>Ga0160423_10001608_pt1 | contig 18932 bp, 16 predicted proteins | sample CRUFie14St8metaG_FD_108191 | JGI IMG/M metagenome (GOLD analysis project Ga0160423, IMG submission 108191) | Marine microbial communities from the Costa Rica Dome - CRUD Field 142mm St8 metaG | ecosystem: Environmental > Aquatic > Marine > Oceanic > Photic zone | place: Costa Rica: the Eastern... | reverse complement strand
GCATCTGCACGATCTTGCCGAACTCAACGCAGTCCGCCTTGAGGGTCACGGCCGTCACGGCGCTGCTAGCGATGGCTCCAATAAGATAGGCCACCGGTGCAACGAAAGGCACCGTCTTTGCCATCTCGAGGAGGGCCTCTCCGGTGGCCTTGGCCAGCTCTTCTGGAGCGCGTAGTGTTGCGTCGCTGTTCACCACAGCAGTGGCCGCGGCGGACGCCATTGCGCCAGCTAGCGCTCCTGCCGCGGCCATCTCCGCTGCGCCCTCGAGCCTATCCGCAACGGCAACTCCCTCCGCGGGCTGAACATCTTGGTTCTCCGTGGCCTTCTTCTCCGTGGGCTTGGCCTCCGTGATTTCACTGGCGGGCTGGCTGGTCCCGCAGCCCATCTTTCAAGGAAGAAGGATTGAGGCAGAAGACGCTTTAATGGGAAGGGGCCTTGGCACGAGCCCACCCTCTGTCAGGGTGAAGTCCTCGCCTTCCTCTCTCGCGAGTTCTCAAACCAGAGAGTTGTGGAGCCCCGGGCCCTTTTGGAAAAATCTTTCACTTTTGGAAACAACAGGCCATCAAAAAATCTGAACCTTTCTCCCAATGAAGCAGTAATCAATCCGCCAGGGGAGGCGAACCAAGCTTGACGACTTCATCTGTGAACTTGATCTGTCGTTTGCCACTGAACTTGGCAGGTCAGGCCAGCTTGTTTGGAAAGAAATTCCAAGACCCAGTCTTTGATCAACGAAGAAGTTTGACAGAGCGATACAAAATTTTAAGAGCAGCAAGCCAAGATCACATGCGCTGGTGCCTGGGCCCCCTCCTGCGCCCCTCCTGCGCCACTGGCGTCGCGGTGGTCGACTTCACCTCCATCAGCTCGTCCACCACCTCGTTCAGGTCGCTCCTGGCCTTGATGGCCTCCTTCTCCGCCTTGACCATCTGTCTCTTGTACCTTGCGACCTCCTTCTTCAGCTTGGCGAGCTCCCCGCCGAACTCACCGCTCGTCTCGCTCACCCTGTCGTGCAGATCCCTCGCGCTTGCCAGGTGGCTGATGTGGGGGCTGGGCGGTACGATGCTGGCCCCAGCATTCGCGCCCGGATAGACCTGGTCGTGGATCATTTCCTCCCTGATCTGCCTGGCCTGGCTGAGCCTCCTGTGAATTCCCGCCGCCGTGGACTTTAACGCATAGTCCAGCGCATCGTCCGTGTGCCTGACGAAGGGCAGGTACCCCAGGGGCGATCGCTGGGCGTCCTGGCCCACCTGCCTCGCCGCCATCGGCCTCTCCGGGGTCCACCCCACGTGAGAGCCGCTCCAGTTTGGCCTCCCAAGCTTGTTCAGCCGAAACAGGGCGTCCTTGGTCTGGGAGCTGAAGGCGGTGGGGCTCGGGGCGGCGGCAGGGCGAGCGGGAGGCGCGGGGGTGCTGGAGGCCGCCGCGATAGCCGCCTCAAAGGCGGGTGGGGGCGCTTTCCTGGGAGAGGCACTGGCAGGCCGTGGCGATGCGGGCGGCGCAGCGGCAGGAAATGGGGGTGGCGGGCTCGGGCGCTTGCTGGGGGTCTCTCCATCCTCCGAGAGCCTCGACGTGAAGTCCGAGATCGCTTGCCAGTTCTCCAGTGCCGGGTCCTCGCCCCTCGGCGCCGGGCTGCTGGCGTCCCCGTCCCTGGCGGTGGCCACCGCTGCAAGGGAGGAGTTGACCCTCTCCAACAGCATGTTCCTCAGTGCCTGCTCCCTCCCCGAGCCGCCGTCCTTGGGAATCTGGTCCCCAAAGTAGCCCCCGCGCTCCCTCGGCGGGCTCGCTCTCTTGCCGCGCTCCTCGAGCTCCCGCTGCATCCTCAAGTCCTTTTCGAGCAGGCCGCTGATCTTCTTTTCTAGAATTCTCTTGACCTTGTTCGCCCCGTCCCTCTGGGAAGCGAGCGCCATGTTCTCATTGCGCAGCCGGCCTATAGTCTGCTCGAGCTTCTTCACTCTGGCGTCAGATCCCGAGGCCGAATCATTGGCCACCAGCCTGGCGTTCGCCCTCTCCAGGTCCCGCTGGGAGGACTCCAATGCATCGCTAAGGTCCTCGAAAAGCTTTCTTTGGGTCTCTTGCTGCGCCCTGAGCTCCGCACCGGCCTCCAGCTCTGCCCTCGTCCTCACCAGCTCCTCGCTCACCCTCTCGAACAGGGCCAGGGTGGAGTGTGCCTGACCTCCCAGGATCAAGGGCCTGTCGTCCTCCAAAATCTCAAGCAGGACCTTGGTCACCGACTGCTGCACCGCCAGCCGGCACTGCTCCCTCGTGGACTCCCCGAGCTTGCTAACGAGGACGGCCCTGCCGGCGGGTGATGCGGGAGCGGCAGCGGCAGCGGAGGCAACCTCCGCGAGGACGCCGTCCAGGTGCACGTGGTATGCCTCAAAGCTCTCTGCGATGGACCTCTCCACCGCAGCGGCAATGGTTGTTGCTTCGCTCATCATGACTGAGATGGCGCCAAGGTTGTTCGAGTGTGTGGCGCCCTCCCTCCCCCTCGCGGGCTGCACCCTGTTGGGGCTGGAGGCCAACTCCTCCGGGAAGGAGAACCCGAGCGTCTCCATCATCTCCTCGTTCTCCCTGATCAGCTTCTCTTTGTGGTGCTCAACGCGTTTCAGCGAGAGCCTCGCCTTGGCAAGCTCCTGATCCCTCTCCGCCAGCTCGAGTTCCAAGGACCTTATCCTCTCCTTATCCATATGCCCGCCGTCAGCGCGCTCCTCCCCGAGCAGCAGGTTGTGGTTCACCCTGGTGATCTCGCTCACGCTGTCCAGGCTGTAGCCCAAGCTCAGGGCTGCGGGTGAAGCCGCCGCCCCGGCCTCCCCGCCCCCCTCCAGAATGGGGAGCGCGGGGCTCTTGACGGTGGGCTGCATGGCAAGGTGGCGCTGCAGCATGTTCCTCTGGGCGGCCTCCGCGGCCTCTCTTGCCTTCCTCTCCTGCCTCAGCCTCTCACGCAGCTGACTCTCGGTGGCGCGCAGGGCATCCAACCTCTCCTCCAGCTCGCCCCTCAGCCTCGAGTCCTGCTCGTGCCTGCGCTCCAGCCTGAGCTCGCTCTCGCGGAACTGCGACTCGATGCGTCGGCTGGCCTCCTCCTGCTGGCGCTTAGCCTTCTTAAAGCTCTCCTCCGACCTCCTGCTCAGGTCCTGAGCCTTCTGGAGTTGCTGGTTTCGCTCTGCAAGCTGCAGGTCAAAGACCTCACGTCTCGTGCGCTCAATGTGAAGGCACTCCCTCGATTCCCTAAGCTGCTCTTCCTTGAGCTTAAGCTCCAGCACAACGGCCAGAGACTTGCTGGCGAGGGCCTGCAGGGGCCGAGATAGGCTGTCCCTCGTGGCAAGGTCGAGTGCGGCCTGAGAAGGGGAGGAGCGAGGGGAGGAGTCCATCGCGGCGAGGGCATCGTCGTGACGCCTCACCTGGTCCTTGATGAAGTCCTCGAAGTCGTGGTGCTCGGACCGAGCGGAGGGCGAGCCCTCCGCGTGCGGGTCCCCGTTGGCCAAGTCCATTCGGCCCCGGGGTTGCTCAGAAGGGGGGGGGGGTCGTGATGCTTGAATTGCGCGGGCGCGGGGCGAAGCGCGGGGCAGGTTGCGGTGAATTGAATTGGGCGCCCGCCTCTGCCGGCGGGACGGCGGGGGTTGGTGTCTCCTTCCTCCTCTCGCCGCCTCTCGCGGCGCACTTTCCCACACAGCTCTTCGGCGTACCCGGTCCAAGACCAAGGCGCGGGAAATCTTGGAATCTTGGAAAACTGGATTTCGTCTCTTTCTCAGGAGGACAAGCGTTTCGATGATTACACAAGGATGTTTGGATGATTTTAGAATCTGCGCCCGAAGCCCCCTAAGCCGTCTTTGCGAACTTGTGCTGGTACAACAGCTCGGAGAAGAGCTTGTAGTTCTGCTCGCTCAGCCTCTGCACCCTCTCCTTCAGCTCCTGGAATTGCCTCGTCCGTTGCTCCTCGCTCTCCTTTATCATCTCCTTGATGTGGTACAGGGACATTGCCTCGCTCTCTGCCAAGATCCGCTGCCGCTTCCTTTCCTTGTACCTCTTGAAGGCCCTCTGGATGAGACAAACCACCCTGATCAGCCGGTTCAGCTCGATCGTGCCGTCCAGGGACTTGCGCACGATCGCGATCCTGCCCTCCTGGGAGAAGGAGCTCAGGTCGGGGTGGGCCAGAATTTTGGACCACGCCTCCGCCTCCGACCCGCTATCCCTCATTGTTTCCTTGGAGTAATCCCTCATCGTGTTGACTGCCTTTGCAAACCTCACAACGTTCCTCCTGCAGATGGACTGCGGGGTCGGGTCGGTCGGGTCGTTCACGAGAAGGAGAACGGGAGAGAGCTCGGTCGGTCAGCCTTCTAGAAATCCTGGAATCCGTTTGCGGTGGAGCTCACCTGAACCACCCGCCGCTTGAGGCGCCTCCTAACGTCTGGGTACTTGTCCAGGATCATCTGAAAGTCCGTGTAGTCGATGGTGTTGGTGTCCACAAAGGTCATCGAGGTGGCCTGGTGCATCGAGTACTTGGAATGGAGCATCTCCCCGCCAATCACAGTGTTCTGTCCCTGAATCCGGCCGTCCATGAAAACAAGACCCCTGGTCACGATGTACAGCCTGTCGATCCGCTTGCCGCATTTGACGATGGACTCGAACGGCGAGAACGAGACCGTCTTCAGCGTGAAGGCGATCCTCACGATCATTCCCTTTGGCGCGTTATCAAAGATCTCGATCTTTGACATCCACTTGGTGTTCACACTCAGCGCGGCCTCCTCCTGCAACTTGGGGGACATTAGCTGCGGCGGCGCGAGGAAAGGGGGAGAATGGGTCGGGGGGCGTCAGCGAGGAAACCCTAGGATTGAAGGGAATCCGCATCGAACTCCAACTCGATGTTGCTCATACCTGCAGCACCGTCTGCCACTTCCTGAAGTTGTACTTGGTGCTCTTGGAGTACCTGATAAAGGACCTCAGCCTCCTGGCGAGCTCCGGGTCGACCTTGTTCTCCGAAATGAAGGCATTAAGGGCGTCCATCACCTGATTGAACTCCCCGCTGGTCTGGTTCAAGTTCGAGATGATGCCGCAGATGGAACCCACGACGTAAGCCTGCATGGACGCCCCGAAGAGCATGGCGATGATAAGGTAAACCCTCTCGCCAGTCGTCTTGGGCTGGACATCGCCGTAACCGACCGTGGTGACTGTCATCACGCTCAGGTACAAGGCCACCACGTACTTGGCGTAGTAGCTTGGCTCCTGCCCGTAGTCCTTTTCATGGTGGAGGATGAGATTGAGAGAGAGGGTCAGATGGGGATCCACCTGTTTTGGGGAACGGGCTTTGCGATTTCGGCCTACCTGGAAGTACCCCGTGATCCAGTTCAGGTGGGCGATATTCCCGTCTTCGTCCACCGTGAAAATGTTCGACTCGCCATCAAAGTCGGGCTCCTCGATCCTGGCGACCACGTGCCAGCCGCACGCCATGAAGTGTGAGATGAACATGGAGATAAAGATGAAGCGCAGAAGCCTCCTCGTGCCGTGCCTGAACTCGAAGAACTCCTGGGCCCTCTGCGGTCGTCGCGACGATCAAAGCGAAAGTGGGGGAGGAGGGTCGAAGGGTCAGCCAATTCTTCCAAATTCATCCGCTGGGCCGGGGTTCTACCCACCTGCATGAGCTCCTGCGAGTTAATCATCTTGATCAGCTTGGCCAGCCTAACGAGCTTGAGGAGCCTCAGGATCTTGAGCGCCTCGCCGTCAGCCTCCCCCGCGCCGAACAGGATTGCGAGCTGGTCGAACGGCAGGCACGACACGAAGTCCACGAAGAAGTAGCCCCTCAGGTACTGCTTTCGTAGAATTTTGACGTCGGAGACTGGGATCCCGGTGGTTTCGTCAAAGGTCATCCTGTTGAAGTTCAGCAACAGGTCGGTAAAGAAGGACGAGTCCACAAAGTAGTTCACCACCAAAAGCCAGGTGGGAATGAGGTCCGAGCTCAAGAAGCAGACCTCGAAGGGGGTGACAATAATAGTGAACAGCAGCAGCAGCACCATGTAAAAATCCCATCCTACAACCAAGGACCGCCTCGGGTCCACGACGTACCATTTGTCGGGCATCGTCGCCTTGGCGCTTGCCTTGATGTAGTGGGACAGTGAGCGGCCAAACTCGACGGAGTAGGTCCTGGCACGGCTGAACCCATAGCCTAGAGACTTTCTCGAGGAGGAGGAGCTCGCTGGATTTGACACCGCGGGGGTTGCCGCGGCGCCTCCGGGTCCGACGGCCTTGAATCCCGGCACGAAGTTGCTCTGCCTCCTCATGACGCCCGCTCGCGACGGTAGAGTGTCTCGGCTCTTCCCACTCTCTCTCCCTTCCACTCTAACACTGTGTCCCTCAAGACGGTCGACTTGGTTGGTCCAAGGTCGACCGAGTGTGCCGCGGCGCCATCCTCAAGCGCGGGCTCCAAGCCCCTCCGCTCCGCCCCCTCGGCGGCCTTCTTGCTCTTGTCCTGGTCGCACAGGACCTCGTAGCACCACCACCACGCTGCCAAGCTGACACCTTTGCTTGTTTGAACTTCTTCTGCTCTGAGCTGTCCACAGCCCCGAGAAATTTGCAACTCTCGGACAAGATTTCCTGGGGATTTCAAGATTGGATGTCGCTCAGGATCATCTCATCGCGTCGATGATGCAGCGATGGAGGTCGGGGCTCGCTCGACAATGGCGTGGAGGGAGGGCGCGGGGGGAAGTGGAGGGGGTAGAATGCGAAATAGGGTGATGGCATCGACCTCGACCTCGCGACCCACTTGGACCCACCCGGGCACCCCTTTGCCTTCGCTTACCGTCCGGTGGCGGGGTCCTCTCCCAGCTCCTGGCCTACTACGTCGTTCCGATGTACCGAAGGGAAAGCGACTTGGGGGGCGAGTGAGGGCGAGGCTGGACGAGGACCGGGCGGAGGCGGAGGCGGAGGCGAATAGGGTGACGGGACCCTCGCCGCCATCGAGGTCATCCGGGGAGGACGACCTGCGCGCGTCCCTCCCCTCCTTCGACTTTTCCGAGCTCAGCGGAAGGTATCAGGTCATCCTTGGCATAGCTATTGCGTTTGTGATCTGCAATATGGACCGGGTCAACATTTCCGTCGCTGTCATCCCGATGGCGGAGGACTACGGATGGACCCCCACCCAAGCTGGACTCATCCAGTCCGCGTTCTTTTACGGATACCTCCTCGCGCAGCTCCCGGGCGGTTGGCTCGCGAACAAGTTTGGCGGCGAGAAGGTCCTGCCCTTCGGAGTCTTCCTGTGAGCCGCCCCGCCCATCTTCTCCACCGCTCCACCGAAGCAAAAGCTGACCCACCTCGGCTCTCCCACCTCGCGGTCTCTCTCGCGGTCGCGACTCTCTCTTTTTCTTTTACGACTGCGAGAAAAGTTGGTCGGCGGCCACCTTCGCCGTCCCCTTTTTGGCGGGAGACGTCGGCCCTTTATACCTCTCCCGCGCAGCCGTCGGCCTAGGCGAGGGCATTAGCCCGCCCGCCGCGGTGGACATCATTGCAAAGCGCGTTCCCGTCAACGAGAGGTCGAGGGCGACCACGTTCGTCTTTGGCTCCATGCACGCCGGGACGATCTCTGGGCTGCTGGTGGCGCCGCTCCTGATCAGGGTGCTCGGGTGGCCGAGCGTCTTCGTAGCCTTTGGCGCCGTCGGCGTCGTGTGGTGCATCTGGTTCGAGAGGTTTTTCAGCCTGAATAGGGAGCGGCTGGATGAGGATCTGCAAGCTGTGGGGGCAGCGGCGGGTGATTCCTCAACGGTGGGCGACAATGGCGACAATGGCCGTGTGCCCTGGGGGGCCATAGCCTCGAGCACCCCGATGAGAGCCCTGACGTACATCCACTTCTGCAACAACTGGGCGCAGTACTCTATCCTGGCCTGGCTCCCCACGTTTTACAAGGACGAGCTGGGGATGGAGCTCCACGAGGCGGCCCAGTTGGCGCTGCTGCCGGCGCTGGCCGGCATTGCCGTCAGCTTCGTCGCCGCCCCGCTGGCAGATAACCTCGTCGAGAGGGGGGTCGGGGTGAGCAGGGTGCGAAAGCTGATGCAGTCGGTGGCCTTTGCCGCGCCCGCGGCGTGCATGCTGGCCTGCGTGCTGCGGGGGGAGGAGAGCCCTCACCTGGTGACCTGGCTCCTCCCGCTTGGGATAGGGTTCCAGGCCTTCTCCCTCGCGGGCCTGTACTGCAACCACCAGGACATTTCCCCAAAGTACGCCTCCATCCTGAGCGGCGCCACCCACCTCGTGGCCAGCCTGCCTGGCGTTTTCGGGGTTCCCTTCACGGGGTGGCTCCTGGATCACACGGGGTCCTGGTCCTTCAGCCTCTTCGTGCCTTGCCTGTTCTTTTACCTCACCGGCATCGGGGTGTACGCCAAGTGGGGGTCCGCGGAGCAGGTTGACTTCAACTTGAAGTCGTAACTGGTGATGATGTATATTTTATCCAAGTTTTTTTGATGAGGATTTTTTCGATGAGGATTCGCGATGTCTTCTGGAGGATGAGGCCCTGAAAGCGCGGGAGCCGTCATCAGAGACACATTGGGGAGAGAACGAGGGGGATGATGAGGAGGGTCGAGGTTCGGAGATCGGTGCGAGAGCGAGGGAGGTCCCGCGCGCAAAATGGAGGCTCCTTGACCCCTCCGGCCGCGAGGTGCGCGCGCACGAAACCAAGGAACCAAGTGAGGACGAGGGCGGTAATAGAGGAAGACCACAACCGAGCAGGGCCTAGCCGAAGGGAAGCACTGTTGGGGGTCGTGACCGCGCTGGGGTGGATCACACGCGGCGATCGGGCGAGGGCAGATCCTGAATCGGACCTCGAGGTCGCGCCAACGCAGCCGCCGCCCCCGGACACGCTTCAGGAAACGTCCGGAACGACGTCTGAGCCGGTTTCCGTCGTGGAAAAGTCGGTGGAGGTTGCCCCTGTTTCCCCGAATAGCAGCCCGAACCCGAGTGCTCTGCCGCTGTCGTCGGACTCGGTGGCTGCAGAGGATGTGGGCGGGGACGAGAAGGTCGCGGAGTCGCGGGACGAGGCGGCACCAGGGCCCGGTCTAGCCACAACCGCAGACCCCGCCCCCGCCCCGACCGACAAGGAAGAGAAGGGAAACATCTTCAGCGTCAGGAAGTCGAAAGTTAGGGAGCTTCAGGAGGTCGGTCCGAATCCCGCTCGAGCTCTTGCCCAAAGCCCGTGCTCCATCCAGGCTGCTGACCTCTCTCTCTCCCTCTCTCTCTCCCTCATTCTTCGTGCGTCTCTGCGTTGTTGTTTTGGTCCTCAGTTGCGGGACAGCCTGAAGGAGAAAGAGGTGGAGTTGCTGGAGAAACAGCGCGAGCTGGCGGAGAAGGACCAGACGATGATCGTGATGAAGGAGCAGCTCGGGTTGGAGAAGAAGCTGAGGGGAATTCTGATCGAGGAGAAGGAGAACGCCATCAAGGAGGCAAAGCTGGCGGCGGGGCTGTGCTCCCAGGGGGGGATGATGCCCTGACCCCCACGGCAGCGGGAACGGGGAGGAGGGACTTGGGTGGGAAGGAGGACACCGCAAAATATACCGGACGAAGCGGCGGACAGAGAAAGACAACGAACGACACGAATTCTCTGTCTTGGACTCCCCGCTTTGTTTGTTGTGGGCGTACGTGTACTACATCAGCCGTCCCTCATGATCTTTCCAGACTCTCCACCGTCGCTTGCTCTCCTTCCTCCCCGGTCCTCCATTGCCTTGGCGCGCGCACTCCCCTCCCGGTGGTGCTCCATCCCCTGCAGGCCCGGTTTTCAAAAGTGGGTGTGAATGAGCCGAGAGATGGAAGAGGAAAAAAAACAATCGCGATCACAGCGGTGGGCGGCACGGGGGTGAGCGAGGTGTGCTAAGCGGTCACAATGGTGGAGGAGGCGAAGAAGAAGCGCGTCGCCGAGAGGCAGCTGACCAAGGACGACCGCGTAGAAGATGACGACGACGAGAACGACGACCAAGGGGCGGACAGGGACCCCAACAACGAGAGGGCCTTCAACCCCAACTTGAAAGCTGGAGTTTTCGCGAGAGCGAGCGAGGAAGAGATGAAAAAACGGAGGGTTGTGCGCGCGAAACGGAGGGGCGCGGTCGTTCCGGGCTCGACAATCTTCGCCAAGGCTCAGGAGGCTTCCAAGGCAAGCGCCCAGAGTGCGAGTGAGGAACCAAACCAGACCAAACCTGGTGCGGGTGCCGGTGGTGCTGGTGGTGCTGGTGGCGGTGGAGCCTCCAACCCCTTCGCTGGAATTTCTTTCGCGCAGCCGGGTCCTGCCGGGTCCTCGAAGAAGGTAAACCCTTTCGCGGGGGTGAGCTTCGCGACGAGTGCGGGAGGGTTTGGAGGGTTTGCCTCCGCGGCGGCGAAGAAGCCTGAGCCCGTCGACGAGAAGGGCAACGCTGAGGGCGTTAGCAAGGCCAAGGACCAGGAGAAGGAGAAGGAGGACGGCGAGCAGGCCGAGAAGAAACCTGCCAGCCCCTTCGGGGGCGGGGGGTTCACCTTCGGCAAGGGGACGGGCGGCGGTTTCGGCGCCTTTGGCGGGGGCGCCGGCTTTGGGGGCTTTGGATCATCCGCGAAAACCCAAGGCGAGGCCAAGCCCGAGGGCGCGACTCAGGCGGTCGGCGGGTCGGCGGAGCCCAAGGCCGAGGCCGTTGCCATCGGCTCGGAGAAGGCCCAGGCGAGCGCCAAGTTCCAGGAGAAGGAAGTCGTTACGGGCGAGGAGAGCGAGCGGAGCGTGTTCGAGTCGACTGGGGCGCTCTACGAATTTTCTGATAACGCCTGGAGGGAGAAGGGCAAGGGGTCCGTGACGCTGAACTTGAACGAGGAAACGAACAGGGCGAGGCTGGTGATGCGGCAGAAAGGGAGCAAGCGCCTCGTGCTGAACGCCAACCTCTGGCCGGGAATGGCCATCACGAGGATGAAAGGCAGCAACGGGGTGACCTTCGCCGCGGTGAACCACCTCGGCGGCGAGGGCAAGGGCGACGAGAAGGGCGACGGCGGGGAGGGGGGCACTGCTGGCGGCAAGGCGAGCTCCTTTGCGCTCAGGCTGCCCAAGACCGAGAAGATCGAGCGGTTCCAGGACCTCCTGGAGAAGCACAAGAAGCAGGACCAGGAAGCGTGACGCAGGCGGGCGAACACAACCCTTATAACCCTTCACCAGTGTACTGCATATCACCCCAACCCCAACCCAGCACTCTCTCTCTCTCTCTCTCTCTCTCTCTCTCTCTCTGGAACCCAAAGAGAGAAAAAAAAAATGTCGATTCCTTCCGACCAAGGTCGGCCACATCACCGCCGCTTCGCTTCTGGAGATGTGGCCGCTTCGCTTCTGGAGCGAAGGAAGGAAGTTCTATTTTCGTTGGAGCGTCTCAAAACCAAAGCTCAAGCCCGAAAGAGGTTCAGTACCCCCGACACCGATTCCCAGCCGCAGAGAAGCTGGTCGGGTCGGACCCAAACCACCCACCACAGCGAGCGCACCCGAGCAACACGACGGACCTTGCCGAGGATGTCACCCGAACCTGGAGGCTCCAAACCAGAGATGTCCGGGATGCAATCATCTTCAGAGGAGCAGGACTGGGAGTGCGCGGTGTGCTGCGAGTTGTTGTACAAGCCCGTTGTACCTCCATGCGGCCACCCCTTTTGCTTTTGGTGCGCTCACAGGAGTATGTCTTACACTAGCGTATCGAAGTGTCCATTGTGTAGACAGGAATTCACGCACTTGCCTCGCGTAAGCGAACTGCTGCACAACGTGCTGAAGAGTAAGTTCCCGGGGAGGTACCGCGAGCGCGCGAGGGAGACGGTGGAGTTCGAAGCGGAGCAGGAGATCGAAAGCATGCAGACCGACGAGACCGATGAGGTGAAGGAGGACGAGGTGGGGAGGGAGACCACCTTTGCGGATGCGGAGGCCTCGTGCGCGGCTTCCGAGGAGGACGAGGCCTTCCGTTGCGACAACTGTGGCGGCAGGCTCTTCCACCCGTCCGTCGTGAGCCCATGTTCTCACTGCCTTTGCGGCCTTTGCTCTGGCATCTACGCCCGGCCCCCAAAGGACGAGGTGCCGTCCTGCGCCTCCCCGTCGGCCCAACCTCCACTGAAGCAGTGCCCGGTGTGCGACTGCACCCTCGCGGCCCCGCCCAAGGTTTGCCACATCCTGAACGACTACTTGGTGAAGAAGTACGGCCGAGCGGAGGACGACCTTGGCCTGATAAGAAGGCCCAGGACGCGGAGCGAGTCCGGGGGGGCCGAACCTGCTTGTGGTTGTTGTGGCGGCGGGGCTGGCGATGGCGAGGCAGAGGGCGGGACTCTCGAAGGGGAGGGCTCCGGGGCGGGGGAGGCTCGGCCCGAGGGCGAGGGCGATATCAATGGTGAGGCCCTGCTCCAGGATCGGATCATCCGGGTTCTCAAGTCCCCCTGCGACACAGAGAGCCAGGAGAACTTCGTTCACTTTGGCGTGGGGTGCGACGGCTGCGGAGTGTGCCCCATTGTGGGGCGGAGGTACACGTGCCTGGAGTGCAAGGAGCGCATCGGGTTCGACCTGTGCGCTCGCTGTAACGAATCCCACGTGGGACCGGGGAGATTCAACCAGCAGCACAGGCCGGAGCACAAGATGGAACTGGTGGAGCCAAAGGAGACACTGCTGCATGCGCTGCTGAAGAACCACCCTGGCTACACGGCCGAGTACCTGATCGAGCTGCTGAACGGCGGCGAGTAGCAATAGGTTGTACACCATTTATTCTCTCTCTCTCTCTCTCTCTCTCTCTCTCTCTCTCTCTCTCTCTCTACTTGAGCTGCAAGAACCTTGGCCACGCATCAACGTCCCCTTCCCTCCAGTCGATCTCGTCCAAGATCGCTCCCATCTCTTCCAGCGTCTCGCACCCCCTCTCGATCTGCAGCTTCCAAAGCCACTCCTTGAGCCTCCCGAGCCTCTTCCCCTTTTCCAGCCCGGTCCGTTGCATGATCCACTCGCCACCCGCTAGCGGCTCGAGGTCCCTAAACTGCCGCAGGGCCTCGCCCACCCTTTCCGCCTCCACGTGGCCGTCGCTCAGCCAACCGCCCCTCGCGCAGGCCAGCGCTGACTCCAGGCAGATGTGGAAGTCCAGCCTGTGTCCCACAAAGCGCTTGTACGCTGCCATCTCAGTGATGGTGGCGTCTTTCGTGGGAAAGGCCCTGAAGGCTGTCAGGCAGGCCTTGACGACCTTCTTGTCCTCGTTCCGCCTCCAGCCGATTCCCTGCATCCATTTCTGGGCCTCCGCGGCGTCCCTGCCGTGCAGCAGGAGCGCTGCCCTCGCGACAGAGGCGTCGGGCCACCCCCTCGACCTCGGCCCCTCCCTCCCCTCCGCCCTCCTCGTGGGAAAGCTCTCGCACCCATCCGCCGCCATGGCCACTGCCACCGCAGCCAGGTCCCGCGAGTCGCTCATGGCGTTGTGCGCCCTACCCGCCCTCCTAACGCCCAGCCTGGCGGCCATCGTCCCCAGAGAATTGCTCTCGTTGCTCCCGGCCCAGTACCTGTCCGAGAAGACCTCCTGCACGTCGCAGTACTCGGTCAAAAACGCGGGCACCTCAAAGTTGTACGAGTTGGCGCGGCACTGGATGGGAACGAGCTTGCCCAGATCCCAACTCCCGCACGTCAGCAGCACCGCGTCGGACTTCAGTCCACCTTTGGGGGAGAGAGCGAGGGATGGGTTCATCGGCACGTCAGCAATTCTTCCTATTGAGCGGTCCGGAGCGCGGGGCACCCTCTCCTCACACTCACCGCTGGGCTCCAGCAACTCGTGCTGTTGCAGCCACCTCTCGAAGTTTCCGAGCACGCGCCTCAGCCGCGGCACGCCGTCGACCTGGCTCTGGGTGATCCCCGTCAGCGACGTGCAGAACTCCGTGAGCTCCCGGTGGATCACCGGTTGGCAGTAGGAGTCAAACTCGGCGATGGCGCGGGGGCCGCCGTCGTCGGAAATTTCAAAGAGCGTCGCCGACAGCTGGATCACCTCCTGCGGGAAGGTGTTGTTCTGCTCGCTGCACGTTGCCTCCAAATCCAGCGACACGAACCGGGTCGTCGTCGTGGCGCCGCGGGGGGACCCCGAGGGCGCCCGGCGGCTCAGCCTCCGCCGGCACCTCAGCAAGTAGTGCTGGGCTCTGACCCGAAAGTCGCCCCTCGACTCGATCTCGTCCCCCCTCCGCAGGCCGGCGAAGACCGTCCGAAGCGCACCGTCGTCGGCCATCCTTTCCAGGACCTCGGGCGCGCTCCACCCCGCGAGCGTCCTTTGAAACTCGTCCCACACCCTCTCCCTCGACACCGCCGCGGCCGCGGCCCTGGCCCTGTCCGACGAGAGGGCCCCGTCCAGCTCCCGGCTCGGCCGCCGGGTTCGGGACAGGCCGTCGTCCAGGAACCGGTACGCGCGCCACACCCTCAGGCCGTCCTCGGACAGCCTGCGAGCAGGCGCGGAGCTTGTTTCTTCTTCTTCTTCGTCGTCGTCGTCTTCGTCGTCGACCACCACCCGCAAAACTCCGTCCTCCAAGTCCCTGAGCCCTCCGAAGGGGTCCACGAGGACGCCCTCGAGGGGGTCGAACGCCATGGCGTTGATCGTAAAGTCCCGCCTCGCGAGGTCCTCCTCGATCCTATCGCACTTCACCACCTCGTCCGGCCTCCTTCCGTCCGTGTACGCTCCCTCCCTTCGCAGGGTCGTGACCTCGTACTTGTTGAAGGCGCCATTTGCTCCTGCCGCCGTCACCGTCACCGTCCCAAACGCCTCACCCGTGTGCTCCGCCCTCTTGGGTCCAAAGATCTCTAACACTTTGTTCGAGTCCAGGTCGGTGGCGAGGTCTATGTCTTTGGGCGACCCGCCTAACAGAGCGTCTCTCGTGCTGCCACCGACAAGCCACGCCGTTCCTCCCGCCTGCCTAATGATGCGGCATATGTCCCACAATCCTTGTTCCGATTGGGACTCCACCCACTGCACCAAGTTCTGCCTCAACAAAGGTTCATTGTTGTTGTTGGTATTGGTGGTGGTGGCTCGAGGTGGTTTGGAAGGCAACGGCGAGGACGAGGACGAGGACGAGGAGGGTGTGGTCGAGAGATATCGGAGACGATGTTGTCGCGGGTGCCATGGCCGCCGGTTCAGCGCCGCGCTCACAACCCGGCACCATCTCCTGCGGCACAGCAACATCCTCCTGGGAGGACTGCCCCTCTTCTCAGCTGTTGTGTTGGGGGGGGCCGGGAAATGTTGGACTTAAATGGACTTTTCCAGAAATCCCCCCCTGGAACCCTCGAGCCAATGAGAGGCCTCCTGGAGGCGAAGTGGATTTTTTCACCCCCGGCCACGCGAAATGGATTTTCGGTGACGTCGTTACAGATCAACCTACGTCCATGTACCATACGCGATCTAATCCCCAAATAGCGGTAACGTCTCTCGACGCAGACCGGACGGACTGGATCGATCCGGAGGGCCTTCGTCATCTTGCTGAAGACAGAAGTGCAGGGCACGTAGGCGGCTCTCAACCCGAAGACGGATACCCCCGACGACCTCTACCATCACCACGCACAAGATGAAGACGATCTCCAGAACGACCATGGCGGCCGGGACCAAGGCTGCCGCCGCCCCTGGTGCAGTCCGCGCCCGCGCCCCCTTGGCCACCCCTAACCGCATTGGGAACACTGCCAGGTCCGCTGTTTCTCAGGTGGCCGGAGCCCCTGGTGGAAGAGTCGTCGTTTCCAGACGCAGGGACCTGTCCCTGAACGCTGTGTACCAGGACGGACAGAAGCTCGACAGGCCTCTGAGGGTGGCTATTGTCGGTGGTGGTCCCGCCGGCGCTTGTGCCGCGGAGGAGTGCGCCAAGGCCGGCATCGAGACCTTCATGATCGAGCGTAAGATGGACAACTGTAAGCCTTGCGGCGGCGCCATTCCGCTGTGCATGATCGACGAGTTCGATTTGCCGAGCGAGATCATCGACAGGAAGGTGAACCGCATGAAGATGATTTCCCCTTCCAACGTCGAGGTGGATATTGGTTCCACGCTCAAGCCCAACGAGTACATTGGCATGACCAGGAGGGAGATTCTGGACGACTTCCTCAGACAGAGGGCCGAGGAGAACGGAGCCAAGGTCATCAACGGCCTGTTCATGGGCATGGAGCAGAAGGAGGGCGAGAAGGGACCATGGACCATGAAGATCAACTCGTACGAGGGCGAGGAGAAGAAGAAGGTTGACTTGGAGGTCGACGTCGTGGTGGGCGCCGACGGCGCCAACTCCCGCGTCGCCAAGATCATCGACGCGGGCGACTTCGACTACGCCATCGCGTACCAGGAGCGCATCCGCATCGACGACGACCGCATGAAGTTCTACGAGAACCTGGCGGAGATGTACGTGGGCGACGACGTCTCCCCTGACTTTTACGGCTGGGTGTTCCCAAAGTACGACCACGTGGGCGTGGGAACCGGCACGGTGATCAACAAGCCCGCCATCAAGGAGTACCAGGACGCCATCCGCGACAGGGCCGGTGACAAGATCTCCGGAGGCCAGATCATCAAGATCGAGGCCCACCCCATTCCCGAGCACCCAAGGCCCAAGAGAATCGATGGCAGGGTCGCGCTGGTCGGGGACGCCGCCGGCTACGTCACCAAGTGCAGCGGAGAGGGAATCTACTTCGCGGCCAAGTCTGGTAGGATGTGCGGGGAGGCCATCGCCGCGAGGTCCAAGCAGGGAACTCAGATGATCGGAGAGAGGGACCTCAGGACGTACTTGTCCAAGTGGGACAGGAAGTACTGGCCTACGTACAAGGTGCTGGACATCCTGCAGAAGGTCTTCTACAGGAGCAACGCCGCCAGGGAGGCCTTCGTGGAGATGTGCTCCAGCGAGTACGTGCAGAGGATGACCTTCGACTCGTACCTGTACAAGACGGTGGTGCCAGGAAACCCGATCAGCGACTTGAAGCTGCTCTGGGGGACCGTCGGGAGCATCCTGAGGTCGAACGCCCTGCGCGTGTCCCAGGGACCCACCGTGACCTTCGGTAGGAAGTAAGTGAGAGGAGGGCGGGCGTCAACTGGGGGAGGCGCCGCCTGGCGGCAAAGGAAGGATCTTTAAAAGAAAGAAATTCGCTGCCGCTGCTTTGAATGAAAAGAAAAAATCGTATTTTTTTGGTCTGAACAACAGGAATGAATCACAAAGAATCGCAAAGAATGCGGGCTGAGCCGCAGTGTGGTGTGTGTGTCATCACACGCGGGCGTCCACGCGGGCCATGTGGGCGATGAGGTCCAGGACCCTGTTGGCGTACCCCATCTCATTGTCGTACCACGAGACGAGCTTCATGAAGTTGGAGGAGAGCGCGATGCCAGCCTTGGCGTCCACGATGCTCGAGTGCCTGTCCCCGATGACGTCAGCGGACACGATCGGGTCCTCGGTGAACCCCAAAACGCCCCTCATCTCGCCCTCGCTCGCCTCCCTGAGCTTGCCCATCACCTCGTCGTAGGACGCGTCCTTCTTGAGGTTCACGGTGAGGTCCACCACCGAGGCGTCAGAGGTTGGAACGCGGAAGGCCATCCCGGTGAGCAGTCCGTCCAGGTGGGGGAGGACCTTGCCAACCGCCTTGGCGGCGCCCGTGGAGCTGGGGATGATGTTGGCGGCGGCGCCACGCCCCCCACGCCAGTCCTTCGCGCTCGGTCCGTCCACGGTCTTCTGGGTGGCCGTGGTGGCGTGGACCGTGGTCATGAGCCCGCTCTCGATGCCGAAGTTGTCGTCCAGGACCTTCGCGAGCGGAGCGAGGCAGTTCGTCGTGCAGGAGGCGTTGGAAACGACGTTCAGCCCGGGGGTGTACTCCTGGTGGTTCACTCCCATGACGAACATGGGGGCGTCCGCGCTGGGGGCCGAGATCACGACCTTCTCCGCCCCGGCCTCCAGGTGCTTGGAGGCCTTCTCGACGGTCTTGAAGACGCCGGTGGACTCCACGACGTGGGTCGCGCCCGCGTCGGCCCAAGGGATCTCGGAGGGGTCCATGCAAGAGTAGCACTTGATCTCCTTGCCGTCAACGTACAACGTGTCGCCGTCAAAGTCCACGTCTCCCGCGTACCTCCCGTGCACCGTGTCGTACTTGAACATGTACACCATGTAGTCTGACTTGATAAATGGGTCGTTGACCGCCACCACCTCGATGTCCGGGCGCTCCTGAGCGAGGCGGAGCACGAGCCTGCCAATCCGGCCAAAACCGTTGATGGCGACGCGCGTGATGCCGTCAGACCCGGTGCCCGTGGTTGGCACGGCGCCCTCGGAAAGAGCGGGGACCATCATCACCCTGGAGGAGCCCTGGCTTCGGCCTTGTCCCTTGGGCGCGGGGCGGGCGAACGACCCACCATAGCGGTTGCCAAAGACTCTCCCCTTGGCGGAGGTTCTCCTCGTCTGGGTTGCCACCCTGGCGCCGCCCACCCTCGTCGTGGAGGTCCTCGCCGTCGCCCCCGCGTTGGTCTTGCACACCATCAGTTCACCTGTCTCTCTCTCTCTCTCTCTTTTGAAGTGTCAAAAGCGGAGTGACGGTGTCAGTCAGCACACACGTGACCCAAAGTTACGAGAATGAAAAAAAAAAAAAAGGAGCACAAGGGTGGTTTTGAGAACGGGTTGAGACCACGCGGGACCGACGGCGTCGGCGAGGGGGCGGCCATGACGCCATGGCGTTGGTCTCCTTCCCCCTCTCGCTAAGGTACTTGTCTGCTTACCTTGTCAGTCGCGCTGGGTTGAAGTTGCCTTTTGATCAAACACTTCGACTTTCGAAGCGCTTTTGTCATTTTTTGTTGTACTTTTTGTGCCACCCCCCAGGATCACATGGGAGTAGAAATCCCATGTAAAAACGTTTCGTCCCCGAAATCTGATGAAATCTGATTCCGAAAAAAAAAAAAAAAAAAAATCTTTTTTTAGGGGATTTCGCGGGAAATTCGTGGGGGAAGAGGGAAAGGCGGCGGGGGGCGGGGTAGGGCGTGGCGGGTGAGGGT
>Ga0160423_10001607_pt1 | contig 18948 bp, 17 predicted proteins | sample CRUFie14St8metaG_FD_108191 | JGI IMG/M metagenome (GOLD analysis project Ga0160423, IMG submission 108191) | Marine microbial communities from the Costa Rica Dome - CRUD Field 142mm St8 metaG | ecosystem: Environmental > Aquatic > Marine > Oceanic > Photic zone | place: Costa Rica: the Eastern... | reverse complement strand
TAATACCTAGTATTATTAATTTGCTATCCGAGGTAGCTCAATTGGCAGAGCAGCGGACTGTTAATCCGTTGGTTGTGGGTTCAAGTCCCACCCTCGGAGCTATACAATTTTATTTTTACTATAATTGACATGAATGGAGGAATAATGGATTACTTAGCAATAGTAAAAGAAAGAGCTGAAGGAAAAGACCTAAGTGTTTTAGGTGGATCAGTAAAGTTTGTAGTTGACGAAAATGTTGTTTTAATTGATGGAAATAGTGGTGAAATCTCATCAGATGATAATGAGGCTACTTGCACAATTTCTACAGATGCAGACACTATGCAATCAATTATGGATGGTTCTTCAAGCCCCCAAGCTGCTTTTATGACTGGAAAGTTAAAAGTTTCTGGTGATATGAGCATAGCACTTAAAGTTCAATCAGTAATTTCTTAAATATTCCGGGCCTGTAGCTCAGTTGGTTAGAGCAACGGACTCATAATCCGTCGGTCGTAGGTTCGAGTCCTGCCAGGCCCACTTGAAGAATAAATTAACTTTATTATTTTTTGGGTCTTTAATTACTCTTTCTATAACTTCTCCACCTGAATTTTTAAATATACTTGGATTCAATTTTTCAGAAATAACAATAATTTTGACAGTTATATTTTATTTAATTTTCTTTTTAGCTAATAAAAAAATTAAATTTTTGTTTATATATATAAAAAATTCATATTGGTTTTTCATTTTTTTAATTCTTTTTTCTACTTTTTTAATATATGGTTTTAACTCATTAACTATAAGATTTATTTTCTATACTTTTTTTGGCTTTCTTAGTTATGTATTTTTTAGACAATTTTCGTTAAGAGAAGTACAGTATCTATTTTTACCATTTCTACTTGTCACTTTACTTAATTTATTTACTGTAATTTTCGAATTATCTTTTTTGAATAATACAACAGGTTGGATAACTTATTTTTATGAAAATCCAAGTTTTTTGAATAGAGGGAGGCTTGCGGGTTACCAAGGTGGAGGACCAAATGTAGCCGGGTCTATTTTTACATTTTTAACTTTCATATTTTTATATTTTTACAGTGTTTTTAACAATAAAATTTATTTATTCATTTCTTTACTAAATTTATTTCTTATCTTTGTTACTTTTTCTAGAGGCAGTTGGTTAGCTTTATTCATTTCTTTAATTATTTATTTATATGTAAATAAATATCAATTTAAAACTATATTTTTCTCAATACTTTCACTTTCTATGGTATTAAGTTTTTTCCTACTTAATGGCAGTACTCAAATTTTACTTAAAGAAAGTGATAGAGGTTATCTAACAAAAATTGCATTAGATAATGTTTCATTTTTTAAAGGATATGGTGGTGGAAAATATGTAGAGGAGATATATGGAAACTATTTTCTTTCAATTAATCCAGATATTTTAGAACAAAATTTAAACATTACTTTAGATAAAGTAGAGTTAGGAATTACGCCTGAAGAGTTTAGAAACTCAGGAGTCGACTTCTTTATAGGAACATCTGGTGGTGGTTTTGAATTACTTCAACAGAGCAATATAGTCTCTGAATGTTCTGATGACAGAACTACATGCCAACACGTTAGAGTTGAGCACGATACAATATTAAAATTTTTCTCCGCAATTTTTAAAACAGAGTCTTTAGTTTTGGAAAATTATTTAATCGAAACTGGCTGCAAAGAGGATACTGAAAATTTATATAGTAGAGGTGAATTTTATTGTATTGTAGAAAAGCTTATTCAAGATAAAAATTTAAACAATAATTCCGAATTATTGGAGACAGACTTTTTTGTAGAATGTGAAGCATCTAAAGAATATACTTGCGAAAATAGAAAACTAGCCATTGGCGAACTATCAGTTGTAGTTGAAAATTTAAGTTTAAAAAAAGTAAATGGTAAAAGTAAAATTCCTATTGAAAATTATCAACTTTATTGCGTTGAGTGTAAATTTAGATCTGTGTCAGGTTTTATAAAAATTGAATTTGATAAAAGAGAAGGAATAATACCAAGAAGCACATTTAAATTCTTTACATCACCAGATGGAGACAATTGGGACCAAGTTGGTTTTACTCGAACTAAAGGTGAAATTATTACTTTCGTTCCAAATAATTCTTATATTGAATTAGGCGGCCATTCAGATGGTCAGTCTTTTGGAAATACGTTTCTTGATGCTAATGTTTTTTCTATTGAAATTAGCACCTTAGAAAAAACAAAAAAAATTATTTTTGAAAAACAAAAGCAAAATGAAGATTTTTTTGTTTTTAAGCCAAATACACAAGAGGATTATAAAGCAAATATTACATATGAAAATAATGGTATAAAACTTTTCAGACCCAATAAATATTGGGTTGCAATAAATAATGAATTTGATTTCACTAATGATTTTCAAATAATTTTAAATTTAACTTTGCCTGAAATACCTTGGGAGACACATACTTTAATATCAAATTCCTCAATATTTAACGATCAAATTCAATCTTGGAAAGTAGATATAGATGATGGAAGAATATTTTTTAATTGGACTAATGAAGAAGGAGTTTACACTGCAAATAATGTAATTGGTGATAAAAGCTTAAGAAGTGGCATTTTAATTCAAGAGAATGGAAAATTATCTAATCAAAGGTCACCAATTGTAGATCCTTCTTTTTTGAGCCAATTAACAACTGCTCATAATGGATATCTAACATTTGTAGTAGAGTATGGATTATTTATATCAATAATATTTTTCCTAGTAGTATTTTTCTTTATATTTAAATTAATCAATGAACTGACAAAGGAGAATATATTTTTATTTTTGTGTCTAACTGCCTTTTTATTTCAAAATTTGACAAATGATATGATTTATTCTTCCGATGCTTTTATTTTATTTAATTTAGTATACGCACTCATAATTTACTCAATTAATCCCTTGGAGACCAAAAACTCATAAAAATTTTCATCTAATATTAAAACTTGTGCTCCTGCTTCGGTAGTGTAATTGTAGGTTGGAACAGTCAATTTATTAATATTGTCATAGTCAATGTTTCTAAAAGACCAGACTAACTCGCTTGCTTGAATTACAGATATATTTTTGTCTATTATAAATGCATTTTCAAGAGCATTGACAAATTTAAAAAAAGAATTTAATGACTCAAATTCTCGAATACCTTTCATTAGAGAAATGATTATTGCTTGCTGTTTTTTAACTCTTGTTAAATCACTTACGCCAGACATTGGTTTCCATTCAGAAATATCATTTCCATTTTCATCAACTATTTTTTCTCCATCTAAAACTTCAGTATTTCTTGAAACTACCCAGTTGAGTGCAATTTCACCACTTAATATATTGCAGCCTTTTTGAATTTCAAATGAAAAACCCTCTCTTTGAGTTTCATTAACACAAACTTCAACTCCTCCAAAGCTATCAATAATTTCTTCAAAACCTTCAAAATTAAATTTAACAAAATGATTTACTTTCAATCCTGTGATGTTAAGAAGAACAGCAGAAAGATTTTCTTCGCTACTGCCGCATTCATTTTTTTCATAAGATGCATTAATTCTTTGGATATTTTTTGTACACGGATCTTTTACGAGTAAGTCTCTTGGAATAGAAATTAAAGATGGATTAGAATTTTGATCAATTAATACCATCATGATTACATCAGCTCTACTTCCTGATGCAGTTCCTCTACTAGCAGATGAAGCTAAACTTCTTTCATCACTTCCAATTATTAAATAAGAAATAAATTTTTCATCTATTCTCTCAGTTTCATTATTAATAAGCAAAGTGTCATAAATGGAAGTTTCAAAAACTTCTGTATCAACTTCAATTTCTTCTTCAATAGAATTATTTGATTCATCATTCAAAGTAGTTGTTGTACTAATTGTTCCACTTGAAATATCTTCAACTATATCAGTATCAAAATCTTCTCTTTCAAAACTTGGAAATAATAAAAAAGCACCTGCCGAGATGCTCAATATAATAATTAATAGAATGTATTGTTTATTTAATTTCATTACCAAATCACAACTATAATCAAAAAGGGTACTTAAAATAAAAAAATGAAAAAAATTTCTGCAGTTATTGCTGCTGCTGGTCTCGGTACAAGATTAAAAGACTATAAAGATAATTCTCATACAAAAGTTTTAATAAAAATTAGACAATCTTCTATGATTTCAGAACAAATAAGTCAATTATCTGGGTGGGGTATAGAAAGATTTGTAATAATTGCCAATCCAGAATTTTACTCATTGATCAAAGATGACATAGATGTAAATCATGCTGATAAAGATATTAATTATGCAATTCAAGAAAAGCCTCTTGGTATAGCTCACGCACTTTTGCAGTCAAAAGATTTAATTGAAAATAATTCAAAAATTTTATTTATACTTGGTGATAATTTTTTTGGTGAAAATCCAATTATTGATTTGGATATAAATAAAATTAATAACTCAGTTTTATTCTTAAAAGAAGTGAACAGTCCCCAGGATTTTGGAGTTGCGCAAGTAGAAGGCGAAAAGATAATAAATATAGTAGAAAAGCCAACGGATCCAACTTCAAACTTTGCAGTAGTTGGAATATATTTATATGATTACAATTGTTTTGAACTTATAAGTAAATTGGAATTCTCAAAAAGAGGTGAATTGGAAATTACAGATCTTAACAATTTATTGATTCAAAAAAGTAGTGTCGATTACAAAATTCTTAAATCATGGTGGATTGATGCTGGAACAGAAGAAAGAATAGAAAGTTTAAAGAAATTACTCTAAAATTTGCATCTTAGAAAATTTAAAAAACAGATAGCTTATAAAAGTAATATAGATAAAAAATACAATAAATGAATACTCATTTAGAAATATAGATAAAGATAATAAGAAAAATACTAAAAGGTTGATACCTGTAAAAATAATCAGGATTCTTTTGACGGAATAACCTTTATTTAGCAGTCTATGAGAAATATGATCAGTCCCCCCTGTTGTAGGTGAGATATTATTTTTTATTCTATATGTGAAAACAGTTAAAAAATCTAAAAGCGGAATTGTAAAAAAAAGCAATACAGGTGTGAAAGAATTATAAATAAGACTTTCATTTAAAGGATTCCAATTAAAAAGAATACTTATAAATCCTAAAACAAAGCCAATAAACAAACTTCCTGAATCTCCCATATAAATTTTTGCAGGAGGAAAGTTTAAAATTAAAAATCCTATAATAGAAAATCCCAATATAAAGCTAATGTCCGCAAGATAATTCTGTTCAAAGAAAAAAGATATGACACCTAGAGCGAAAGCAATAAATGAAGTATTCAAAGATGCAAAGCCATCCATGTTGTCAGTAAAATTTATAGAATTCATCAATAATATAACCCAAAAAACTGTGAAGAATAGATTGAGATAATTATTTAATTCAATTTTTATGATGTTTTCAATATTTATGTAAATATTTAAATAAATTACAGGAATAGCGACAAAAAGAAATTGAAGAATAATTTTTATTTTCCAATTTAAATTGACTAAATCATCTATTACTCCCATGAATGCTATAGCTAAGGCAAAAAAAGATATATAAATAAAATTTGATTCTGCTTCACCTAAAAATCTCACAGCTATGAAAAAGCTCAATGCCATAGCCACTCCACCCAAAGGAATTATATTTAAACTGGTTAATCTTTTTTGATCCTGACTACCAAACTTAAAATTAGTATTTGTTTTTATCAATAAAAATGAGATAAATAATGATATTAAAAGTGCAAGTGCTGATGCTGAAACTAAAGATAGCTGTATATTCTCAAATATAATCATCATATATTTCTTTAATTTTTCCTGAGATAGATTCTATTGAATAATTTATTTTTATCAATTCTCTATTTTTTTTGGTATCAAATTCTTTTAATTCGAATTTCACATTTTTTAAATGATTGATATAGTCTTTTACATTATTATCATTTATTAACTTACCTGAATTCATACTTAAAAGAACTTCCCTTGTACCAGCTATATTATTAGCAATTATAAATAGTCCTATATATGCGGATTCTAGAATTATTCTTGAAAAGCCTTCGTGATGTGTTGGTGAAATAAGAACATCATAATTATGGAGTTCTGAAAGAACATCAATTTCTCCTAAATAATTTAAATGATCACTTTGTTTCATATTTTTAAATTGATCATCAGATATGCTACTTTTATTTCCTCTATCTCTATCTCCAGCAATATAAAATTTAAAACTGCTATCTTCTTTTAATAGATTTGCAATTTCACAGTATTCAACAAACCCTTTTTCATTTAATAAACGGCTCACAAATATTACTTTCAAAGGATCATTAAAGCTTTCTTTTACAGAAATATTGTTTAAATTTAATCCACTTCCTGGAATCATTGAAACTCTATTTTTAAAATTAGAGAATTTTAAAAATAATCTTCTATTATCACTATTCTGAAAAATTACTACATCAACCTTGCGATTAATTTGAAAAATAATAAGCGGTTTTAAAAGAAGCTTTAATATATTTGCCAGTTTGCTTTTTGCAAATAAGTAACCAAGTCCAGTAATTGAAGCAATAACTGTTCCTTTTTTCTCAGTAAACAATGAACCAATTAAGAAAATTATTAAAGATTTAAGTGTAAAAATATGAATAATGTCTTCATTGTTAAAAGTTTTAATTAATTTTCTGAGATTAAATATACCTTTAATATCCAATAGTTTTTTTCTTTTATAATTCCAATTAATTGTCTGGAAATAATCGTTTTTAATTTCCGATTCATGATTTTCTAATGGTGTTATTCCAGTGATATCAAAATCATTTTTTAATTCTTTTACAATGTCAGATCTTGAATTTTTTAAAATCCAATCCCAATGTGCAATATAATAAATCACTATTTCTATTATAAAATTAATAAAGAGGTTAACATCAATATTATGAATATAGTTATAGCAGGGGTTGGCTATGTAGGGCTCGTTACCGGATTAGGTTTTGCAAAATTAGGCCACAATATTCAATTTCTTGATACTGATTCAAATAAAATTAAAAAACTAAAAGATGGAGAACCTCCATTTTTCGAGCCAAATCTTAATACCTACCTAAATAACGATGAAATAATTAAAAGATGCAATTTTAGTGATGATTACTCAAATATAATTTGGGAAACAGCCGATATTTTTATGGTTTGTGTGCAAACTCCTTCATCAGAGGAGGGAGAATTAGATATTCAATTTATTGAAAGTGTTTTCACTTCAGCAATTCAATATTTGAATACTAAAACAGTTATTTGTATCAAATCAACAATCCATCCAATTGGAATTGGAAAAGTTTTAAATAATACGACTATTGATTCTGAAAAGATAGTTTTTAACCCCGAATTTTTGAGAGAAGGATTAGCTTTTTACGATTTCTTTAATCCTGACAGAATAGTTATAGGCTCAAAAAATAAAGATAGTTCAAATATTATTGGTTCAATATACAAAGATATTGATTCTGAAATTTTATATACTGATCCAATTAGTTCTCAATTAATTAAATATCTATCTAATGCATACCTGCCTATGAGGCTATCTTTTGCCAACGAGGCTTCTAGGATTATTGAAATTTTGGATGGAGATTTAAATTCAGTTATGAAAGGTATCGGCCTTGATAAAAGAATTGGTAATGATTACTTTAGACCTTCACCCGGATGGGGAGGATCATGTTTTCCCAAAGATGTCAAAGAAATAATCAATATTGCAGATTTAAAAAGCTTGAATTTACCACTAATGGAAAATATATTAGAATCCAACGATATCCACATGAGTTGGTTTGCAGAAAAATTGATTAATCTTAAAGAAATTAATCAATTAGATTCAATAATTCTTATTGGAGCAGCATTTAAAGAAGATACTGATGATCTTAGAGATTCACCAACTTTATCAATTTATAAAAAATTAAATGATTTAAATGTAAAAACATTTATTTACGATGAAGAGGTCCCTCTGACAAGCGTTTACAATACAGTTGTTAATTTTTCAGAAAATATATTAATTGTCGAGATGTATCCATTAAATGAAAAAAAGCAATTAAGACTTATGGAAAAAATTAAATCAATAGAAAATTACATTTACTATAGGCACTGGGAGAAAACATCAGATATTTAATAACAGGAGGGGCTGGTTTTATTGGTTCAAATTTAATTAAAAAAATAATTGAATCATCAGAAAAAATTACGGTAATTGATAATTTGATTACTGGAAAGTCTGAAAATATTGAAAACTTTACAGAACATAAAAATTTTGAATTCATTAATCATGATATTCAAAACCCAATTTACTTTGACGAAGAATTTGATCATGTAATTCATTTGGCAAGCTGTGCTTCTCCTTTTGCTTACTCAAACTATCCAATCAATACCCTTAAGTCAGGCAGTATAGGTACAATTAACGCATTGGGGATTGCAAAAAAACATAATTCTAAATTTTTCCTTGCTTCAACTTCTGAAATATATGGAGATCCTAAAATTAGTCCTCAGCATGAAGATTATTGGGGTAATGTAAACACCTTAGGTCCAAGAAGTATGTATGATGAATCAAAGAGATTTGCTGAATCTGCTACACAGGCTTACACAACAACTCACAATCTTAGATCTGGTATTGCAAGAATTTTTAATACTTATGGTCCAAATATGGCTTTTGATGATGGACGTGTTGTCTCAAATTTTATTTATCAAGCATTGGGCAATCAAGACATTACTATTTTTGGAAATGGAAGCCAAACGAGATCTTTTTCATTTATTGAAGATACATTATCAGGAATCATAAAAATAATTAATTACGAAAACTCTGATGTATTTAATATTGGCAATGAGGATGAAATTACAATAAATGAGTTGGCTAAAAAAATTATAAAAATTACAAAATCTAAATCAAAGATAATTAATTTAGATCTACCAATAGACGATCCTAAACAAAGAAAACCTGACCTTTCTAAAGCAAAAACAATTTTAAATTACAACCCCATACATAAAATAGAGGATGGTTTGGAGATTACTGTAAAGTGGTTTAAAGAAAATTATAAATAATTTCCTAGTCTTTGATTTAAAGTACTCAACGAATTATCTTTTAAGCTCCTATCGATAGTTTTAAATATTTGTTCTAATTCTTCACTATTAAGTTTTGAAACCTCGTTAATTTTTTCAACTAATTGTTGTTCATTTTTAAAGTTGAATTTACTATCTTTAAAAATATAATTGAAGTCACTATTTCTGTAAATGTTAATTAGTCCACATGAAAGGGTTTCAAGAACAGACTTATCAAAAAAGCCGTTACCTGCACTATTAATGTGAACATCATATTTAGACAAGATTTCAGGTAAATTTTTGTGTGTTACTTTACCAAGAAAATTTACTCTTTTATCCTTATATTGTATTTTAAGCCTTTCAAAGTATTCTTTGTCTTTTTTATTCAATGGTCCACCAATAATATCAATTGATGAATTTTTGAGATCTGAATTTAAGAAGCCATCAATACTCATTTCAATATTTTTTGATTTAGAAATTCTTGAAAGTACCAAAATTTTCTCAATTGAGTATATTTTTTTATTATTCTTGAACAAATCTAAATTTATTGAATGTCCAATTGTTGCTACTTTTCGACCACTAAATGGAAAAGAGTTTTTAGATGCGGTAACAACATTTTCAGAAAATAAAAAAGCTAAAAATAATATTAGTTTCTTAAGTCCTATTTTAGGGCCCGGATGTGTAAACCATAGTGTAGTTTTTATCTTGTGTCTAACCAAGAAAAATTTTCCTAAAACTACAGATATAGGAGACATATGGGAAAAACACCTTTCATATTTTTTTTCTTTGGTTAGTTTTCTCAATTTTTTCAAAAAATAAATATATTTTGATATTCTATTTTTGCCGTTTTCTAGGCCATATATTTTGACAGAGTCATTAACTTTTGGAATACCATTTACTCTCAGTGAAATCACGTCAACTTGATCAAACTCTTCAGCTATTGTATTTAACCAATCAACAGTAAAGCCTAATGAAGTATCTTTTTCGTCAATTGCAAGATTAAAATACAACAAATTTTTACTCATAAATCATTTTTTCCAATTCATTCCAGTTACTTAAAAATTTCCCTTCACCAGCTAATTGCTTACTTAGTTCGAAAGATTTTAGACTCAAAGTTTTTTGAAGTTCTTTATTATTTACAAAATTTTTTATATTGTTTATAAATTCATCAGAATTGTTTAGTTCATATAAAAGTGTTCCACCATCTTCACCAAAAGGTTTTCTGATGCCTTGAATATTTGTTGCGATACTGGGCAAACCACATAAACCACTTTCTATTAACACTCTAGGTAGCCCTTCATAACTACTTGCCATCAATAGGAGTTTTGATGAATTCATTAGATTAGAAATTTCATTAGGATTCTTTTCTCCTATGAATTTTACATTTTGTATCTTATTCTTAACAATAAAATCTTTGCATTTATCATAATATTCTTGATTCGGGTAAGACCCTGCAATAATTAATTCTTCATTAATATCATATTGTTTTGAAAAGGTCCCGTAGTTTTCTATCAGAAACATTACTCCTTTTCTTGGAATAATATTTCCAACATATAAAAAATTTTTTCTTTGAATGTTTAAATCTTTATAAATTGAATAGTCAACCCATGCAGGAAAACATATAAACTTTTTATTGTATTTATTAGATAATGATGATGTGTACTCAATTTCTACACCCCTTATAATGTCACAGTTCCTGTAAGTAAAATTTGAAATGAGTTTAGTAGATAGTTTTATTATGTTTTTAAAGTAAAACCTTCTTTGATTTAATAATAGATTTAGAAAATCTCCATGATGCTCAATGACAATTTTTATTTCTTTATTAGAAAGTTTTTTTATTAATATCGGTAAAAGGGCTGATATAGGATCTTTTGCGGAAACAATATCTATATTTTTATCTTTTATAAATTTGGAAAGAATTTTATAGTTTAAAAAGTAAAATTTTAAATATTGAAATAGTAAATTTGTTGGTTTTTTTAAGTATTTAATTAGAACATCTTTGTGCTTTTTTTCAACATTTGTGTTTCCATAAGTTATAACAAAAGCATTAAAATTTTTTGATAGTTCTTTAAATTTTAATTCATCAGAATTATTTAAATTTAATCCATAATCAGTTGTGCCATAAAATAATAAATTTTTCATTGTTTAAATAATTTTATATATTTATTTAAGTTTTTATCTTCATCAAAGTTTTCAATAAGATACTCTTTCGCATTATGAATTAAATTATTACTTTTTGTCTTATTATCAACTAGTTCATAAATTATTTCTTGTAAATCAAATTCATCAGGTGCCTTTTTATCTTTTAATTTTAAAATCCATCCATTTTTTCCATCAAGTAGAATTTCATTTGTTCCTCCGATAGGTGTACTAATTATTGACAAATTATAATTTATGGCCTCAAGGATTACATGAGGTAAACCTTCATATCCTGATGCCTGAATATAAATATCTGAATCTAAATAAATTTTATTTAATTCTTCAGTATTTTTCTGACCAAGAAAAAAAATCTTGTTTTCTAATTTTAATTCTTTAACTAATATTTTTAATTTTTCATTTAGTGGCCCACTTCCAACAATATTAAAAATAAAATTAAACCCTTTCTCATTTAAGATGGCCATAGCCTGAATAATTTTGTCTATGTTCTTCCATGGAGCTAGACGCCCTACCGTTATAAAATGTAAAACTTCGTTTTCTTTTTTAGTAATTTTTGATTGAATATTTGTACCATTGTAAATGACCTTTAAATTATTTTCTGATACCCCCCAATTTTTAACAACATTTTTTAAATGAACTGATGGTGTAATTACTAAATCCGCCTTTGTTGCTGTCCATCCTCTTGAAAACTTGGCTATCTCAAGATGAAGATTGTGCTTATTTTTTTGAAATTCATCAAACGAATCATTAATTATTCCCTTGTTTCTACCTCTTTCCCAAGCCCAGTCACCAACAATTTTTCTTATTAGTTTTTTTCTTAAAAAAAGATTTGCAATATATGCTTCCATTGGAAGTCCATTTACAAAAATTATATCCGAATCCCTTCCGTTAGAAATCATTTTAAAGATAGTTTTAATCCATCGAATCATGAGATTTTGATTTCTTAAAATTCTAATTATTTTATAGGACTCATTGTCAACTATTTTTTCATTAGATAAACAAATTATTGTTACTTCGAAACCATTTTCATGTAAAAGTTTTGCAATTTTTGGCACAAAGCTTGCTGGGCCTCCTATATCAGGAGGGAAAATGCCAACAGTTATTAATATTTTCAAAGGTTTATTTTTTTATAAGTAATTATCTCTTCAATCATTTTTTGAATTGTCATTGTAGGTTCATAATTTGTTGCTTTAACAATTTTGTCAATTGATGGTGTTCTTCTCATTGGGTCTTCAAACTTATTTCCGTATACTTCTTCATGATCTTTAAAAATGATTTCTGAACTTGACTCACACTTTTCAATAATTAAAGTAGCTAAATCTTTTATAGATATTTCTTCAGTCTGGCCTATATTAAAAATTTCACCGTATAATTCATTTTTTGCAAGTAGATAGAAATAATTAACTACATCACCAACCCAAGTAAACGAACGAGTTTGCTCTCCAGTTCCATGGATAACTATTGGTTCATTCTTTAATGCAGCTTCGATAAATTTTGGAACTACCATTCCAAATTCTGATAATTGATTTGGTCCAATAATGTTAAAAAGTCTAACTATGATCGGATTTAATTTTTTATCATTAAATTCAGAAAGTGCCAAAAATTCATCAATTAGTTTAGAAGCAGCATATGACCATCTAAGTTTTGTGGGAGGTCCTATTAAACTTTTGGTTTCCTCGGTCCAAACTTTATCTTCTGAAACTCCATATACTTCTGACGTGGAAGTTATTAGCAAAGGTAAATTATTTTTTTTACAAGCCTCGATAACTATATGGGTACCTTCAATGTTTGTTAGAAGAGCTTTACTAACATTATCCATGATGTATTGCACCCCAACCCCAGCTGCTAAATGAAAACAAAAATCATAGCTTTCAAACAAAGTATTTAAATTATCGATATCTTCAACTCTTTTTTTGATAATTTCAATATTTTGATTACTGGAAAATTCTTCTAAATTCTTAAGTTTTCCAGTCGATAAATCATCTACTATTAATATTTTTTCGGTACCATTTTCTAACAATTTTTTTACTAGATTTGAACCTATGAAACCTGCACCTCCAGTAATTATTACTTTATTTAGATTATTTTTCGTAGTCATATTTATACTTAATGTCCTTTAATTCATTTTCATATTTTTTGTACCACTCAACAGTTGCAGATATACCATCTTCAATGTTTGTGATTGGTTCCCAATTTAATATTGACTTGGATAATTTTAGACTAGGTAAAACAATATCAACATCTTTTATTGCTCTTTCCCTATTCACAATTATGGCTTTTTTATTAAGATTTTTTTCAATAAGTTCTATAACTTGATTTAGAGAGTGTGTTTCATTTGATCCAAAATTAAAAACCCCAGAGTCACTATGGTTAAAAAGTTTGTTTAATCCTGAAATTATATCTGAAATAAATGTAAAAGCTCTTTTTTGCTGACCATCTCCATAAACAATTACTTCCTGGCTTGTAGAAATCCAATGTACAAATCTCAGTATTGACATGTCAGGCCTACCAAAAGGTCCATAAACTGTAAAAAATCTTGGAATTTGAATTATTGTATCAGTCTCTTCTAAAATATTCTTTGCAAGTACTTCTCCAAAAGATTTTGTAGCAGCATATATGGATGGAGGATTTTCTAATTCGTCTTTATTTTCTTCCGCATAATTTACACCAGTATCTCCATAAATAGAGGAAGTAGAAGCAATAATAAACTTTTTGATTTTATGTTTTTTAACATTTAAAGCCAAGTTGGCTGTTGCAGCTGTATTGTCTAATATATAGCTCTTTGGGTCTAGAAAGCTTTGTCTTACACCTGCTCTGGCCCCTAAGTGCAATACTGTCGATACATTCTCAAAAATTTCAGATTCTTTATCTAATGTATCTTCATTTGATAAATCAAGATGATTAAATGTAAAATTTGGTTCTTTATTTAAAGATGTAAGTCTTAATTCTTTGAGTTTATTATCGTATGCATTGTTTAATGAATCAATACCAATAATTTTAAAATTTGAGGAATTTGATTTTATAAAATTGTAACCAATAAAACCACATGAACCAGTAACTACAATCTTTTCCACAGTTAAATTCTAACTCTTTAAAAAATTAGTATTTGATATTTCTTAGTTCTATTAATATTAAATATATGCTTAAATTTCTTGGTCATGCGGGCTTTATGTATGAGACAAATAATGAAGTTTTATTGATGGATCCTTGGATGTCTGAGGAAGGAGCTTTTGATTCTTCATGGTATCAATTTCCATCAAATCATGCTTTAGGAGATCAAATTCGAAAAGAAATTGAGTCAACTGAAAAAGAAATATATATTTACATTAGTCATGAGCACAAAGACCACTTCGATGTACCTTATTTAAAAACTTTAAATCTTTCAAAAGTTAATTTTATTACTCCAAAATTTAGGAGAGATCATGTTGCACATGTTTTAAACACATTAAATCCAAAATCAGTAATTACGCCAGTAGATTCTGAGTTGTTAAACATTGGTAATATGGAAATAAGATTGTTTCTTGACGATCAGGAAATAGTTAGAGACTCTGCATTAGGTTTAATTGATAAAGACAGAGATTTTACATTTGTAAATTTAAATGATTGTAAGGTTTACGATAGAGTTGATGAATTAAAAAATATTTTTAAAAAATTTGATATTTTTACTTGTCAATTCTCTGGAGCTGTTTTTCATCCAGTTTGTTATGATTATCCTGAAAAAAAGTACAAAGAAATTTCAGAATCAAAAGTTTTAGGAAAATTTAGTTCTGTAAAAAATTTAATTAGCAAGTTTGAACCTAATTTATATATACCAGCCGCTGGACCACCTGTTTTTTTAGACCCCAAGCTAATTGATATTAACTTTCAAGATGTAAATATTTTTTCATCACCTTACAAATTTAGAAACTATTTAGTTGAAAATATGCCAGCCTTAAAAGTAGAAGTTCCATTACCAGGCACTCAATTCAAATTTACTGATGATGAAAGTATTCAAATTGATCATCCATTAAATGATGTAGAGAAACAATATTCTAAAGAAAACATAAAAAAGTATGCAGAACAGTATGCACATATTTTTAAAGAAAGAGAAGATCAGAAATCAGGATACGAACCAATTCAGATCCAAAAAAAATTATTTGAAGAGCTCAAATCTAAACTTGCAAACTTTAACATAGAACAAAAGATGGATGTCGTTTTGGAATTTTCTATTGATGAAATTATTGATACATCTATATTTGTTAATTTTGATAAAAAAGAAATAACAATTGAGGATAAAAATCAGACTATTTCGTCAAGTACTTATGAAATTAGTAGTTCTGCAGGTGATATAGGAAGGTTATTAGATGAGTACCTCAACTGGGAGGATTTTATGCTTTCATTTAGACATAAACTTAAAAGAACACCTGACATATATCAAGTAGCAATCAACGGTTTTTTAACTATGGAAAAGGAAGACGTTCCAGAATTTATTGAGAATCTAATGAGACTACAAAATCAGCGTGAAAGAATCACTGTTGAAGTTGGTGGAGTGCTTTATTCTATTGATAAGTTTTGCCCTCACCAAGGTAGTGATTTAGCGACACATCAAATAGAAGATGATAGGTATCTTATTTGTCCAAAGCACAGGTGGAAATTTGATTTAGAGAATGAAGGTAAAGCAGTTGGTCTTGATGCAACAATTAATGCAGTTGATCTTGATGGAGACGGATCTTAAAGCAATTGACATCAAACTATAACTCACACTTAGTAGTTATTCCTACATATAACGAAATTGATAACATTCCAGATTTTATTTCTGAAATCTCAAAATTTAATGTCTCTGTATTATTTGTTGATGACAATTCACCGGATGGCACCGGTGAATTAATAAGTAAAATATCAAAATCAAATGTTCAAATTAATTTATTAAATAGGCCATCAAAACAAGGTTTAGGATCTGCATACAGAGATGGCTTTACATGGGGAATTGAAAAGGGGTATGATTTTTTTATTGAAATGGATGCAGACTTTTCACACAGTTTTGTTGATTTAGAAAAAATTATAGAAGCTTCATCAAATTTCGATTTAATTATTGGAAGTAGATATATAAAAGGTGGGGGAAGTGAAGGCTGGGACTTCAAAAGAAAATTATTATCAAAAACAGCAAATACCTTTTCTAGAATATTTTTAATATCTCGAGTTAAAGACATGACAAGTGGCTTTAGATGCTATTCAAAAAAAAGTTTAAATGAGATTAATTATCAACAAACTGAATCAGATGGGTATGCTTTTCAGATTGAAATGACATTGAGGTGCGTTGTAAAACGATTATCAATTAAAGAAGTTCCAATAACTTTTAATGAAAGAAGACTTGGAAAGTCAAAAATGTCAAAAAAAATAATTGTTGAAGCTGTGACTTTTTTAATTAATAATGGAATTAAAAGATGGTTGAATCTAAAAATTATTTAATACAAGCCCAATTAGTACTTATATTTTTAATTCCATTAACTCCTCATATTGAAATTTCAAACAACTTACAACTAGACGATATTCCTGTTGTTTTATTTTTTGTACTATTTACTCTTAATGTTTTTCTTAAAAATATTCACAAATTTTACTTTAAAGAGGGTGCAGCGATATTATTATTCATTGCTTATATATCAATTCAAAACTACGTTATAAATGACAATTTTCTTTTTAGTGATGTAATAAGATATATTTTTTACTTATTGCTTTTAGTTACTATTTTAAATCTCAAGAGTTCAAAATTTTTAGATAAATATTTGTTTTCTTTACTAGTTTTTTTAAGTTTTTTTTCAATTGTATCTTATTATTTCAGATTAGATTTCGGGGTTGATTCATACAATTATTGGAAAATTGGTTTTAATAGTAATAATTGGATATTTACAGATGGAAGAATAAATGGTTTACAAGCAGGTGGTCCTAATGCGTTTGGAGGAATTATTTCATGTCTTGGGTTATATTGCATTCCTAATCTGAAAGGCTACTTAAAAGACTTTATTATTTTTGTAAGTTTATTAGCTTGCTTTTTCACATATAGTAGAGCTGCACTTGTTGTATTTGTAATGCTGTTACTTTTTTATGTAACCCTAAACAAAGATTATCTGAGAAGTTTAACAATCATGATAACTTTATTAATAACTATTAATTTTGGATTAATTGATAGATTTACTTCAGAATCTGAAACAGAAGGAGTAGAGGATAGAGTACTGATGCAACAAGCTAGTTTTAAAGATATTTCAACACGATCATTTCAAGAAAATATTTTTGGTTACGGATTTGATAATTTTGGTATAGTTAGAAATGAATTAAAATCAAACGACGATTTTTCAGAGGACTTACGTCCTACAGGACCACATAATTCTTTTTTGTTTATTATTTTAAACTACGGGTTTTTTGGTCTGTTTTTATTTCTAAATATTTTCTTTAAGGAATTCATGACTTTTTTAAAATCATTTAATGACAATTTAGTTAAATCAAATTATTTGTTTCTTGGAGGTTTTGTTGCCCTTTCTTTCACTGGTGATTTTATCCAAAATCATTCTATTTCAGTTCTATTTTTTCTGATATTTTTTCAACTCGTATTTGAAAGAACTCATGAGCGATAAATTGAAAATACTGCATGTTGTTCCAACGTTAAAGAAAGATGGTGCTGAAGTACAACTAGCTGAATTATTTAAAGAGATAGATAATGTCCGTATTGAATTGTTCACATTTGATTTATATGAAAATGGTGATTCAATTTCTAATAGTTTAGAAAATATTACTATTTATAACGAAAGTTCAATCAAAAGTATCTTTTTCCTTAACAAGATTATTAAGAATAATAATTATGATATTATTCATTCTCATTTACCAAAGTCAGATCTGATAATTGGGTTTTTAAAGTTATTCAATAAAAGAATAAAGCATGTAGTTTCTGTTCATGCCCAATATGGCACTAGAGCGGGTGAAAATAAATTTAAATATTTAATAGCAAATTTCATTTGGAAAAAAATATTAAACAATTCAAATGGAGTAATTGCAATTTCAAATAAAATAAATAAATGGCTTGTTGATGAAAGAAATATTAAACAAAACATTATAAGTACTATTCATTATGGGGTAAAAATAAATGATCGCACTTGTAGAAATAAACATAATAACACCATTGGTATGGCAGCTAGAATCCTTCCATGGAAAGGATGGGACAAAGTCTTAGAAACTGCCTTTTATTTAAAAAAATTAAATGTTAATTTTAAACTTAAACTAGCGGGTTCTGATGATGAGGGCTATGTAGAAAATATTAAGAGTATGATTCAGCAATATCAACTAGAGAATAATGTTGAAATATTTGATCATTTTTCAAATATAGATGATTTTTTTAGCCAGTTAGATTTATTTCTTTTTTTATCTGAATCTGAAGGATTCGGATTAGTTGTTTTGGAAGCTATTGAAAATAACATTGCGGTTGTCTGTTCAAACATTAGCCCACTTAATGAATTTGTAATTAATACTGAAAACTGTTTGGTAGATAGAGAGAATACTCAAGAAATTGCAAATATATTGAAAGATTATTTTGATAACGATCAGGAAAAGCTAGAACTAGTTCAAAATAGACAAAAAGAATTTATAGTTCAAAATTTTTCAATTGAAAATACTGCTAAATCTTTTGAAAAATTTTATATTAATACGAATAATGTTTAGTTAACATATAGTATTGAATTGTGAATATTTTAATAGTTGGTGGCGCTGGTTATGTTGGCGGTGGAATAGTTGATAACC
>Ga0160423_10001606_pt1 | contig 18952 bp, 33 predicted proteins | sample CRUFie14St8metaG_FD_108191 | JGI IMG/M metagenome (GOLD analysis project Ga0160423, IMG submission 108191) | Marine microbial communities from the Costa Rica Dome - CRUD Field 142mm St8 metaG | ecosystem: Environmental > Aquatic > Marine > Oceanic > Photic zone | place: Costa Rica: the Eastern... | reverse complement strand
TTAGAACCACGATATCCACGGCTGAGTTACGCTTGGCACAAAGTAGAATTAATATTGAAGAACAAAATAGGAAAGATATTCAAGCAAAACGAGAAATCGTAGCAGATAGTTTACAAAAATACCAATTAGCTATTTTAGATTTAGAAAATAATTTAGATGTAGCAGGAGAATTAGGACCTTTAGAGTATCTATCAGGCCTTACTGGTGTACCGATGGATAAAATAATTAATGTACTATTACTGATTATTATTTTTGTATTTGATCCTTTAGCTATTTCTTTAGTTGTCGCAGCTAATTTTGCATTTGATGTGGCAAGACCTAAGAAGAATTTATACAACGAAGAAGTAGACAAAGATGAAAGACCATTAAGTGTAGCTGAAGAGACTTTGCTTTATGATATAGATGTAGAAGAAGAAGAAATACTACCCCCAGAAGCTAGAGGAGTCAAACCTCCTGATTGGAAAGTAGTTGATGAAAATGATAAACCTATTGAATCAAAAACCGGGTATCAACTTGAAAATAATATAGAAAGTGTAGTTTTTGAAGGACCGTCTGAATGGCAAGTTAAATTAAAAACAGGAGAAACAATTTGGGCTCCTAGAGAAGAAGTACAGAAGTATATTACTCAAGACCCAGATAACGTAATAAACTACTTATAATAGTTGGATCTTAACATTAATTTTATTATATTATAATATGGCACAATATAAAGTAATACAAGCATTAAGAGCTCATGCTAAAGCAGAAAAGGCTAAAGCATTGACCTCGTTCGAACTACTCACTGATAAAGTTGTTGGTATCGGAGATCATTCTACTGAAGATTATTTCAAGAATGCATTCGAAGCTCTAGATCAATTAGCTAAAGCAGAAGAGCAAATCGAAATTTTAGATAGGTACTTTCCAGATGACAATCCTGGTAAGATACTGAACGATTAATTAAGTTACATTTTAAATAAGTTATATGAGTGATAGAGAAATCATGAATGCTAAAAGGCCTCCGTCTGCTAGAGAGGTTATGAAAAAAGAATACCCTACAATTTACAATGCATATCAAGAAATAGTTGATGAGCAATTCGAATTATTTTGTAAGAAACACTTAGATTACGGTATGCATAACGTAAGTGCAGGTACTAATCTAACTAATGATGATGAAGTAGAATTTGCAATGACCGGACTTTGGTATAGACTTTCAGATAAGATTAATAGATGGAAGAATATGATCATATCAGGTCGTAAAGCTCAAAACGAAACTCTAATAGATACCTTTCAAGATGTTACCAATTATGGTATCATAGCTCAGTTAGTTAAGAGAGGTCTCTGGAAAAACGACTAAATGCCGAAAAAATTAAAAGGTCCTGTTAAGAAGGTATGGGAGAGTAAAATCAAACAATCACCTTCTAAAAATACTCACATCTCTTATAGTTCGTTGAGTACCTACAATAAATGTCCTAAACTCTGGGAATTGATGTATTTGAGGAATCAAGTTCCTTTTACTCAAAATATTTATACTTGCTTTGGTACTGCAATGCATGAAACGATTCAAGAATGGTTGACTGTTATGTATCACGATTCTGTAAAAGCAGCTAATGATATTAATTTAGATGATTTACTTTATGCTAATATGGTTAAAGCGTATAGGATGGGTAAAGCAACGATGAATGGAGATCACTTCTCTAGTGCAGATGAATTAACTCAATTTTGGTTAGATGGTAAACATATTCTTAACTTCTTAAAAAAGAAAAGAGCTGGTTACTTTAGTACTAAAAATATGATGCTGGCAGGAGTTGAGACTCTTTTGTATCAAGATATTAAACCAGGAGTAAAGTTTAAGGGGCTAGTAGATTTAGTATTCTATCATCCTAATATAGACGAATGGACTATTATGGATATAAAAACTTCTACTTCTGGATGGAGAGATAATCAAAAAAAGAATCCTAACCTTACCGCCCAGGTGGTTCTATATAAAGAATTCTTTTCAAAGCAGTTTGATATACCTACAGATAAAATAAATGTAGAGTACTTTATAGTCAAAAGAAGAGTACCAGTAGATGCCGAATTTGCTTCTATGCAGAGAAGAGTTCAAGAGTTTAGACCTAATGCAGGTCCAAGAAAAACTAAACAAGTTTTAACTTCTATGAATAAGTTTATAGAAGATGTTTTAGACGAAAATGGTTCTTATATAGACAAGGAATATAAATGCGCATCACCTTTTGGAAAGTGTGATAATTGTTGTGACTTTGTAAAGTAGAGCCTATTTATATATAAATATATAATTATATAAGTTATGAAAAGTTCTGATAAAAGGTTAACCACAGTTCGTATTGATGATGAGCTATTTCAAGAGTTCAAATACCAATGCATTAAAAATAAATTTTCTTTCCAAAAACTTGCCTCTCGTAGTATTTTTCTTTATCTTACTGATAAGGACTTCAAAGAAAGTATACACAGTCTTACTAATATAAACATTAATAAATAAATGAAGTTAAGAGAAGGCTATATTAAAAAGGAAGATAGAAAGAAAATCTTACTTTTATGTGATGATATAAGAATGCATTCTGGAATAGCTACTATGGCTAGGGAAATTGTAATGGGTACAGCACATAGGTTTAACTGGGTACAATTAGGTGCTGCTATTAAACATCCCGATGCAGGTAAAAGATTTGATTTATCTGAAAATGTATCTAAGCAAATTAACGTTCCCGATCCTTATATTCATGTTATACCCAGCAGCGGATATGGAGATGTAGATACGGTTAGAAAAATGATAGCTCAGGATAAACCTGATGCTATTTTTATATTTACTGATCCTAGATACTGGACCTGGTTATTTCAAATAGAAAGAGAGATAAGAAAGAATATTCCAATATGTTACTTAAATATATGGGACGATTATCCAGCTCCTTTATATAATAGAAATTTTTATAATTCCTGTGATTTACTTATGGGTATATCTAAACAAACTGTTAATATTAATAAATTAGTTTTAGGAGATTTTGCTAAAGATAAAATTATAAAATATGTACCCCACGGTATAAATTCTAAACAATTCTATAAGATAGATAGTAAATATGAAAACTACGAACAGTTTAAAGGGTTTACAAAAAATATATACAAAGATAAAAATATAGATTTTACAGTATTCTTTAACTCAAGAAATATAAGAAGAAAATCTCCTTCTGACCTTATTGCTGGGTTTAGAGTTTTTTGTGATAAAATAGGTAGAGAAAAAGCTAAAAGATGTGCTTTAATTTTACATACGTCTCCTAAAGATCAAAACGGAACGGATCTTAATAAAGTCAAAGAAGCATTATGTGATCCAGCTTACGTAAATGTTTATTTTTCTAAACAAAAGTTAACTACTGAACAAATGAACTGGATGTATAATCTAGCAGATTTAACAGTACTTCCTTCTTCTAATGAAGGATGGGGATTAGCATTAACAGAATCTATGATGGCAGAGACTATGATAGCTGCTAATGTTACAGGAGGTATGCAAGATCAAATGAGATTTGTAGATGATAAAGGTAAGTGGATAGATTTTGATTCTGATTTTCCTTCTAATCATAGAGGTACTTATAAAGAATGTGGTGAATGGGCAATACCTATTTTCCCTTCAAATATTTCTGTTGTAGGTTCTGTTCCTACTCCATACATATTCGACGATAGATGTAGTTTTGAAGACATAGCAGTTGCTATAGAAGAGTGTTATAATCTTTCACCAGAAGAAAGATTGAAGCGAGGAAAAGCAGCAAGAGAGTGGGTTACTAGTAAAGAATCTGGTATGTCTGCATTTGCAATGTGTAATAATGTAATTAGTAGTGTAGAAGAAACTTTAAAAGCTTTTACACCAAGACCTGATTTTGATTTTATCAAAGTTGAAGATCTAAAGAGAGATTATGTTGAACATAAATTAATTTATTAATATGAGTAAATTATTAGCTGTAGTTTCTTGTCCGATAGATACATACTCAGGGTATGGAGCAAGAGCCAGAGACTTTGTTAAAGCACTTATTAATGCTAAACCCGAATGGGAGGTAAAAATATTAGCTCAAAGATGGGGCAGTACTAAATTTGGTTACTTAGGCGACCATGAAGAAAAAGATTTAGCTCTTAAAGTAATACCTAAGCTAGAAAAACAACCTGATATTTGGATTCAAGTAACTGTTCCTAATGAATTTCGACCTATAGGAAAGTTTAACATAGGAGTAACAGCTGGTATTGAAACTACTATATGTCATGATTCATGGGTACAGGGAGTAAATAGAATGAATCTAGTTCTAACGTCTGCAGAGCATGCCAAAAAAGTATTCGAAAATTCTATTTACGATATCAACGATAACGCAGGTAAGAAAACAGGAGAACTTAAATTAGATAAACCGGTAGAAGTACTTTTTGAAGGAGTAGATACTTCTAAATATTTTAAAACTAATAGTAACTCTAAAGTAGAAGTAGTTAAATCTTTAAATTCTATTAAAGAAAGTTTTTGCTTTTTAATAGTAGGACATTGGCTGCAAGGAGAATATGGTCAAGATAGAAAGAATATAGGAGTGACTATAGAAAGATTTTTATCTACCTTTAGAACTCAACATACAAAACCTGCTTTAGTTATTAAAACTCAATCTGCAAATAGCGGTATATTAGACCAAGCAGCTATACTAGAAAAAATAGATCTTATTAGAAAGCAAGTTGGAGGTAGTTTACCTAACATATATTTAATTCATGGAGAAATCTCAGATGAAGATATGAATGAGATATATAATCATCCTAAAATTAAGGCAATGGTCAGTTTTACAAAAGGAGAAGGATTTGGAAGACCTTTACTAGAGTTTAGTACAACCGGTAAGCCTATCATTGCTTCGAATTGGTCAGGACATACAGACTTTTTACACCCTGATTTTACTTTTTTAGTAGGAGGTAAATTAGAAGATATACACCCTAGTTCTGTTATGAAAGATATGATAATAGAAGGTAGTAAATGGTTCGAAGTGGACCTAAATGAAGCTAGTAAAGTTTACAAGTACGTATATAAAAAGTATAAAACAGTTTCTAAACAAGGTCTTAAACAAAAGTCACATGTACTAAGAAATTTTACTTTAGCTAAAATGCAAGATAAGATTAAAGAGTTATTAGATAAACACGTACCTTTAATAGCAGTACAGAAAGAATTTATATCGCCAAGACCAAAGTCGATAAAATTACCTAAACGAAAATAATTATGAATACAGATAAATTAGTAGAAGGACCATTTGGAAGTAATGCATGTTACGAACAAAGTTTTGAACAAGACGGTCAAGAGATTAAAACTTGGTTATGTTTTGGTAGTGGATTTACAACTTCAACTCTTATGCATGAAGGTTCTAAAACCGTTAGTGATCTTTTAGAAACATCTCCTGAACTATATAAAGACCTTTTGCATACCGATAAAGATAAAAGAGTGTGGGCACCGTCCACAATAAGTTTACCAGAAAAAGGAATGGTCTTTATAGATGGAGTTAGTAAAGATGAATGGAATTGGGCTGCTGTCAAAGCTATAAAGATAACCGAAGAGGAAAGAAAAACTAAAAAGTTTCCAAAAGATCAGACTTACAAAATGGATATGCAAAATGCTGAGAAGTTTGGTAAAAAAGATTTTATGGACGCATTAGAATTTATAGGATTTTTCAAAGTTAATTAATGAGAGTATTAGTAACAGGGGGAGCAGGCTTTATAGGTACTAATTTGATAAAAAGATTAGTAAAGGAAAATCACCAAGTTGTCTGTATAGACGATTATTCGACTGGAAGTACAGATAATCATATCAAAGGAGTATTCTATATAAATCAATCAGTTGGTAGTTTATTATTAGAAGGAGAAGAAAGGTTTGATTTAATATTTCATTTAGCTGCCCTTAGTAGAATACAGCCTTCTTTTACAGATCCTCAAAGTACTTTTATATCAAATGTATGGGGGACTCAAAAAGTATTAGAATACGCTCGAGAACATAAAACTAAAGTAGTATATGCTGGCTCTTCCTCTAAATGGAACAACCCTTATCAGTCTCCATATGCTGCTTATAAGTATTTAGGAGAAGAAATATGTAAGACTTATAAAGAGACTTACAAAATGGATATAGAAATTGCACGTTTTTATAATGTATACGGACCTTATGAAATCGTAGATGGTGATATGGCAGCATTAATTGGTATATGGAGAGATCAAATAAATAAAGGACAAGCATTAACTATTGTAGGAGATGGAAAACAAAGAAGAGATTTTATTCATGTAGAAGATATAGTTGATGGATTATACAGAATAGGACTATCTAAAGAAAAGCATAAAGACGCATGGGAGTTAGGTACCGGCATAAATTATTCTGTATTAGAGGTATACCAAATGTTTAAAGAAAGATTCAACTGTGATAGATGGCATGTTGATGACCAACCAGGAAATTATAGAGAAACACTACAAGTTAATACTGATGCTCAAGATAAAATAGGTTGGGCACCTAAAGATAGATTAAAAGAATATATACTTACATTATGAAAATAAGTTACGCAATATTAACCCATAACGAAGGAGATTATATCGAGAAACTTCTATCGTTTTTAATTGAAAGCAAAAGACCTGAAGACGAAATAGTAATCGTCGACGATAACTCTACAGATGAAAAAACTATAAATACATTAGAGAAATACAAAGACGATATACAATTATATTCTAGAGTATTTGATGGTGATGCCACGCAGAAAAACTACTTAAACACAAAGTGTACCGGTGATTATATACTTCAAATAGATGCTGATGAAATATTTAAAAAAGAATTTATAGATATATTACCTGATATATTAGAAAGTAATAATGAGATTGATTTATTCTTTGTTCCTAGAATCAATACTGTAGAAGGGTTAACTGATGAACATATTAAAAAATGGAATTGGAATGTAAATGATAACGGTTGGGTAAACTTTCCTGATTACCAGATGAGATTATTTAAAAATACTCCTGATATTAAATGGGAAGGACTATTACATAGCAAAATCGTAGGATATTCTACATATGTTACTTTACCTTTAGATGAACTTTACTGCATGATTCATCCTAAAGTAATAGACAGGCAAGAAGAACAGAATAATTTATACGATAAAATAGAAGCAAACGGTAGAACAAAATATAAAGTATAATGAAAACAGCATTAGTATTAGGCGGTGGTGGCTTCATTGGAGGTCATTTAGCTAAAAGATTAAAAGAAGAAGGGTATTGGGTTAGAATAGTAGATATAAAGTCTCATCATGAATTTTGGAACCATGATGATATTTGTGAAGATTATGTAAAAGGAGATCTAAGAGACCCTCAGGTAGTTAAAAATGTATTTAGATTAGAAACTGATACAGAAGGCAAAGGTATACTATTTAATCATTCTTACTATCCTCATCCTTATACTAAAGTAATTCCTTTTGATGAAGTTTATCAATTAGCAGCAGATATGGGAGGTGCAGGTTATATCTTTACAGGTGATAATGATGCTAATGTTATGCATAACTCAGCTTTAGTAAACTTAAATGTAGTTCATGAAGCTTCAAAAACTAAAGTAGGTAGGATATTTTATTCTTCTTCTGCTTGTATGTATCCAGAACATAATCAATTAGATCCGGATAATCCTAATTGTGAAGAATCATCTGCTTATCCAGCGGATCCAGATTCTGAGTACGGATGGGAAAAGTTATTCAGTGAAAGACTTTATTTTGCTTTTTCAAGAAACTATGGACTAGATGTTAGAGTAGCTCGATATCATAATATCTTTGGTCCTCAAGGAACATGGGAAGGAGGAAAAGAAAAAGCACCTGCTGCTATGTGTAGAAAAGCTGCTGAAGCTGATGTTGATTTAGAAGTATGGGGTTCAGGAAACCAAACTAGATCTTTTATGTATGTAGATGAATGTGTAGAAGCTACCTTAAGGTTAATGAGACAAGATAAATTCTTAGGACCAGTTAATATAGGGTCAGAAGAAATGGTTACGATTAACGAACTTGCACAAATGGCAATAGATATTTCCGGAAATGATATAAAGATAAGAAATATAGACGGTAAAGAATTTGTAGACAAATACGGTTTTGAATGTCCTTTGGGAGTTAAAGGAAGAAATTCTCATAATAAACTATTTAAAGAAAAGGTAGGTTGGGAATCTAAAGCTACTTTAAGACAAGGAATGGAAAAAACCTTTAAATGGATTAATTCAAAAGTAAATATAACTCTATAATGAAAAGAACAGTACTAATATTAGCGTTACTGTATTCAGTTACTATGTTTAGTCAAGACTATGCAAAAGGTAAACAACTATTCAATACACATTGTGCTTCTTGTCACAAGATGGATAAAAAGTTAGTTGGTCCTGCTCTTAATACGATTGTTGCTAGACAAGGAGAAGAGTGGACAAAAGAATGGATTTACAATAACAATGCACTTCGAGCATCTGGCGATGAGTATGCAAATCAAATCTATGAGGAGTATAATCAAATGGCCATGCCAGGCTATCAGTTTCTAAAAGATGAGGAACTAAATGATATTGTAGAATACTTAGCTCAATGGCAAACTAAGAAAGATGAAGCTTTAGCAGCACAGAATACTCCAGCAGCACCCGCAGCAGGAGGTGGTGCAGTTGTAGTTACTCAATCTCAACCTATTCCAACTTACCTTTGGATTGTATTAATCATTGCAGGTGTTATTACATTTGCAGGTATTTATGCATTTTACGTAGGTATGAATGCAATAGTTCATATAGTTACTAAGACTGTGTCAACTAATAGAGTATTGATGAAAAAGCTAAATACCGACGAAGAAGAGTTAGAGAAGGAATTTAATACTTTAGTAGAGAAAAAGGCATCTAAAGAAATGAAAGATAAAGTAAAAAAGCTTAAGAAAGAATTAAACGATAAATTAAATAAATTTAAATAGATTGAAAAAGTTTATAGTTACAACAACGATTAACTCACCTACTATTGCTACTAAAAAGTTTTGTAAAATAGCTGAGGAAAAAGATTGGATGTTTATAGTAGTTGGAGATACTAAAACTCCTCATGATGAATATTTTGAGCTACAAGATAATCATAATAATTTTAAATACGTACATCCTCAAGAACAGATGGACTTATACCCTGTATTGAGTGAAGTAATAGGTTGGAAAAGTATTCAAAGGAGAAACATAGGATTAATTTTAGCATACGATTTAGGTGCTGAGATTATTGCTACTATAGATGATGATAATATTCCTTATGATAACTGGGGGGATGAAGTTTTAGTCGGTGAGTGGCATAATGTAGATATATACGATCATAAGATTTATAATGTTTTCGATCCTATATCTACTACTAACTATAAAGATCTATGGCATAGAGGTTACCCTATAGAATGTGTACCTAATAAAAATGAAATAGAATATAAAGGCAAAGGAGATAGAAAAGTACTTATACAAGCAGACTTCTGGGATGGAGATCCAGATATAGATGCTTTATGTAGACTGAGTAAAATGCCTGTTTGTAAGTTTGATAATTTTAAACCATTTGCTAGTAATCAAATATCTCCATTTAATTCTCAAAATACTTTTTTACATAGAGATGTTATTCCTTACTATGCTGTACTTCCTCACGCAGGAAGAATGGATGATATTTGGGGTGGTTATATAGTACAGAAGTTTTTCCCTTGGTCTGTAGTTTATAATAAAGCTACAGTATATCAAGATAGAAACGTACAAGACTTAGTTACTAATTTAGAAAATGAAGTAATAGGTTATAGAAATACTTTAAATCTTTTAAATGATTTAGATAACTTTATTAATTATCTTCCAGGAGATACTGTAAAATTTTGGAAGGTTTGGAGAGAACAGTTTACAGAAACAATATAAAATTTTAATGGATAGTAAAAGATATAATACGTTAGTTAGAACTCATCATTTAGAAGATATGCGTGAGTATTTTAATTATTTTGATAGTATTAAATATGGGACTCTTAATTTTGATGCTTTATGGAAATGGTCAGGTATATTAGATGCAATCTTTAGATTAGAAAGCAAAGTTAAATTTGATACTTGTGTAGATATAGGTGGTGGTTTATCTCCTATACATCTTATTTTATCCAATTACGGTAAAGTAATAAACGTAGATGATTGTTCTCATACTGATGGAAGATGTTCAGCATGGTTTCCAGTAAAAGATAAAAGTGTATTTTACGAAGAATCTGAAGGATTTGAATATAAAAAAGAAAATATTGAATATGTAAATAGTCATTTTATAGAATGGATAAAAGAAGTTCCTGATAATTCTATAGATTTATTTGTAGATGGATGTTCGTTAATTCACGTAGATCCAACTTCTGAATATAGTTTTCATGATGGTGTTTCTGAAGTTGCTCATCATATGAAGAGAACTTTGAAAACTGGAGGTCATTTTATTTCTACTTGTGATGTTTATAATCCTAAATTAAAAGAAAATTATCCTGCTATTATGAGAAACGATGGTGTAACCTATCCTCATTTACTTTATAACCTATATGTAGGCTCAGGACTTGTACCCTTAGATGAAGGAAATTACGAAGTAGAAAAGTTTTATCAGAATTATGAAAATAGAGTTATACCTGTTCAAGGAGCACCTAATCATAAAAGATTAAATCCTGCATACTCAACTCAAAAACATCTTCCTCGTTATCATGCCTTTCAACAAAAACAAGACTTACCTATGTTAATAGCTAGATTTGTATTTGTAAAAAAATAAATAAATAAAAAATGAAAATATCAGCAGTTATAGTTTCACGTAACGATAATTATGGAGGGCACTTAAATGAGAGAGCTACATATGCTATCAATTCAGCTATAGATTCTTTCGATGAAGTATTTTACATTGATTGGAATTCAGATAATGGTAGCATGTTATATGAGATAGAAAAAGATTTACAGTTAAAAGGTAATTTAAAACATATAGTTATACCTCCTGAAGCTGCTTCTCAGTTAACTAATTATGATCCTCATGCTCAAAAATGTTGCGAAGTATTAGCTCGTAATATAGGAATAAGAAGAGCTATTGGAGATTATATTGTATCAACTAATATAGATATTATTCAACCTAAGAGAGAAGATATCTTAAAATTAATAGAGCAAAAAGGTAAAGTAGATTTCTTTACCACTGTAAGCAGAAGAGAAGTGGAATGGGATTATATAAAAGAATTCCAAGGAGGAGATTTTAATTTTGCAAACTGGAGTGCTTTTAGAGATGATGCATATAAAACATCAGTACCTAGAGATAAATTAGAAAAGACTACACCGGGAGATGAATATAGTATAATTAACTGCTGTGGAGATTTTCAATTAGCTCCCAGAAACGTTTGGCATGATATTAGAGGTTTTGAAGAGGAATTAATATATCCTTTATTTGCAGATACTAATGTTCAAAAAAAGGCTAAATTAAAAGGTTATAATCTTACTGGTCAATTCGAACCTCCTTTATTTCATATTAATCACGGCAGCAAAGGCTGGGGTGGTGGTGGATTTGCAGACGGTATAAACAAAAAGCAGAACGATATTAGAAGAGCAGTAGTTAATCACCAAGAAACTACAAATACCGATACCTGGGGCTTTTCAGATATTGATATAGAATATGAAATTTTTTAATTGAAACTAACTATTTATTAATACAAAGGCACTTCCTATGAGCAAATTAAAAGAACTTATCAAAGAAGTAATATCTGAAGCAGCAAAGATAAATTTTGCTGGTCATAAATTTCTATTGAAGGTAGATGTTAATGAAGATCCACAGAAGAAAGGTCTTAAGATTCAATTTTTGCCAACTAGCTTTGGCGGAATTACTCCTACAGAACAAAACGATATTGCTATCGAATTAGAGCAAAGACTCGAAAATGGTTTAGCAGAATATGAGTTAAGAGTAGAAAGAGATAGAAATCTTAAAGACAAGACTATCATTGGTTTTTTTGTTTACATTGAATACTTTGACAAAATAGTACGTAAAGCACTATCTGGTCAAAACCCTCAATCAGGAATAGATGAAAAATAAAAAAGATATACACAAAGTACTTAAAAATTCACTTAACCTTAGGTTTAATATCAAGGCGTTAAGTCCTTCGCCTGAGCAAATACAAAAGAATTTATTTATAGAATCATTAAAGACGATGGTTGAAATACAAGATCGTTCTGAGTTTTTACTTAGCGAATTAGGTATGGATTTAATTGCATATGAAGACAAATACTTTAGAGTCATAGAGAATTTATTTAAAATGCATTTCAATCAACAACAATTATCTCTGATTCAAATGTACTTGTACGAACTTCGCCCAGACAAAACTTGGGACGGTATGATAGAATTAGACTTACAAAAAGGTGCAGAACCTAAAGTTGTAAAGTTTAAAGAACCTAAGCATGTTTGGGAAGTCATCAAAACTTTTAAGGATTAAAGTTGCTTTTCTGCATAAAAGTTCGTATATTTAAGCTTAATTATTAAACGGTTATATTATATGCAAAAATTAAAAATGATTCCTTGCCCACGATGTGGCGAACCTTTTCCTGAACTTAGAAAAACTGACTATGGTTATAACTTCTGTGTTGATTGCTCAGATGTTGATGCTGTTGTAGGTATTACTACAGTAGAAGGATCTGGTGATCATACCTATAATGATATTATCATTATGGATAGAAAGAAAGCTTTACGTATAGCAAAAGCAGAAGCTGAGGCTATGGGTAGAAAAGTACATGATCCAGTTGAAATTTTAAATATGGATAGAGATGAAGCAGAAGTTTCTCAATCTATTAAAGAAAAAGTAACAAATGTATTAGATGAAGATACATCTAATGTTATAGTTACTAATGATAGAGATCCTAATGATGATGATACTCATGGGTTAATTAAAGGTATAGATTATTAATGGCAAGACCTTCTAAAATAATAAGTAAAGAGGATATTCTCAGAGCTCAAAAGGTAACCCGTTCTAATATGGCAGCAGCCAGGTATCTACATGTATCTTATAATCATTATAAGAAGTATGCTAAGATGTATAAGAATGAGGACGGAGTTACCCTATTAAAAGCTCATATGAATCAATCTGGTGAAGGCATTCCTAAGTTTGCAGTAGCAGGTGATAAAGAGATTCCACTTATGGATTTATTAGAAGGTAAAGTTCCTATAGAACATTTTGATCCTAGAAAGATAAAAGCTAGGCTTCTTAGTGAAGGTAAGTTAGTAGAAGTTTGCGGTAATTGCGGCTTTTCCGAAAGAAGAGTTACTGATCAAAAAGTACCAGTTATATTAAATTTTAAAGATGGAAATAAAAAAAATTGGCATCTTGATAATTTAGAGTTTCTCTGTTACAATTGCTCTTACCTGTATGCAGCATCACCAATTGATGAGAAACGTGCAGAGGCAATGGAAGATTATGTGAAAACTAAAGATGACGAACCTGATTGGGAATTAGATGAGCATCATATTCAACATCTTAAAGAATTAGGGTTGTATGATGATGAAACTCCTGGGGAAGAGTATATCTCTAGGTTATAAAACTATTTATTATTATGAAAAAGAAGAAAACTAATAAATTTTCAACTTTTAAAAAGAAAAAATCTCACGAAAGAAAAGTGGCAGATGACTTAGTCAAAACCCACGAACGTAATGAAAAGTTACGAGACAAGAAGATCAACACTTCGTTTTTGGATCTCTTTTAACTAAAACTAATTATATGAAAAATGTATCGAAACTAGGGATAGCTGTAATTGCTATGTTCACTGTTATGGCTTTTACATCTATAAATGCAGTTAGGTATAATGAGCCAGTCAATTTAAATATAAAACAATCAAAAATAATATCAGTACTTCCAGAAATACAAATGGTAGAAATAAAACTACCTGCTACTACTCATAACGATTTTTTAGAAGCATTAGGACATAAAGAATCAGGTAATAATTATTCGATAGTAAATAGTTATGGGTATATGGGTAGATATCAATTTGGGTCTGCGACTTTAAAAGGTTTAGGTTTTAAAGTATCAAAAGAAGAATTCTTAAGTAATCCTGAATTACAAGAGCGAGCTATGCAAGCTTTATTAGAGCATAACAAGAAAAAGCTCAAAAGACAGATAGATAAGTATTGCGGGCAGACTATAAATGGAGTATTCATTACCGAATCAGGCGTACTTGCTGCAGCTCATCTAGCAGGTCAAGGTAACGTAAAAAAATTCTTTAGAAAAGGATATGAATTTAAAGATGGATATGGGACTACCATGACATCTTATATGAAGAAGTTTAGCGGATATCAGTTGGATCTTAACTAAATTTTTCTTATATTTAATAAACAATAAAGGTTATGGCAGCTGAAAAAAGAGGACATACGGTAAAATTAGAGCATGACTTTAATACTGCTGGTGTATTAGAAGTTTGTATTAAGGATAATTGGTATAGAGTTACTTCTAGAGATTTTAGATCTTTTGATGGTCCAAGAAGAATTACTCAACCTAAAAAGCAGCCTGGTCAAGGTATTAAAGGATTTTTTGATATAGAGTTTGAAACTAACGAATATTTTGGACCTGTATATATGCACGGGACTAATAATACTGTAACACCAAAAAATCTAGAAACCGTAATTCATCCAGGTAAATGAAGCAATTTAATTTTGAACATCCCGAGCAATTCGAAAAAGTATTCAGAGGTGAAACTCGAGAAATAAATGATGCTATTGTAGAAGCTATTAATGAAGCTTTTCAATATCAAAAAGAGCATGCTGATATGTTTTCTATTACTTTTGGTGATGATGAGTTAGCTTATGAAATTACCCTTCCTAAGTCTCAATGGGAACAAGCAGTTCAAAAATGTCTGGATAACTACCACAAGTGGGGATGTACTGATGAAGCTATTGATACATACCTTCTTCTTAAAAATATTAAAGAGTGGCAAGAAACGAAATAGTAGAATTTAACGGAAAATTATACCAGTTAGTTAGAACTATTTCTGTAGCTCAGGTTAATAATAATATGGAAGGGTTAAAAGCTTGGAGAGATTATTTAAACTGTGACCATGTTTTGAAGCATGGAGATCATTTTTTAATGGTAAGATTTATAGACGATATAGAATGGGAAGAGATATAGATAGAATCATAGAGATGGCATGGGAAGATAGAACTCCTTTTGAAGCTATTGAATATCAATTTGGAATAAAAGAAAATGAAGTTAGAGAGATTATGAGAAGTAATTTAAAAAGGTCTTCTTTCGAACTTTGGAGAAAAAGAGTAAAAGGGAGAAAAACAAAACATTCTTCTACTTCTAATGCTAGTAGATTTAAATCAAAAAACCAATAAAAAACTTTGTCAATCAGTTGGATCACATTGTTTTTTTTCGTATATTAAGAGTATAATAATAATTAAAAATAGGTTATAATATGTCAGACGTAATGTTTAGTTTCCAAGGTCAGCAAGATTATATGACTAAGGATCAGTTAAGAAAAGAATGCCCGTTAGCATTCGCAAAAGAAGCTACTAACCCCGATGTTAGTAAAAGATATCTATTCGTTAATACCGAAACGATTATTGACGATTTAGATAAGTTAGGTTGGAAACCAGTTCAAGCCGCTCAAAGAAAAGGTAGAGGAGGTCATACTATCTTTAGTAAGCATATGATTGCTTTCCAGAATCCTGATTTAAAGATAAAAGGTAAAGATGGAGATGATTCTTTTCCTAGAATTATTATGACGAACTCTCATGATGGTATGCAAGCGTTTAAGTTTAGCGTTGGTATATTTAGATTAGTTTGTTCTAATGGTCTCGTAGTTGCTGATGAGCAGTTTAGTGAGTTTAAGATCAAGCATAAAGGATATACTTTCGATGAATTGAGAGGTGTTGTTAATCAAGCTGTAGCTGATCTTCCTAATAAAGTAGAAGTTCTTAATCAGATGAAGCAGAGAGTTCTTACTCAAGAAGAGAAGAATAAGTTAGCTTTAGATGCTATGTTAATTAGAGCTAATATTACTCCTGGTTCTAAAGAAGCTAAGAAATTTAACTACGATGATGAGACTATTATCGATATTCTTGATCCTAAAAGAGATGAGGATAAAGGAGATGATCTTTGGAGAGTCTTTAACGTAGTCCAAGAGAAGATTACTCAAGGAGACTTTCATGCTGCTTTAACTGGTGCTAAAGTTAGAAAAGTTAGAAAGATTAAGTCTTTTGAGAAAGATCTTAAAGTTAATAAAGAGTTGTTTAAATTAGCTACTGCATTAGTATAATGATAGAATTACTTAAACATATTTTTGGTTTTTGTGGAGAGCATTGGCATCCTAATATTTGGACTGCCTTTGCATCCTCTCCGCTGATAGCTACTACTGCTTACTGGATTAAATGTAAGTGTGGTGGATGGTTTAATAAACATAATAAAGGTTGTAAAAATGAATTGCATTAAATGTAGAGAAGAGATTCATCCTAAACGTTTAGAGATACTTCCAGGTACTAAAACGTGTGTTAGTTGTAGTGATACTTCTAGGTGGTACGTAAGGAATATTATTTCCGGAAAGACTACTTATTGTGAAACTGAAGTAATAAAAGATCCTGAATCTGCTAGAACTATAGCTGCTATGGATAGAAGAGTAGGATGGGGTAGTAATTTAAATAAAGTAAGAAGATAAAAATTAAGTTATGAAAAGTAAATTTAGAAAATTAATGTTGTTTTGGGAAATATATTATCCCATTATTTTAGCTTTCTTTTCTTTTTTATACTCAGTAAGTCTTTGGTTTACTGGGAATAAATTAGAAGGAATATTTGTAGGTATTTGGGTACCTTCTATATTAGCAGCATCTGTTGCTATTAGACAAAGGAGACCTAGAACTCCTTCTTTCCCGAAAAGTTATAACAAAAGAAGAAAAAGATGATTACTGGTAATATGTTAATAATGTTTATTGTAGGTTTTATAATATTTTGTTTTTATATTGCAGGATTAATCTATGCTATATACTGGGGGCATACTACTCAAAGAGAAGAAATGATGAACGATCCTGAATTAAGAGAGTATTATAATAGGCATCATAACTATGATTCTGAAATCGATTATGATGGAGGAGGAAACTGGGGAAGATTTAATCCTCATGCTGATGATAAAGAAGATAGTTACGTTAAAGGTCTCTTCAGACCTAAGAAAAGAAGAAGAAAGAAAAAACAAAACGTAGGTAAAAGCACCTATTGGGATTAATGAAAAAACGTTTTGGTAAATATCATGATTTTATAGTTCTTTGGACCATGTTTTGGACTGCTATAAGTATTGGTTTACTATTAGGTTATATGTTAAACTAAAAAATTTGAATAAAGAGAAAAAAAGACATTTAATTGTCATCGGGCATCCAGATAAGAAGTCATTTTGCTGGAATGGGATTTATAGAACTATGATACGTCAAATGCGTAAACATAAACAAAACTATAGAACTATAGATTTATATCGAGATAGTTTCTCTAGACCAAGAACTGAATTAGTTGAAAAATACCAAGATTGGGTTTCGTGGAGTACTCACATTTACTTTATATCGCCTGTATGGTGGTTTAGATTGACACCAAGAATGGAAGTTTTTTTTGACGAAGTATTTACTCCTGGATGGGCATATAAGTTTGTGAATGTTACGAAGTTGTATGCTTATCCTAAACCCTTTTTAAAAGATAAGAGAGTAAGAACTTATATTACTCACGGTGCTCCTTCTTTTCCAGTTAGAACTTTGTACTTAAACTCAGTTAAATTAAGATTAGTATTAGGAGTGTTTACTTTTGTATTTGGATGGAAATTATCAAGATGGTTAAAGACTAAACAATTTTGGTCGGTACCTTTCGTAAGCCGAAAGAAAAGAACTAAGTACTTAAGAATAGTTAAAGAAGATATTAGAAAAGATTTAGGATTATGAGAAAAGGAGAAAAATCACCAAGAGTACAGTTTTTAAGGTGGTGGGTTAGAGAAAGACAGCTAACCCCAGCTGAAAGAATGGCTAGTAGAATAGGTTATATGGGTGCTGGTTTTCTTATGGCAGGGCAATGGACGGTTGAACCTATTCTGTTTATATTAGGATTCTGTTGTGTATTAGTTCAAGTATTTAGCAGAAAGCAATGGAACTTAGTAGTCTTACAGTTAAATGGTTTAGTGGCTTGGACCTTACATTTTATTAAAACTTTAAATTAAAACAATAAAAATAAAAAATAAATTATGAACGAATTATACTACTTTCCAAAAGTAAGAGTAAATGCTAAAATAGCAGAATTAATTAATCCAGGTTATCATATTATGATAGATGATTATGTCTATGAAAACTTAGTTAGAAAACCTAAAGGTAGATCTATATTTAGAAAGCTTAGAAGCGTTGATGAATTAACTTCTATTACTATTTATTCATGATAAAGGTACATGATTTATTAATTGGTGTCGGATTATTTATAGTGGCTCACTTGCTTACATTTTTCCAACTTAACGGTCAATTTTTGAAAATAGATTGGTTCAGAAAAAATGAATTCTGGGTAGCAGTAGCTGGTATAATACTTTCTTATTTTTATATGTACGGTACCAAATATACAGTTTCTGGAACAGATGGACTACTATGGCCTGCTAGATTTATAGGGTTTGGTGTAGGTATGATTATATATGCCTTTGCAGTTAATTATTTTTTTAACGAAGGTATTACTACTAAGACAGCTGTAAGTTTAGTATTAGCTTTAATTTTAATTTGTATACAAGTTTTATGGAAGTAATAATTAACAGATTAGAAGAACAGTATAGAGGATTATTAGGCGAGGTACTTCACAATGGAGTTAATAAAACAAGTAGAACAGGAATAGGAACTAGATCTTCTTTCGGTCACAGTATTTCCTTGTATATGGATCACGGCTTTCCTCTTCTTACTACCAAAAAAATGCCTCTTAAAACTATTTCAACTGAGTTAAAATGGTTCCTAAAAGGTAGAACAGATTTAAG
>Ga0160423_10001605_pt1 | contig 18953 bp, 15 predicted proteins | sample CRUFie14St8metaG_FD_108191 | JGI IMG/M metagenome (GOLD analysis project Ga0160423, IMG submission 108191) | Marine microbial communities from the Costa Rica Dome - CRUD Field 142mm St8 metaG | ecosystem: Environmental > Aquatic > Marine > Oceanic > Photic zone | place: Costa Rica: the Eastern... | reverse complement strand
GATGTAATCTACAATATTGGAGATGCAATAAACAAAATAGGATTTGGCCTAGTTGTTTATTCACTAGCAGTAGATCAATCTAAAGAAGCGTAAAGTTTAATTCTTTTATTTGAAAGCGGTTCATTTGAACCGCTTTTTTTATATAAAAATGACTGAAAAAAAGATATACGACTATATATTCACTGGTTTTGGTGCAAGCACATGCATTCTCTTAAGAGAAATGGATAAAAAAGGTCTTTTACACAAGAAAAAAAGTTTAATTATAGACCCTAATACCAAAAATGAAAATGATAAAACATTTTGTTTCTGGGCCAAAAAAACTGATGACATCTATAAAGAATATCAGGATATAATTTCAAAAGAATGGAGTAAAATTCAAATCTCAGATTTTGAAGCAAAATCAATCGCTCCATTATTTTACTTTCATATAAATAGTATAGATTTATATGGTTCGGCAAAAAAAATAATTAAAAAAAATAATATTATCTCCAAAATTGATTCAGTATCAAAAATAAATGAAAATAAAATAACAGAAGTTATAGTTGGAAGTGCTAAATATCTTGGTAATAAGATTATTGATTGTAGAACAATTAATATGAATCATCTTAAAGCAGAAAAAATAATTTACCAATCCTTTATTGGATTCAAAGTAAAATTAAAATCTAAAAATTTTAATTCAAACACATTCAACTTAATGGACTTTAGTGTTGAACAAAAAGAAGGGACACAGTTTGTTTACACCCTCCCATACTCGGATGATTATGGTCTTGTTGAATTAACAAGATTTGCAGATAATATAATTGAAAAAAACAATTCTGAATTGATATTGGATAAATATATTAAGAACCTTTTCGGGGAATATGAACTATTGACAAAAGAAATTGGACTAATTCCAATGTCAACAAAAAAATTTTCTATTAATACCAATAAAAAAATTATAGAATTAGGAACAAGAGCTGGTAATATTAAACCAAGTACTGGGTATGGATTTAAAAAAATGTACAATCATTCAAAATATATCTGCAACAGTGACTTAAAAAAAAGTTTAGTTAAAACAAAAAGAAAGTTTCAAATTTATGATGAACTACTTTTGATAATATTAAATAAATGGCCAAAATATGGGAAAGAAATTTTCCTTAAACTATTTAAAAATTCCGATTATAATTTAATACTCAAATTTCTTGATGAAAAAACAAATTTAAGAGATGATATTAAAATTTTTTCTAAACTTCAAATCCCTCTTTTTTTAAAGTCACTTATGTTATGGTCTTATTTTAAAATAAAAAAACTAATAATACCATCCTTACTAGTTATTTTCACCTTATTACCCTCTTATGCAGATAAAACAGCTTTGCTTAATGATAACCAAATTGTATTTATGTCACTTGGTCTTTTATTAATAGGAATTCCTCATGGTGCACTAGACTATTATTCTGGGTTTTTTAATTCATCAAAAAAATTAACATTTTCGTATATATTATTGTATATACTATTAATGATCCCTGTTTTTATTCTATGGGTTCTAGACCCTTATCTTTCACTTATTCTTTTTATTTTATATTCTTCATGGCACTTTGGACAAACTGATATGAAATACTGGAATATTAAATCTCCATTATTTTCTATACTATGGGGTCTCACTATTTTCACCTATATTTTTTCTAATCATTTTAAAGAATTTGAAAAAATATTACAATTAATAGGTGTTAATGATAGTATTGACATAACTATTTTAACTTCAATATCATCTATTTTGTTAGTCGCATCAACAGTACTTTCAATTTACAAAAGAAAGATAACTTGGTTTTTATTATGCCTATTTTTATACTTATCCCACTCCTTAAGTTTAGTATATACATTCGGCCTTTACTTTATATTCCACCATAGTGTTATTGGTTGGTTCGACATAAAAGAAAATATAAAACTTTCTCATATAAAAATGTACTTAAAAGCAGTCCCGTTTAATTTAGGAGCAATTTTTATTTATCTGATTTTTACTAGCCAAATTAATGAAAATACAAGCGATCATATTAGTTGGTTTTTTGTGTTTTTATCCTGCATAAGCTTTCCTCATATTATATCAATGAATTTCTTTTATAAAAAAAATAAATCAATATGATTCTTAATACAACATACTTAACCAAAGAAATGAAGAAGAACATCATTGAAAATGTTGGTAAAAAAATATCCTTATTCGATTCTTTATCAAATGGGTCAAGGGGGTCGCATAGAATGATCATTTTGGAGTACAGTGAGTCTTTTAAAAGTTACCTTAAAAAAAAACAAGACACCCTATATGGTAGTATTGAAAGAAGAGATAATGGAATAATAATCAGAATTTCAAATAACTTAGAAACCATTTCTTGGTTAATTCCGTATTATAAGTTGAGCATATTTAAATCTAATTTATTTAGCATCCACTCTTCTGGAAACTATATTAAGTTTCAAATAGACAATAATTATCACATGAATAAAAAATTCATTTCTAGACTAATGAAAAAAACTAATACTAAATAAACATAAAATAGTTTTCTTGTGATAATCAATTTTATAATTTATTTTGAATTGAATTTATAACGCCATAAGCTGCTTGTTCTCCTGAAATTATTGCAGCATTTAAAGATCCATTTAATTGCTGATCACCCGCTAAAAAAATATTACCATACTTTTTTATATCATCCAAATTATTTCTTTCTTTCAAATTATTTAGTTGAGGGGTAGAGTGAGGTATTAAATATTTTTTAATAAACTTAACATTCTTAATATCACAAAAATCATCTAACTCATGAATCACTTTTTGAATAAGATCTTCAGAATTATACTTATGGGAATTAAGAATAGTAACTGACAAAAGGAATTTATTTCTGTTTTCTAAATATGAATCTGGGTAGTAATAAAAATTATTTATGAGTGATTTAGGAGTTGAAATAAGCCCAATAATATTTTTATTAAATATTTTTTTTTCGGTTTCAAAATAGAGTGTTTCAGAAGAATTCCATTTAATTTTTTTAAAAGAATTTTTAATCATTTTTTTTGGGGAAGTTGCTATAATTGTATAGTCACTTTTAATTTTCTTTCCTTTTTCTAATTCGATTATATCTTTGTATACCTTTTTTACTTTAGTATTATAATTAAAAGTTGTTTTATTAAGTCCTTGAAATATTTGTTTTGGTATTTCTTCCATTCCATTTTTTGGAATAGAAACTTTGCCATTCGAAAACATTTTAAATATAAATTCAAACATTCTGCTTGAGGTCTCTAATTTTGATTCAAGAAATACCCCACCAAAAAAGGGTTTAAAGAAAGTGTCTATAATTTTTTCTGAAAAACCATTATTTTTTAAATATGTAAGAGTTGATATCTCATTGGAAGAAAAGATATCAGATAAATCTTTGTTCTTAAGTTTTAGTTTTAATTTAAAAATTCTAAATAAATCAAATAAGTTAACAGACTTGTATAAAGATGGTTCAAAAATGAAATTTATATTTTTCAAAGGATCACCAAGTAAAGTATAACTTTTTTTATCAAAAATATAAGCCCCTGATTGAATATTAATAAGATTTAATTTTTCTAAATCAAGGTGTTTCCTAACAGCTGGATAAGAAGTTAATAAAACCTGAAATCCTCTATCAAGAAAAAAACCATTTAATAAATCTGTTTTTATTCTACCTCCTACTCTAGATGTTTCTTCAAAAATATTTGGGTAATATCCATATTCTTCAAGAATTTTTGCGGCTATCAAACCGCTAACTCCAGCACCAACAATATTTATTTTATTCATTTTAACGAATTAAAAAGATGATTCAAATTTAAGCTAAAAGAATTTAACTTTAATAAATTATATATTTTCTATATTTTCATTGCTTTCATCCCATTCCGACTCAAAATCAGGAGTATCAATGCCCATTTCCTTTTCTATTTCATAAAGATACTTTGGAGCTTGTGGACCTCTATTTCTATATAAAAAAGCAAAAATTACACCGAAAATAAGACCACATAAATGTCCCTCCCAAGAAATTTGATGTTTAACCGGGAAAATTCCCCAAATCATACTTCCGTATATAAAGGCAACGAATAATGAAATTGCTTGTAAAGGCTTATATTTTCTTATAACACCTGAGACAAAAAGGAAACCGGCCATAGCATAGATAAGCCCACTCATACCAATATGATATGAATTATTATTTACAGCAAATAACCAAACTCCTAACCCTGTAAATATCCATGATAAAAAAAATACTCGAAAAGCAATTTCACGATAATAATAAACAATAGCTGAGAATAATACTATTGTAGGTGTTGAATTATTTATAATATGATTAATCTCATTATAGGAATGAATAATCGGCATAAAAAGAATTCCTTTTAAACTGAGAATTTCGCGAGGCATTATGCCATATTTATAAAATGGTATTGTAGGAAATAAATGATCTGCCCAATACACTAACCACATTACAATAACAAGTAAAAAAGGATAAATAATAGCTTCGATATATGAACCAAATTGCTGTTTTTGCATATTACATAATTTATTTACCTTATTACATAAGAGAAAATTTATTAATCTCTTTAAAATAATTGTAAATTAAATTAGTTAATCTATTTTAAATAAAAAATATATTTTTATTATATGAAAGAAATAATAAATCGTGTAAAGGAAAGTGGTCTTATTTCAATAGATTTAGCTGATTATAAACCAAAAAAAGAGATTATTAGCATTGACATTGCTGATATACTATGGAAAGGAATAGCACTTAAAGAAAAAGTTTTTCGTGAATGGATTAAAGATCATGATTGGTCTTACTACAAAAATAAAGCAGTAAATATAATTTGTTCCACAGATGCAATTATTCCAACTTGGGCATATATGATTATCAGCTCAAAACTTCAGGAAGCAGGGGCAATTTATTTAATCGGTTCTAAAAATGAGGTTGAAAAATTACTTATCAAAAATCTAATTTCTGATGATAAACAAGAGAATTATGAAGATGGTAGAATTATAATTAAAGGATGCTCTGATATCCCTTCACCAGAATACGCAATGTCAGAATTAATAAGGCACCTACAACCAGTCGCTAGAAGTATTATGTATGGAGAACCTTGTTCTACAGTTCCTGTTTTTAAAAAAAGATATCTCAAAATTAAGGATTCATAAGACCATCATTTAATGAAACATTAGGTGGTAATTGAGAATCTTGCATATCAGAATCTAGATAACCAAAATGCAAAGCCATACCCTCAGAGTAGTCTTGCATTCTATGTAACATGTTAGCATAATACCCAGAATTTTTACCTCGTCTAATACTTTCACCATTTTTGTTGGCTAAAGACTCTAAATCAGAAAACATCTTTGGAAACATTTCTTTATAAAAATAATCTATTTTTTTGTTTGTTATTTTTGAAAGTTCACTTTCCAAATTATTAAAATTAGAATCATTAGATGCAGAATATATTTTAAAATATGCCGATAATGCTGCATAAAAATCTTTCATATTCTCAGGTCTTGCTGAAATACCAATATTACTAGACTCAAAAAAGCCAATTATAGATTCCAATTGTGAAGCGACTTCAAGTCCAAGCTCTTCAGCTCCTTTATCGTCTCCTGCCATATAAAGAATACCAACATAATCATGCAATATTCCATCTGTATAAGCTGTTAATGTTTCACCATTTATAGTATAATTATCTCTTGGATTTCCAGAAGAATTTGGTTCACCATAATCTATTACTACTGATGCAGGCATAACTTCCAATGACTTATAGATTAAATCTTTTGCTTTTTTCTTATAATCTTTAATTTCATCATCAGAAATCACAGTAGGTAAATTAGAAAAATCTTGCCCCATAGACTTCATCATTTCTATACGCTCATTTTCTTGCTCTGCTGAAAATGCTTTAGAAATAAATTCTTCTGCTAAAGATAAAAAATGAAGCCTGTATTGAGCTGTATGACGCCTTGCATAATAATCTGTTAATACATCTGGATTACTCATAGCTCCATAATCATATGTATTCATCAAATTATCATACATCTTATTAAGATTAAACCTTCCTCGGTTACTAATTGGGCTCAATTCAAAAGCCATACCATTTTGTTTTATATATCCTTTCTTATATAATGCAATTGAAACTTCTGACCCTCCAGGGGAAGAAAAACATATACCTCTCCTCCAATCATTATTAGAAATAATATCAAGCATCATAACTTGCTCACGAGTTAATCCACGTTGATCAAAATCAAACCTCATCTCGTCTATACATATTCCTTCCTGTTCTTTAGATACTATACCAGATGAAATAGCATTTTTAATATTTACTGGAAGAATAAAACCAGAACTTGGGAAGATTCTCACTTTACGTTGACCTTGAAAATTAACCAAGTTATTATCATCTCTAGTAAATTTCATCGCATCTTTAAGACTAGTATAACTCCATGTCTTTTCAAAATCCATTAGTGCTTTTTGGAGAGCTTCTAGATTTTGTTCAGGACTTTCAACCTGAATTAAACCACTTTGAACTGCACTAAAAATTTCAAAGGCAGCTTGATATTTATCATATATCAATTTCGAAGGGTCTCCCAAAGATAAAGGCATGGATAAAGTAGCTTTAATTTGAGCTAGCCTTGATGAGACTCTAGGATTAGAAGATTTGGCAGTAATCAAAGTTTGTGAAGCCTTATTATTAAATATATTAACCGATTGTGCTAATTGATCTAAATTCGCAACGTCAACCCTCATATTAATCACCTTACGAATAATTTTTGGTTGTGCATTAATATAAAACAGTTCAAATAAATCAGAGAACAATACTTGATCTGTATTTCCAGAATACATTAAAATCTGATCCTCAGTAAATTCAATAGGTAAAGGGTCAGAATCATATGCTTTTAGTTTCATCTGATCAGTATACCAATCTGTCTGCATCAAAGATAAATTACAAACTCTAACATCCGTACGTTTACCTTCTACCTCTTGCATGTACCATAATGGAAATGTATCATTATCTCCATTTGTAAAAATAATTCCGTTTTTTTCAACTGAATTTAAATAGTTCAATGATAAATTATGTGCGGAGGTTTTTAAACTTCGGTCATGGTCATCCCAACCTTGAAAAGCCATTATCATTGGCACAAATAACGATAAAGAAATTGCAACCAATGCGCCATGAACATCATTTTTTAGAACACTTTTAAGCAACATCATCAAAGCTATTATTCCACATGCAATGACAACGATAATAATCCATGACAAAGTAATTGGCATAGATGACAAACTACTGATATCTGCAATTAATGAAAGAAGAAGACCTGCTCCAATAATAATACCTCCTCTTTTTACTTCCTTACTTTGAAAATTTTTAAATGCATCATATAATGCATATACGCCTATACCAATCCACATAGCAAAGAAATAAAAGGATCCGGCATAAGCATAATCCCGTTCTCTTGGTTCGAAAGGCCTTGGATTAAGATAAATGATAATAGCTAAACCAGTAAATAAAAAAACTAAAGACAGAACAAAAGCATCTTTTGGGGCTTTATAAAAATGAAAAAATAAACCTATAATACCTAAAATTAGAGGTAAATAGAAAAATCTATTGTTAGAAGGATTCTGTGATGTAAAATATGGTGCCGAATCATCTTGATTACCTAAACGAGCGTTATCTACAAAACTATAACCAGAAATCCAATTACCTCTCATTTGATCTCCATGACCTTGAATATCATTTTGTCGACCTGAAAAATTCCACATAAAATATCTCCAGTACATCCAGTTAACTTGATAACTTGTGAAGAATTTAATATTCTCGCTAAAAGTAGGAAGGCGCTTGCCATCTTTACCTAATTCAGATACAGTTCCATCATTTGCATCATAACCAGACCATTTTTTATAAGCATTTACTCTTTGTTGATCTTGATTCCAATACATCCTTGGAAAAAAGACAGATTGAGAATAAGTAGGCGTAGCGTTTATACGAGTTGATGAATTAGATTCAAAATAACGTTCTACAACTTCTCCATTATTTTCTTTGGCAAATTCATTAGCACGTGATTCGTCTTTAAATGCTTTTAATTCTTTATCTCCTTTAACAACAATAAATCGTCTTAAATAAAAAGGTGACATATCTTTCCATAAATCTCTACTATTTTCTCTTGAGTTCCATTGCTGTCCAAATAAAATAGGTGCCGAACCATATTGTTCTCTTTTTAAATAAGAAGTAAGTGTTACTAAATTTTCAGGATCATTTTCATCAAGAGGAGGATTCGCATTAGAACGAATTACAATCACTGCAAAAGAACCATATCCAATCAACAACAATATTAGTCCCATAGCTGAAGAGTATAAAATTCTTTTACCTTTTTTTCTTGCATATCTGATTAAAAAGACACAAAAACCAACAATCAACAAAAAGAAAAAGATAGTACCACTATAGAAAGGCATACCTAGACTATTCACAAAATTTACCTCAAAAGAAGATGCAATTGAAATAACTCCTTGAATAACTCCAACTTGAATAAAACCTAGCACAAAAATTCCAAGAATACCTGTCAATATTATACCCTTTAAGTTGGCCACCTTTTGATATCTAAAATATATAACATAAGCAATTGCAGGTACAACCAATATACCTAAAAGATGAACTCCTATTGCTAAACCAAGCATAAACATTATTAATAGTAACCACCTATCAGGAGAATAACCTTGAATAAGTTGTCCGCCTTGAATTTCGATCATTTCTTCATCCCATTTAAGAATAGACCAAAAAATAATTGCAGTAAACAAAGAAGACATTGCATAAACTTCCCCCTCAACTGCAGAAAACCAAAATGAATCAGAAAAAGTATATGCTAATGAGCCAATAAATGCAGACCCTAATATTGCAACTTTATCCCCATTAGTTAATTCAGATTTATATTTTAAGCTGAGTTTTTTAACCAAAATTGAAATTGACCAAAACATAAACAAGATGGTAGCAGAACTAGAAAGTGCAGAAACTCTATTAATCCATATAGCAACATTTTCAGGATCAGCGAAAAAAGAAAACAACCTACCAATGACCATAAATAATGGAGCTCCTGGAGGGTGACCAACTTCTAACTTATAAGCAGCAGTTATATACTCACCACAATCCCACAAACTTACAGTATCCTCAATCGTAATAAAATATACAATTGTTGAAATCAAAAATACCAACCAACCTAAATAAAGGTTTAATTTCTTAAAATTCATATTTAGTTATTAAACGTTATAAATTCTTATTAAAATCAAAAAGTAGATTTATAAATGCAATACGAAAATAACAATATAAAAATATGTAGGAAGCGGTATGAAAATGAAATTTTAAGATTTTTTCATATACACCATAAAATAGAAATAAAAAAATATTGTGTTTTTTGTTTTTTTATCTGTTTTTTTATGAAGAAATAAATTTTGTTTGTAGCTTCGCAATCTAAAAATTGTCCCATGGTGTAACTGGCAACACGTCTGGTTTTGGTCCAGAAGAGTCTAGGTTCGAGCCCTAGTGGGACAACAACGAGGGAGTTAGGAAACTAGCTCCTTTTTTTATGCTTAATTGTTTTATTAATAGAGTTTATAGGATGTTATTTGTTAGGGAAAATTATTTGGTACATTTAAAAAATCAGCTTTTTATTATCTCACAAATAATTATTAGTTTAGTTATCACAATGAAAACAATATTAATCATTTTACTATTAGTCCCTATAATTTCTTATAGCCAGACACAAAATATAAGTCCTAAAAGATATCTGTTAAAATCACCTTTTAATAAAGATTACACATTGTCAAAGGCAAAAACATTTATCACTAATTCATTAATAAACGATTCAATTACAATTGCAGAAGTTGTTCTTGACCCATATATTTCACTTAAACCAGATGATATAAGTTCCATTTGCTACTCTTTGAAAGGAAAAGGTTGGGATGATGTTGGTTTGCTCCTCGGATTTTATGGCGAATTTTGGGATGATTTTGAAGGGAGTTTCAAGGGCTATGGTTTTAAGTTACTAAAAAGAAATCAAGCAACGAATTTTTTAAAAAAAATAATAGATGTGAAAACTTCTTATGAAAATTATCTAAATAAAATCACATACAGTAATAATGTTGTTTTCTTCTATGATGATTTAAAAACAATAATGTTTAAGGAAGGCAATATCTTTAAAGTCCAAATTATATGGAACGGTGTTAGTGCAATTTGGTCAATGGAAGAAGTTGAAAGAACATACGAAGGATACAAAAGATTATTAAAAAAATCAGAAATAACAAGATTCTTAAAAAATACTAAGTCATAAATTTATTTGTAAACTTCGCTTAATTTATCTATCACTTTATTGCCTTTATCTAAAATTCTATCAGTACCATCAACAATTTTCTCAACCTCTAATATTCTATTTTTAATCTTGCTTATAAAATTAATGTTAGATTCTATTAATTGATTTTGTTTAGTGGAATGATAAAATGCATATGTTGACATAATTATAGAATAAGTTAAACTAAGAAATAATATAATATCTTTTATTTTCATAATTAAAAGTTTTTAGGTACATATTATAAATATACTTTTCCTTTTACTATATTGAATAAAAAAATATTTAACTCAATCATATGATTCATGGTACACATAATTCAGAAAATGATTCAAGAAACGAAAAAATAAAGATCTTTATTAATGATGAATTATATTCTAGAAATAATGCGAAAATATCAGTTTTTGATAGTGGGTATCTTATAGGTGACGGCGTTTGGGAAGGTATAAGATTACATAAAGGCTCTCTCATATTTTTAAATCAACACTTAGACAGGTTATGGCAATCAGCTAAAGTAATTGGCATAAAATTAAATTTTACAAAATCTGAGCTCGTTAAAAAAATTTGGCAAACTCTAGATGCAAATAAAATGGAAGACAATATCCATATAAGGATTATGTTAACTAGAGGTATAAAAAAAACACCAACACAAGACCCAAGGTTTACTGTGTCTAAACCGAATTTAGTAATAATAGCAGAACATAAAAAGGCATCAACGGAAAGTAAAGAGAAAGGATTAGAATTATTTACAAGTACAATAAGAAGAGGTTCACCAGACACTCTTGATCCTCGATTAAACTGCCATAGTAAATTACATGAAGTCCAAGCTCTAATTCAAGCAATTGATGCAGGGGCTGATGAAGCACTTATGTTGGATGTCAATGGATTTGTTTCAACATGTAACTCAACAAATTTTTTTATGATTAAAAACAAAGAAGTATGGACATCCACAGGTCAATATTGTATGAATGGTATTACAAGAAATAATATTATTAAAATTTGTAACCAAAATAAAATTATATGCAAAGAAAAAAACTTTTCTCTTTTTGATGTTTACGATGCTGATGAAGCATTTGTGACTGGAACTTTTGGAGGAGTAACCCCAGTCAATAAAATTGACGGGAAACTAATTGGGGATAAGATTTTTGGGCCTTTGTCTAGAAAGATAAATAACTTGTATGAAGAATTAATTGTGAATGAAAGTTAATATGAATTTAACAAAAAGAATTTGTTTGTGGTCTGGTCCAAGAAATATATCTACGGCTTTAATGTACTCTTTTTCTCAAAGAAATGACACAAAAGTTTTTGATGAACCATTATATGCACATTATCTAAATTCTACAACGGCATATCAATACCATCCAGGTGCAAAAGAAATTCTAGAAAACCAAGAAAAAGATGGGGTAAAAGTGATAAAAAATATGATGGCAGAACATAAATATCCTTTAGTATTTTTTAAAAACATGACGCACCACCTAATAAATCTGGACAAACAATTCATGAAAAATACTATAAATATTATTCTCACTAGAAATCCTATCGATATGATTCCATCATTTAATGAAATAATTAAGAATCCCTCGATAAATGATTTAGGATATAAAGATCATATTAATTTATTAAAATATATGAATAATCATCAAATTGAACCAATAGTAATTGACTCCAAAAATATATTATTAAATCCCAAGAAAGAACTAAAAAAACTATGCAGTAAAATCAATATAGAATTTGATGAGTCTATGCTTTCATGGAAATCAGGACCAAAAAAAGAAGACGGGATATGGGCAAAATATTGGTATAATAATGTACATCTATCAACTGGATTTAATAAATATAAAGCAAAAACGAAAAAGTTCCCCATTCACTTAGAGCCACTACTTAAAGAATGTCAAAAATATTATAGAGAATTAACTGATTTAATCTAAAAACTTAATTATTATAAATAGACTAAAGTTGTCTGTCTTTTGACTTACATCATACCATTAAAAAGGTATTTTTCCAGAATATTATAATTTATTAAGATTAAAATTATGTCAATTAATAATAGACAATTAAGTTTATCTTTAAAAGCTAATACAATACGTATGAAAAATTTAATTCTGTTAACTATATATCTTTTAATTATTTCGAGTACTTACAGTCAAATAAGTAAACAAGAAAAAGACCAAAATGCAATCAAAAAAATGTGTGGTTGTTTTGAAGTTGGATTTAATTTCTCAGAAACATTTAATTATTCTGATGATACAACCTATATGCCATCAAAAGTAAAACATGCAAATGCATTAGAGTGGGCTGAACTAGTGGAAGATTCAAATGATAAAATAATTATTCAACACCTTTTGGTAGTGGGGGATAAAGATAACCCTATGATTATAAAACATTGGCGTCAAGATTGGTTATTTGAAAACAATGACTTTTATATGTACAATGGCGATAATAAATGGAATTTCGTTAAAAAAACTGATGATGAAATAAAAGGTCAATGGACTCAAAAAGTATATCAAGTAGACGATAGCCCTAGATATGAAGGCTCTTCTTCATGGGTTCATGTAGATGGTAAAAGTTATTGGGAAAATACAACTGATGCTCCATTACCTAGAAGAGAGTACACACAAAGGAGTGATTACAATATTACTGTTAGAAGAAATAGGCATGAGATAACAAATTATGGATGGCTTCACGATCAAGATAATGATAAAGTAATTAGAAATAAAGACTCAGATGTTATTTTAGCCCAAGAAAAAGGATATAATACATATAATCGTGTTGATGATTCAAAATGTGAATCTGCAAAAATCTGGTGGAAAAAAAACCATAAATTTTGGGAGCATGCTAGAGATTCATGGAATGAAGTTTATAACAAAGACAAAAATCTTACAATGCATTCAAAAGTTGATGGCAAAAAATTATATGAACAACTATTTTATATGGATTTAGATACCTCTCCAAAAAAAATTCAAAAAATAATTAAAGCATATATTAAGTAAAATGTTTAAGATTTGTGTTTTTTTTCTCATATTATTTAACAGTATTAACTTTTGCTTTAGTCAAGAGATTTCAAATAAATTTATTTCAAGAAAATATTGGACATCTAATCCATCAATTGAAGCAATAAAAAAAGATATTCAATTAGGTAACGATCCAACGGAATTAAACGAATATAATTTTGATCCTGTTACATGGGCTATACTAGAAAATGTTTCTAATGAAACAATTATATTTTTAATTAATTTGAATGGAAATGGTATAAATAAAAAATCTCATGACGGGAGACCACCAATTTTTTGGGCTGCATATAAAGACAATATTGAACTAATGGAATACTTAATTAAAAAGAATGCAAGGATAGATATAATTGATGATCATGGATATAGCCTAGTTAATTTTGCTGCCACTACTGGACAATTGAATAAGAAAATATATGAATTATGTAAATCCAACGGATTGAAATTTAATGAACAACTTAATAATGATGGCGCTTCGCCTCTCTTACTTTTGATTCCTCATATGCCGAGCTCAGAAATGATAGATTATTTTACAATTAATAATCTTGATATAACTCAAACAGATAAATATGGAAATAATGCATTTGTATATGCTTCTAAAACAGGTAACATAAAAATAATGAACTATCTAGTTGAGAAAGGTCTTAATACAAGGGTAAATAATGACGCGGCAGTCATTTATGCTAGTAAAGGAACTAGAAAAAAGAGAAATTCTATCGATACTTACAAATATTTAAAAAAATTAGGCTTATCAATTAATGTGAAGGATAGTAAAGGAAGAACTGCGTTACACTATGTTGCAAATTACTCTTCAGACACCAGCTTATACAGATATTTAATTGACAACAACCTATCAACCAATGCTCGTGATTCAATTGGTATGACTCCTTTTTTATACTCTGTACAAAATAATTCAATTGAAGGAATTAAAATTTTAATAGAAGAAAAAACTAATGTAAATGTAAAAAATTCAAAGGGAGAAAATGCGCTTCATATTGCCGTTAAAAGAAAAAATAAAGAAATAATTAACAACATAATTAAAGAAATAAAAAATATTAACGAAAAAACAAATGAAGGAATGACTGCTCTTCACATTTCAGCAATGAATTCAAAAAATAATGAAATACTTAAAACTTTATTAAAACATGGAGCAGACAAAAAACTAAAAACAAATTTTAACGAAACTGCATTTATGCTAGCAAAAGAAAATGAACTCTTAAATAACACACCATTAAATTTTTTAAAATAAACTATGAAACGAATTATTATAAATATTTTTATGTGTATTTCAATTTTGGTTTTTAGCTCATTTATCGCTAATCAAAAAAAATATAAATTTTTGATTCAAATGACGAACTATGAAGGAGAAGGAGCATATGTGGTTGTTTCATTAATTAGTCCAAAAGGTAAATATGAAAAAACTCTCTATGTTCAAGGAAAAGATCCAGATTGGTATTATGAAATTGAATCATGGTGGAAATTTTATGGAAAAAACAGAACTAAATTAGATGGAATTTCTGGAAGTACTCTTTCAGGTGGAGAACGAGCTATTAAGTTTATTCAATTAGATGAATCAAAAATAAATAATGGATATAAAATTAGATTTGAAAGTGCAGTTGAAGCTAAAAATTACTATGAAAAAGATATAGAATTTAAATTAACTGATTCAAATCTGCAAAAAAAATTTAATGGTAAAGGTTTCATAAGATATGTACGTATGTTGCCACAATAATCTAAAAAAATGATTTTATCTTTTTGGCGAAAAAGTCATTTAATTCTAGCTATTAGTTCTTTCTTGTTTCTTATAATTACAGCCTTAACTGGCGTAATTTTATCTTTTAAACCAATTGCTTCTGAGCTCCATGAAGCAAATATTAATAAAGTACGATATAAAAATATTTCAACTTTAATAAATGAACTTAATTCGAAGTTTGATGAAATAATTGAAATAAAAGTAGATAAAAACAACCTATTAAAATTATCATTAATAAATAAAGGAGAATATCAAGAATTCTATGCAGATCCAAACACCTTAAAGAAAAAAGTTTCTGAAATAGAAGCATCCAAAATATTTAAATACGCAGAAATTATTCATAGATCTCTCTTTTTGGGAGTGGTGGGAAGGTTTTTTATAGGTTTATCTTCTTTTTTTCTTCTACTAATATCTGTATCAGGCATTATTCTTCTTCTAAAAAGACAAATATCTCCAAAAAACTTTTTCAAAAAAATCAACAAAGTTGGATTTTACGAGGACTGGCATGCTATATTAGCAAGAGCTAGTATTGTATTCATCTTAATAATTGCTTTGTCTGGTTCAATATTATCGATGAATCGATTTGGCTTATTACCTCAAAAAAATAAAATTAATCACAACCTTAAACCTGATAAATTTGAAAAATATGATAAAATAAGTCTAGAAAAATTTCAAATATTTCAAGAAACAAATTTAAAGAAACTAGAATCAATTCAATTCCCATTTTCCTCTGATAAGGAAGATTATTTCAAAGTAAAACTAAAAGATAAAGAGCTAATAATCAATCAATTTAATGGCGAAATAATTAGCGAATCAAAAGTTGAAAATTTAACACTATTTAAACAATTAAGTTATAATCTTCACACTGGAAAAGGGAATGTAATTTGGTCAATAATTTTATTTGTATCATGCCTAAATATTCTATTCTTTATTTTTTCAGGATATAAAATGGCATTAAAAAGATTTAAGAGTAAAAAAAGAAATTATATCACAAAAGATATAAGTGATATAGTAATATTAGTTGGGTCAGAGAATGGTAGCACAATGCAACTAGCAAAAGAATTCAAAAATAATATGATAAAGACAAGTCAAAAAATATTCATTGATGAACTTAACAATTATACTTTATACAAAAATTTAAAGCATCTAATTATATTTACTTCAACATATGGAGATGGCTCCCCGCCATCCAACGCAAATAAATTTATCTCAAAATTTGAGAAAATTAAACAACCATTTGATTTTAATTTTTCCATTGTTGGCTTTGGTTCAAAAACTTATCCAAAGTTTTGCCAATTTGCAAAAGATATTTCAACAAAACTAAAAAAACAAACAAATTGTTGTGAATTTATTCCTCTAAAACTGATAAATGAAAAATCAATTGAGTCATTAAATAAATGGTCAAATGATTGGTCAAAAAAAATGAATGTTAAAATAAAAAAGATCAATTTAAAAAATTTGGTGTCTTATAAAATATCTAACAAAACTTTACCCAATCAGTCCAATAACCAAACTTTTTTATTGGAGATTAATCTTTCAAAAAAAGATTTTAAGTCTGGAGATTTAATAGCGATAACTGACCCAGAGAATAAGGTTGAAAGATATTATTCTCTCGGTCAAGGGGGGAATAATTTGGCAATTATTTGTGTGAGAAAAATGCCTAATGGAATTTGTTCATCTTACCTGAGTGAAATTAATATCGGCAGCCATATAAGAGCAAGAATAGAAAAAAATAAAAAATTTAATCTTCCGAAAAATGCTAAAAAAATTATAGCTATTGCGAACGGAACAGGTATTACACCATTCATAGGTATGGGATATGAAAATAAAAATAAAATTGATTTTCATATATATTGGGGTGGGAAATCGAAAAATGTTTTAAAAGTATTTGAACCTGAGATTAAAAAATTAAAGGATAAAAAATTAATTAATGAATTTAAATCTGTTTTTTCTGAAGAAAATAAAAATTTGAAATATGTTCAAGACATTATTCTAAACAATCAAGATTTCATTTCAAATAGTATAAGTAATGGGTCTAAAATTTTAATTTGCGGATCAATAATTATGAGAGATGATGTGCTCAAAATAATTGATGAAATATTAAAAAAGAAACTTAAGAAAACAGTCTCAGATTTTAAAAATCAAATCCATACAGATTGTTATTAATACAATCATCTTATTTAGAACGATTATAAATACCTCTTTTATGGTATTGTTTAAACTCCAAAGTGTATCGAAATTTGCAGAAAAAACAAAACTATGAAAAAAACAATACTCTTTACATCGATTATGTGTCTTTACCTTATTAGTAAAGCTCAAATAGTAGAAGATTCTATTTATATGCTTCCAGGTTACACTAATGAATCATATTATTCATTTCAAAATGGTGAGATTCAAAATATTGATAACACATCATGGGATATTGCCTTTGATTTAAGTGGTTATGGGGCTTCAGTTAGATCTAATGAACATATTGGAACTGAAGTTTATCTATACTCGGGATCAGATTGGCAAGCTGTTGACACAACAGGAATGATATGGGATACATATCACAACAGTGAAACAACATGGAAAATAGGCGCATTTGATCAGTCTGCAAATCCAGCTGATCCTTTTGATCTTGGTTGGGGGGCATACAATCCTGTGACACATACTATTTCTGGAAATAAAATTTACATTATTAAATTGTCCAATGGAGCCTATAAAAAAATTATGATTGAAAGTTTAATTAGCGGAACGTACTCTTTTAAATATGCTAATTTAGACGGCTCAGATGAAATGACAAATTCTGTTACTAAATCCGATTATAATGGTAAAAATTTCATTTATTACTCAATTACAACTCATCAGTCTATAGATAGAGAACCTATGAATAGTGATTGGGACATCGTATTTACAAAATATTCTGCTGAAATTGCTATGGGTCCTGGTGCACCGACTGTCAACTATTCGGTTACAGGTGTTTTGTCAAACAACAATATATATGTAAGAGAAGCGAGCGGAGTTGATCCATTAACTGCAGACTTTTTAGATTACCAAGTAGATTCAGTAATCAATGTTATTGGATATGATTGGAAAAGTTTCAATGGTATGGGATATACTATTGAATCAAACCTATCATATTTTATAGAAGACCATGGAGGAAACATATGGCATCTATTATTTACCGATTTTGAAGGAAGCTCAACAGGTAAAATTGTGTTTGGTAAAAATCTAATTTCTTCTGCTAATACATCCGAAATTGTTGATATTAAAAACTTTGAAGTTTTCCCAAATCCTGCAAATAACAACGTATCTATTTTAATTAATACATCATCTGTTAACTCAAGAATATCAATTACAGACATGTCAGGTAAAATAGTTCACTACAAGGAGATAAATTCAAGCGGACTCATAAATTATCCTATTTCAGTTAGTCATCTTAACAATGGCTCTTATTTTGTTAAAATAGCTACAGATAATGGTCAATTAACAAAAAAACTAATCATTCGTTAATTTTCTTTTAATTTAACAACAAAAACAACAAAATCTTTAGTTTGATTTTGTTGTTTTTTTTTTGACATTTGAAAATGCAAAATCTTACTCATTTAGTATCTGTTGTTTTTTTAATAATCTTTTTTTCTATTTCAAAAATATCAGCGCAAAGTAATATTCATATTAAAGACCAAGAAGGGCGTGAAATTTTGCAAGCTAAAACAATAATTTCATCGGAAGACGGTGATGTCATTTTCAAAGGATTTTCAAATAAAAAAGGGATTGTTCCTAAAATTAACATTAATAACTTTAAAAAAGTCAGAATACAAATTATTGCATTTGGTTTCCAATCAATAGACAAATACGTTACTCCGCAAGAAAACATCTATATCTC
>Ga0160423_10001604_pt1 | contig 18960 bp, 20 predicted proteins | sample CRUFie14St8metaG_FD_108191 | JGI IMG/M metagenome (GOLD analysis project Ga0160423, IMG submission 108191) | Marine microbial communities from the Costa Rica Dome - CRUD Field 142mm St8 metaG | ecosystem: Environmental > Aquatic > Marine > Oceanic > Photic zone | place: Costa Rica: the Eastern... | reverse complement strand
CGGATCCCATAGAAAACGAAGGGATAAAACGCGCGCAAGAGTGGGCAAAAAAAGCAAACGGTCGCGTGATACTTCTTGAGCCAAGTACGGGAGCAGGCTTCCTTGAGCGACTGAAACCAAACCCAGAATCCGATCTGGTCGTTGTAAACAAAATAGATTTACTACCAATGGCCTCAAAAAAGGAAGAAACGCTTGCCATATCTCTTAAGGATGAGATCGGACTAGATAAATTGTTGAACGGGCTAAAAAAGATCGTCTCGAAAAGTATGGCTAGCCAAGAACCCGCGGTTATTACAAGAATTAGGCATCGAGAAGCTCTCCAAAGTTGCCTAAATAGTATAAAGTCCGCGAAAACGGCACTTTTTTTGGGCGAAGAACCGGAAATCGTAGCGGAAGAGCTAAGGGCGGCCACCAAATCCCTGGGCCGGGTAGTAGGCGCTGTCGACGTGGAGGACTTGTTGGATGTAGTTTTTGGAGATTTTTGTATTGGAAAATAATGTTTCACGTGAAACAAAGTCAAAAATTCTTCTTTATAATAAAAAGATTTAGACTTAAAACACCCTGAGCAAAATTTAATGGAGATCTTGTGATAGAAACCAAGGTGATTGTTATAGGGGGCGGTCACGCGGGCGCAGAAGCTGCAGCAGCAAGCGCAAGGCTGGGCGTCCCCACCGTTCTTATAACTCAAAAAAAAGCAACCATTGGTGAGATGTCCTGCAATCCGGCTATTGGGGGTTTAGGTAAGGGGCATTTGGTCCGAGAAATAGATGCCCTCGATGGCCTAATGGCTAAAGCGGCAGACGCTTCAGGAATCCAGTTTCGGGTATTGAATAGAAGCAAAGGGCCGGCGGTGCGCGGCCCAAGGGTTCAGGCCGATCGTGATCTGTATAGAGAAGCGGTACAGCAGGCACTTTTTCAGCAAGACAACCTCTCCATAATGGAGGCTACGGTAGAGGATGTCGTTTGTGAAAAAACCGGGGCGGTTACAGGAGTGGTTTTGAGTGGTGGTGAGAAGGTGGCCTGCAATGCCTTGGTTCTAACCACGGGGACATTTTTGCGGGGCGTTATTCACCTTGGAGAAACCAAGACACCGGCTGGCCGAATAGGCGACGCACCATCGATTGGGCTAGCTTTAACGCTTGAGAAGGTTGGATTTGCTTTATCGCGCCTTAAGACGGGTACGCCACCCCGTTTAGATGGAAAAACCATAGCGTGGGGGTCGCTGCTAGAGCAAAAAGGAGACTGGCCCCCAGAGCCAATGTCTTATTTAACAGATGAAATACAGAACGAACAAAGATCCTGCTTCATCACCAACACAAACGAGGTCACCCACTCTATTATATCCGAAAACCTAAACAAGTCGCCGATTTACTCGGGACAAATAGAGGGGGTTGGGCCTAGATATTGCCCCTCCATAGAGGATAAAGTTGTCCGCTTTTCCGACAAGAACGAGCACCAAATATTCTTAGAGCCCGAGGGGTTAAATACGGACATTGTTTATCCAAATGGCATTTCTACCTCTCTGCCTGCTGACATTCAGGAGCATCTCGTTCGTAGCATATCAGGGCTAGAAAATGTCAGAATTATCCGGCCGGGCTACGCAATCGAATATGACCATGTTGACGCACGCGAACTCAAACATACCCTCGAGACCAAAAAAATGGCAGGATTTTTTATGGCAGGGCAGATAACTGGTACAACAGGCTACGAAGAGGCGGCCGGGCAGGGTTTAATAGCGGGTATCAACGCTGGTCTAATTGCGTTGGGAAAAGAGCCCGATTTCACAATTGATCGGGCTGAAGGTTATCTCGGAGTAATGATCGATGATTTGGTGACCAAGGAGATAAAAGAACCATACAGGATGTTTACCTCTAGAGCGGAGTACAGGCTGCAGCTGAGAGCAGATAACGCTGACATTCGCTTAACAGAAAAGGGTATGCGCATAGGGTGTGTGAGCGAGCAGAGGAAGGACCGGTTTAAAGAGAAAAGGTCTAATATTGAAAAAGCCGAGGATACCCTAAAAGTGCTGAAGCTATCGCCATCCGCTCTTTCAAAGCTGGGCGTCGCCGTCAACCAAGATGGTATAAAGCGATCAGCCTATGAACTGCTCGGACATCGCGACATCGGAAAAGAGAAGGTTGTCGAAGTTTGGCCGGAAGTTGGCCAAATTCCGCAACAATACTTAGAGCTTTGCAGAAATAATTCGATGTATGAAAGTTATGTGCGCCGGCAAGAAGCAGATATTGAGGCTTATAGAAAAGACGAAAATTTAGTGTTCCCAAAGGGCATGGATTTTGGCGCTCTCGGCGGGCTTTCGAATGAAGCCAAGCAAGCTTTAGAAAAAGTAAAGCCTCAAACCCTTGGCCAAGCTGCCCGAATACCGGGCATAACCCCTGCAGCAGCCATAATTTTGCTTCGACATGTGCGGGCGCAGGCTCGTCGACGCAAGCATCTTCAGGAGGCAAGCTAATCGAAAATGGATGGTCCAGAGGCCCTTTTGGAGCACGTAAGTGTTTCACGTGAAACAATTGAAAAGTTAGAGACCTACGCCGACTTGTTATCAAGATGGCAATCTAAAATAAATCTGATTTCCAAGAATAGTTTGCAGCAAGCGTGGCACAGACATTTTCTTGATAGTGCTCAGATTTATTCAATGTCGCCGAAAAAAGCAACTTCGGCTATCGACGTAGGAGCGGGGGCGGGTTTCCCAGGATTGATACTTTCTATAATGGGCATGAAAAACGTACAGCTGGTTGAACAGAATAAAAAGAAGTGCGCTTTTTTATATGAGGTTATCAGGGAGACAGAGGCAACTGCTACAGTCCATCCGTGCAAAATAGAAAACTTACCTGTTAAAGATTATGATATCGTTTTGGCGCGCGCGTTTATGCCCTTAGACGGCTTGTTAAAAGCGGTTAGCCCGTTTTTTGGCAAAGACACGCTTGGAATTTTCCCCAAGGGCTCAAAGGTGAATCAAGAATTGACGACAGCATCTAAAAACTGGAAGATGACAACCGTCATCAAACAAAGCATTACCAGCCCTGATGGCAAAATCGTTTTAGTAAAGGATTTGGTAAGTGAGCATTAAAAGTGAGGAGCTGACCCAGAAGAAGGCTGGAACAAGGGTTTTGGCAATTGCAAATCAGAAAGGGGGCGTTGGAAAAACAACGACGGCCGTAAACTTAGCGACCGCAATGGCTGCATGCGATATGAAGGTATTACTCATAGATCTCGATCCCCAGGGAAACGCTAGTACGGGTCTGGGGATACCAAGGGACGCAAGGGAGTTGGATATCTACGCTGTCCTAAGTGGAGAGTGTAGTTTATCGGTAGCTATAGCACCATGCGCAGTGCCAGGTTTGGCAATTGTTCCAAGCTCAGAAAATTTATCTGGCGCAGAATTAGAATTAGTTTCTGCAGAAAAACGCGAATACAGACTACGAGAGGCATTGGTTAGGCATGCTGAAGCCGAACGCGAAATCTTTGATTTTGTACTTATAGACTGTCCGCCTTCATTAGGACTCTTAACGTTGAATTCGCTAGTTGCGTCAGACGCTGTTTTGGTGCCGCTGCAATGCGAATTTTATGCGCTTGAAGGTTTGAGCATGCTCCTTAATACGATAGAAAGAGTGCGTCGGGTTTTCAATCCATCCTTAGAAATTCAAGGTGTTGTTTTGACCATGGCTGATCAGAGAAATAATTTAACTGAACAAGTAGCTGCAGACGTACGTGAGCATCTAGGCGAAAAGGTCTATGAGACCGTGATTCCGAGAAATGTAAGAGTTTCTGAGGCGCCGTCACATGGTTTGCCAGCTCTAGTTTATGATCTGCGGTGTGCCGGTTCTCAAGCTTATATTCATCTTGCAGGAGAAGTAATTAGGCGCGAGAGGAGTATCGCTAAGTGAGCACTGATAAAAACCCAACGAGGAAACGTAAAAAACTTGGGAGAGGTTTGTCGGCATTGTTTGGCGAAACGGGTGCAGGTGAGCTGAAGCAGACTAAGGAAAGCGGCCACCAACTCGTGCCAGTAGAAGAAATCATGCCAGGGCCCGGGCAACCTAGGCGGTTGTTTCAGAAGGCGGACCTCGAGTCTCTTGCCGAAAGCATAAGAAATAAGGGTGTTTTGCAACCGTTGCTACTGAGACGATCTAACCAACAACAGCATATGTTTGAAATAGTTGCCGGTGAGCGAAGATGGCGTGCGGCGCAATTAGCACAAATCCATGAAGTTCCAGCTATAATTTATGATTATGACGATAAAGAGATTGTCGAAATTGGACTGATAGAAAATATTCAAAGGGCTGATCTATCGCCGATTGAAGAAGCGGAAGCCTTCGCCAAACTAATGGAAGTTCATGGGTATACCCAAGAACAAGTCGCGCAAGGGGTTGGAAAAAGTAGGAGCCATATAGCCAACACGCTCCGGTTACTGCTTCTCCCAACGTCTGTCAAGACCAAGATAGAGAATAATGAGTTGTCAGCAGGGCACGCCCGCGCATTGCTCACTTCGCCAAATCCCGAGAGACTGGCAGAGGTAGTGCTCAGGGAAGGCTTGTCTGTACGCGCAACAGAAAAACTTGCGAAAACTGACACCATTATATCAGATCCTAAAGATCAAGATCGACGCTCATCATTCGAGACTCGCAAACAAAGCTTAGACCCCGACACACTATCGGCTCAAAATCAATTAGAGGACGCCTTGGGTTTGAAGGTAATACTTAATGTGAAGGGAGAGACAGGTGAAATGATAATCAAATACGAAACGCTAGAACAGTTTGACTATATATTTGAGAAACTAAAAAACTAAAATTCTTAGCTAGGTAAAGCTTGTTTTGATCCCCTAATACATAAACCTAACAAAATTTGAGATGTTATTGTCACACCAGGATATCCGGTTGTTTTACATAGTACTTCGGCGTCTTGTAATCGTTCGAGTAAATCGTTTAATTGATTTGTACTCCAGCTTTTTAATTGTCTTTCAAGATCAAGTTTTTTGTTCCAAAAAATAGGGGGGCGCAAGGAAGAAATGGCATCTCTTGCAGAGCGGCCCTGATCAACAAGTGCCCGAGCTGTTCTTAATCTTTGAAAATAAGTAATAGTAGTTCTAAGAATACTGATGGGATTTTGGGAATCGGAATTGTGACGGTCAAGAGCAATAAGAAATGACTTTATATCTCCATCAGCAATACTTGAAGGTATTGCGTCCAGGACAATTGGTCCACCATCACCAATAACATCAATCACAGTCTGTAAATTTATCTCGTTGTTGTTACCAGCATAAAGTATAAGCTTGTTTAACTCGCTCCTTGTAGTGAGGCGATCACTACCAAGGTACGTTACAAGATACTGTAATGCGTCTGGACGCATAGAAATCCCAGCCTCAGCCACAACCGTTAAAGCGAGTGATTTTAGATCACCTTCTTGATCAGCGTAACATGGAAGAGCACCCAAGCGCTTATTGTCTTCAAAGAGCTTTCTAAGCTTGGAGCGGGGGCTGAGTGTGCCTGAAAGGATTAAAAATTTGGCTTCTATGGACTCAAGACGACTGATTTCCTCAAGATTTGAGGTGAGCGCATCGGTGCACTCGCGTATTATTATAAGTTTATTCCCGCCGGTCATAGGTAGGGACCTGGCGGCATCAGATAAAAGAGCTGGATCCTCTTTAATTTCATTGACGCTTAGCTCTTCTACCTGAAATGGATCTCTAAGATCGTCTACATGTGATTTCCCTATTTTCTGGCTAACTTCACTCACGTGGCCAGCGTCAGGCCCATAAATTAGAATGCCATTTAAGTCAGGTGGAAAGAGTTTGCTCAGTTTATCCAGATGTTTTATCGAAAGTTTCACAAAATACTCATTTATAGTTCTTTAAAAAAAACAGTGCTAGCCGTTCTCTAACTGAGTCGCTGATAATACGAGCAGTACGCCTGCGTGCATCTTTTTGTGCGCTAAGATTAGCATATTCGGAACTGACTATATTAAATACGGTGGTGGAGGTGACAGTTCCACTATCTAATACGTTTTTCGTTTCAATGTTTATAAGTTGATATTTCGCGTCCATTTTTACTTTTGCAAAAGTTGATGTGGAATCTCGCAAAATCGCCATGTCAGACCGAGTTTCTTTCAAAGAAATAGTAAGTTTGTAAGTTGGACTAGATGGCACACCCAACGGCGTTAGTTTATCTTGTAGCAAGTTCCGAAGAATTTGGCCGGTTCGATTTTCTATAGGATTAATTTGTATGCGCGAGAGTTGATTGAGAACGTGACTAGAGTTATCGCTTCCATGAGAATAAAGAGGCTGGAACCCGCAGCCTGTTGCCATTATTAAATTCAAGAAAACTGCTAGTCGTATTATCTTAAATGACAAAGTTGATAATTTTATTTGGTACAACGATTACCTTCCGCACTTCTTTTTCCTCGATTGCTTTTTTGATATTGGGTAGATCGCGAGCCAATGCTTTTACTTCCTCTTCAGTGGCATCACGCTGAATTTGAATACTCCCGCGAAGCTTACCATTAATCTGGATTGCTATAGAAATAGTTTCATCAATTACTAAGCCCTTATCATACTGAGGCCAGGGCCGCGCCCCTAAGGTGTCAGTTTTTCCTAAAGATTGCCAAATTTCTTCGGCTATGTGCGGTGTCATGGGCTCAATAAGACGCAGAAGTACTTCATATCCAAAGAGTTTAACTTTCGCGTCATCACTATTTTCTGGTTTAAAATCATTTAAATGGTTACTCAGTTCTCGAATATTTGCCACTGCGCTATTATATCGCCACCGCTCTATGTTCTCCGTCACTGCTTTTATAGTCTTGTGAATTAACCGCTGGAGTTCGTCACCTTCTTTTGCAGTTGATATCTCACTAGTTTTTGGAAAAGGGCGTTCATTGAACTCGAGGATACTTCTCCAAAGTCTATTTAAGTAACGCCAGGCGCCATCAACGCCAGCCTCTGTCCATTCTAAATCTCGTTCTGGTGGCGAATCAGAGAGCATAAAGAGGCGGGCTGTGTCAGCGCCGTAACTTTCTATTATCGCCTCTGGGTCCACGACATTACGTTTCGACTTGCTCATTTTTTCTACTCGTCCAAGCACAACGTTTTCGTTTGTCTTAGAATTAACGAAATCGCCAAGTTCGTTTTTCGTTACCTGGTTTGGAAAAAGCCAGCCAGTCGAGTCTTTGTAAGTTTCGTGACAAACCATACCTTGCGTCATGAGGCCATCGAATGGCTCGTCTATGTTTAAATAGCCGCATTTACGAAGTGCGCGAGTGAAAAAACGGGAGTATAGCAAATGCAAAACGGCGTGCTCCACACCGCCAATATATTGGTCTACTGGCAACCAATACTGAGCAGACTTTTGGTCAAAAGCAACTTCCCCTCTCGCATCGCAAAACCGATTAAAGTACCATGACGATTCAAAGAACGTGTCAAAAGTGTCGGTCTCTCGAAGAGCGTCACGCTTACATGATGGACACTTAGTAAATTTCCAAGAGGGATGATTTTCTAAAGGATTACCAACCTTTTCAAAATCCACGTTTTCCGGTAGTAAAACTGGTAAGTCTTCATCGGGAACAGGAACAATGCCGCAGTCTTCACAATGTATAATTGGTATCGGACACCCCCAGTATCTTTGCCTTGAAACACCCCAATCCCTTAGACGATACGTTGTTTTTTTATTGCCGGCTCCTTTGGCCTCCAAAGCGTCAATAACGGCCTTTTTCGCTTCGTCAATTTCTAGACCGTTGAGGAAACCAGAATTAATTATGGACCCGGTTCCAGCGTAAGCTACTTTGTTTATTGTAAATCCCTCGGCGCTCTCGTTTTTTGGCAACACAACAGGGAGCACGGGAAGTTCATAAGTTAGTGCGAAATCTAAATCACGTTGATCATGCGCTGGGCAGCCAAAAATAGCCCCAGTTCCATAGTCCATCAGCACAAAGTTTGCCACGTAAATTGGCAGTTCATGGCCATCTAAAAAGGGATGAGCGACTTTTAATCCTGTGTCATAGCCTCGTTTCTCTGCCGTTTCAATGTCAGCCTCACTTGTGCTGAGCTTGTTGCACTCTGATATGAAGTCCTGAAGTTTGGCATCGGTTTCTCCAAGGCTTGAAGCTATAGGGTGGTTTGCCGCTATAGCACAGAACGAGGCACCAAATATTGTGTCAGGTCTGGTTGTAAATACTTCAAGGCGGTTGTCACGTCCGATGATGTTAAAAAAGATTGTTGCCCCTTCGGAACGTCCTATCCAATTGTGTTGCATTAGTTTGACCTTGTCCGGCCAACGCTCAAGAGTTTCGATTGATTTGAGTAAATCGTCACTGTAGTCAGTAATTTTTAAAAACCACTGTGATAAAAGACGCTTCTCGACAGGCGCCCCCGAACGCCATCCTTTACCGTCTATGACCTGTTCGTTGGCAAGAACTGTATTTTCTACAGGGTCCCAGTTCACCCAACTTTCTTTTCGGTAAGCAAGATTATTTTTAACAAAATCGAGGAACATCTTCTGTTCATGCTTATAGTATTCTGGATCGCACGTTGATATTTCTCTGTCCCAGTCATATGAGAGACCCATGGCTTTAAGCTGATCGCGCATGGTGCTTATATTTTCATGTGTCCACTTTGCCGGATGTATACTTCTCTCAAAGGCGGCATTCTCTGCAGGCAGTCCAAAGGCGTCCCATCCCATAGGGTGCATGACGTTAAAGCCACATGCCTTTTTGTATCTGGCAAGTAAATCACCGAGAGTGTAGTTCCGAACATGGCCCATGTGTATCCGGCCTGATGGATAAGGGAACATCTCCAAGACGTAGTATTTTGGAAGGTCACTGTTCTCGAATACTTGAAAGGTCTTGGCTTCAGCCCACTTCTGCTGCCACTTCTGCTCGGTTTCTCGAAAATTATAGCGCCTCATTGATGAAACTTATCCTTAATTGGCTTCTTTTACTAATGTTTGAGATGTTTAAATCTCTAGCGTTGAGGTAAAGAGTTAATCTTAAGTTCTCGGGCTCGTGTTAGGATAGAGTCTTCGACGTCTCTGTCGAGTTCTCCATCGCGTGCGGCGTCAACCCAAGATCCGTCTGTACCCTTCACTTGTTTAAATACGGTTGCCCGTACTCCATCTGAACGGAGGGTCTTTCCCAGGATAAAAACATTTAACTTAAAGCGTTCGTTTTGAGATTCTGGCGGTCCATACCAGTCAGTTATTATGACGCCGCCGAATGGATCGGCCGAAAGAAGGGGCATGAATGCTATAGTGTCCAAAGATGCACGCCAAAGAAAACTATTTACGCCAATCCCCCCGCTTCCTGAACCGCTTGCTTTTGAGCCTCCGCTTTCAAATAATGTGAAACCATCTTTGCCAAAAAATTTCTCTGGCTCTTCATAACCGTACTGATCGCCGGCACCTACTTTAACAGGGTATTTGTATTCAATGTCGGCCCCTTCACATGCAAACAAAATCGGCGCTATTAGTAATGACCAAAAAAAGCGTTTCATCTCACAAACTCTCGTAAAAATTTTTAAGACCAGCTATTTGTCCCTTTTAGCCTGTGCGGCTGAAAGAAACAAATGAATTAGCAGGCAAAAATATAAAAGGTTACCGATTTGCAACGCGTGCCACAGCTACTTTTGACTTTTGCTCTGCAGAACTCGTTGTTATTTAAGAAAAACTGTGACATTTATGTAACAACGCGGTTTTTTTGCATCATTTGCGGTGAACAACGTTTGACCAAAAGGCTTAAAATCAATAAATACTGAGGAAATCTAGAGGTAGCAACAGCTGTAAACGCGTTATGGCTATTGTCTCTATTAATGAACTACCACAACGTGGTATTAAAGGAGAAGAGAATATGAAGAAAATTCTTCTAGGATCGACGGCACTAGTTGCTGCTGGTATGATCGCTTCCGCTCCCGCAAGCGCAAAAATGAAGTTGAGCGTTGGCGGATACATGGAGCAGTGGGTTGGTTATGTTAGCCAAGACGATGTTGGCGACGCCGACTACAGCGGCGTAGATGTAAAATCAGACTCTGAAGTTCACTTCAAGGGAATGACAAAGCTCGACAACGGCATGTCCGTTGGCGTTAACATGCAGCTCGAAGGTAACGGCGGTGGTGACACCATCGACGAATCATACCTGATCCTCAAAGGTGGTTTCGGCGAAATCAACATAGGTTCTGAAAACTCTGCAATGTATAAAATGCATTACAGCGCGAAAGACATGGGCATTGGTTTCAACTCTGGTGACCAGAGCATTTGGGTAAACACAGGCGGTTCTATCAGCCAGTCAGGTCATTATCGGCAGCCAATGGGATCAACCAATGTTGAGCCAAACGGCATGAACGACTCTGAAAAAGTCACATACTATACACCACGTGTAAACGGCTTCCAGTTGGGCGTATCTTATGCTCCATGGGCCGGTGAAGATAGTGGCAGCCAGTTCGATCGTAACGCTAATAAGTCTGACTACGTAACTGTTGGTGCTAACTTCAAGCAGAAAATGGGCGGTATGTCTGTTGGCGTGTCAGCTGGTTACGGTACCGTAACAGATGCTGAGGCAGGTGCAGGCGCTGACTCTGAGCCACAAGCAACATCTGTTGGCTTAAGATTAGGTATGGGTGCTTTCGGTATCAATATTGCGACAGCAAACTTTGAAGATACTGGCGCTGCAGACGGCACAGCTGTTCAAGGTAGCATCACATACTCATCAGGTCCTATGGGCGTAAGTATAGGTTATCACCATGGTGAGCGTGAAGGCGGAGCAGCAAAGGCAGGCCAAGCTGAAGCAGATGTTTTCCATCTGTCTGCTAAATACTCATTAGGTAGTGGTGTAACATGGGCTAGCACGCTAGGTCATGCAACCTACTCAACCGATGACGCAACAGTAACTGACGATGAACATTCAGGTACATATCTTGTAACCGGTTTGAAAGTCGGCTTCTAATAGTTGCAAAAAAACATGAGGGGTCGCCCTTGGGCGGCCCTTTTTTTTATGTAAATCTGGGGTCACAAAAGCACTGGTTAAAAAGAGGTGGAAAAAATTTTTCTCTAGCTAATTTTTAAATAAAGAATTTTTAAACACGTCTTAAATCTCGGGCTCTTAACTAATTCTACTATGTTCAGGAAACGGAGACCGCTGTGAGTGGTGGCATAATATGGTTGGCATCTTATCCAAAGTCGGGGAATACATGGCTTCGAATTTTTCTGGAAAACCTTTTTCGTAACACACAGTTGCCGGCGGATATTAATAATTTGAAAGTGGTTCGATTTTCGGATAATTCATATTCCTTATATGAGATGGTTTGTGGAAAATCACTGCGTACTGAGAGTGACACTAATATTCATAAGCTCCGGAACCAGGTTCAGAAATATATGGGATCTCATTCGGAAACTGTTTTCGCCAAAACGCATAACGCTGTGATGAATTTCGAAAATAGCCCATTGATATGGCTGGAGCATTTGGCTGGAGTGGTATACGTTATAAGAAACCCGCTCGACATGCTGATTTCGTTTTCTGATCATTATAACTTAACAATTGATGACGCTATAGAAGCTATCTCGTCTCCATACCATCGGATAAATTCCACAGAAAAAGGGATTTTCCAAATACTTGGAGGTTGGAGTAACCATTATTATAGTTGGTTCAATGTTGAAAATCTTAGCCCTTTATGTCTTCGGTACGAAGATATGACTCAAAATCCCGTCAAATCGTTTGGAAAATTGATGAAGTTTCTAGGGTTACCAAAAGATACTCCGCGCTTAAAACGCGCTATTCGTCATAGCTCCTTTCAAGTCGTCTCTCAACAAGAGGCCAAAAGTGGTTTTGCGGAACAGTCCCGAGCTGGACACAAATTTTTCCGCCAAGGGAGGGTAGGTTCTTATCGCCGCGTTCTATCAGATGTTCAAATAGCAAAAGTCATAGACAACCATGGAGAGTTAATGGTTGAGATGGGCTACTTGGACAAGAATGGTAAACTTAAGGTTTAGTTCAGATAAAGGAGGACTGTCACTTGAGTTATAAAGAAAAGTTGATAGAGGTGCAAGAAGCCATCAACTTGGCTGCCGCCGAAGTAAAGAGAAATACAAGAGATATATCGTTGGTCGCAGTCAGTAAAACTCAGCCTATTGAAAAAATAGAGAAGCTAATATCATTAGGCCATAGAATATTTGGTGAAAATAGGGTTCAAGAAGCGAAGACAAAGTGGAAGCCGTTGAAATCAAAATATGACGGTTTAGAGCTACACTTAATTGGAGCGCTTCAAACAAATAAGGTCAAGGAAGCTGTTGCTCTTTTTGACGTCATAGAAACTGTCGACCGGCCAAAACTTGCTGCCGCACTTTCAAAAGAAATGTCTGAGCAAGCAGTGGAAATACCTTGCTATATTCAGGTGAATACTGGAGAGGAAAGACAGAAGGCTGGCATATATCCAGAAGAGACCGCAGACTTTGTCGATTACTGTAAAAATGAACTGAGTCTCAATATCCTCGGGCTTATGTGTATTCCGCCTGCAAATGAGACTCCTGCATTACACTTTGCATTGCTGGCAGGTATCGCTGAAGAAACAAATTTAGAAAACCTTAGCATGGGAATGAGCAGCGACTATGAAGTGGCGATAAAGCTCGGCGCAACTCATATTCGTCTCGGAACAGCTTTATTTGGGGCCCGGGACATTTAGTTGATTGTTCATTTAACTATATTCAATAAATCTCCATGACTTACCAAAGATAGCAGGCTTAAAAGATCAGATTTTTTCAGAGCAACGCAACCAGCCGTTGGTTCAAAATTGGGTCGAGCAAGGTGCATGAATATCGCGCTGCCCCTGCCTAGGATTGGGGGGCTGTCATTATACCCCAATTCAACAATGATATCATACAGGCTATCCAAACGCCAAAGTGTCTCATGGCTGAAGAGATAGGGTGTTTCTATAAGAGTGTTATACCGTGTATCATCACGGGGATCATCCGACCAACCCATATTTTTGGAAATACGAAGGGTTTGTAGACTTGTGTCTGGCTTTAGTAGGCGGTCTTTACGGTAAAAAACGCGCCGGAGGGGCCATTTCCCGGCTGGAGTGCAAAGGTCACCCTCAAATTTGTTTTCTGTGATTTTTCCCTCACCAATGCTGCATCGACACTCCAAACCTTTAAAAGAAAGACTGGCGTGGTTCGTTTCCGTCTGTTCTACAACAATATCCATATCATCATCCAGACCAGATTAACTCCAATGCATTCCAACTGAAAAACCTTAGAAATTCAATTCTCATGCACATGTAGAGAGATTAGGCTTCAACTTATCCATGTCAAAGATAGCTTTAGCGTAATTTATATATACCTTAAAAAAGGTGACCAGTTTTTGCAGCTTTTGTCTTTAAATACTCAGCATTATGCGGGTTAGGTGGAAATGCGTGCTTCACTCTTTCTACAACATCGATCCCAGTTGCGGCCAACTGATCAATTTTGTTGGGGTTATTGGTCAGCAGTTTCACTTTTTGAATTCCAAGCTGTTTTAAAATCTCAGCTGCTGGTGCGTAAATCCTCTCGTCAACCTCAAACCCAATTTGGTGATTAGCCTCTACAGTATCAGCACCTAAGTCCTGTAGATTATAGGCCCGCAACTTGTTCACTAAGCCGATATCCCGCCCTTCCTGTGCCAAATAGATTAAAACTCCTCCACCATACTCGGAAATAGCTTTTATAGCCCCGCGCAATTGATCGCCGCAGTCGCAGCGTAAACTACCAAGTAAGTCTCCAGTTAGGCATTGAGAGTGAAGCCTTACCAAAACCGCCTGATCGATATTTAGATCACCTATAACTATTGCCACATGTTCTTCGCCGCCATCAACAGGTCGAAACGCTATTAGCCTTGTTTCCTCTGAATCAATAAGAGGCACTTGCGCTGATACGGCTCTTACTAATCGTTGTGCACGCATTTCAGGCAAGGTATCAATTAATCTGGCGTCTACGGCAAGCAAAGAATCTGATTTATTCCAACCAGATAGGCGGCTCATTTCCGCATAAGGTATGCGGGATAAGACAACGCTTGGCAAAAGCCGAGCGAATTTAACAAGCTGTATAGCTTTTGGTGCTAACCCGTCACTAGCTTCTGGAACCACGGGTAGATAATCTAATTCTTCTTGATCGATAGACCCAAACCCTTCGTCGTTTTCGAAAATAGGGTTAGCGAGTCTGTGTACTAATTCAACTCCTCCTTGTGGGGGAATACTAACGCTGATAACCTCTGTCGTTTTTGCGTTTAAGCGAATTGCTGTGCTTCGCCGGTTTGTTATTATTACCGAGGGTTCAGATCCAGCTAGTTTTAATATTAGATCAAGGCCCTTGGCAGTTGATAACTCGGCAGCTTGGATTATAGCGGCAGTTCGTCTAAAAGGATCAAAGAGCATTACGAGTGCTCCTCTTCGAAGATCGCTAATAGCTCTCTCCACAGATGTTTTCTCACGAGCCATATTAGTCTCTTGCTCATCAGAGTTTTTATTAAGTTGGTAGGAGTTTTTATTCTGCTCTGAAGTTGTCATTTCTTTCCTGGAACCTTAAGCGTGGTCATAGATCAAAAATTGTCTTAAGTTTGTATTTTTATAAAGAATAAAAAGGGCTAGTCGTGTCAACATCTGCGTTTATTTATAAAGGGCTGAGCCAGGAATCGCTAGACAGCGAATACAACAATCTCAACAAAATATCAAATGCTGTTGAAATAATTAACCGATGGGAGAGAAGAGGTGACGAGGCATGCGCACGTTTACCTTGTAAGCTTGATGTAAAATATGGCCCGGATGATCTGCAGTCGATGGATATCTTTCCCATTAATAAACCTATGGGTCCTATATTAGCGTTTATCCATGGAGGCTATTGGTCATCTCGTAGTAAAAGTATAGGCAGGTTTTTGGCGCCGTTTTATACAGCTGCTGGCGTAAATTTTATTTCTGTCGGATATCGCCTCTGTCCTGCGGTTCAGATTGGATCGATAGTTGAAGATATCAGAAATTGTCTAGATTGGATCTTTGAAAACGCAGGGCAATTTGAAGGCGATAAAAATCAAATTTTTGTAGCAGGGCATTCTGCTGGCGGTCACCTTACGGGATTAATGTGTAGTCCAAGTGGACCAACGTACCTTAAGGGTGGGTGCTCTCTAAGTGGTATACATGATCTTGAACCAATAAGATTGTCTTACTTAAACGCTCAAGTCAGGTTAACTCTTAACGAAGTAAATAAATATAGCCCTATCCGAGTAGTTGAAAGCATGGTTCCAGAAGAGGTCAAGCTGCCTCCAATAATAATTGCAGTAGGAGCAAAAGAGGGGCGAGAGTATCTTTATCAAACTAATCGTTTGATTGATGTGTTAAATGAAGCCAAGCAACCCGTCCTGAAATCGATCATAGAAGATGGAAACCACTTTTCAGTTTGCGAGTCGTTTTGTGACCCAAGTAGTTCTCTATCAAACGAAATGCTTAAACTAATCTTTGCGCCACGATTTTAAGTTATAAAGGGGATTCAAATATGTTTGTGGCCACATTGGGCGATACTGTAATCGCAAAATCGGAAAATTGCTTTATTATTGAGAATAATATCTATTTTCCCGAAAATGACGTTAAAACAGAATATCTTTTCCAGACAAAAACTTTAACGCGCTGTCCGTGGAAAGGGGTGGCGACTTATTTTGATATAAAAACAACGGAAACTCTCGTTAAGGATGGAGCTTGGAGTTATCTCAGGCCGAAGTCAAAAGCTAAACGCGTAAGAGGCCACATAGCTTTTTGGAAAGAAGTTTTTGTTAAAGAATTGCAAGCCAATTAATAAAAGAACCTAATCAGAATTAAACAAGTATTCAAAGAGATAGCATATGAAGAAGCTTTTATTGGTTGATAGCGATAAAGAGAGCGCCTTTGTTCTTAGCAAGCAATTAGAATTCGAAAAGAAATATGTAGCTCAACTAGCGATAGATTACCAAGACCTACAGGAGCTCAAAGCAGAAAAAAAGATAGCCGATATCATTTTAATAAATATTCACAAAAACCAGCATGAAAGTGTCGATTTGGGTCAGATTAGCAATAGTTTCCCAAATTCACAATTGATAGTTCTAATACCAGATGAACCCTTCTTTAAAGGTGTTTACCAAAAGTTAGATTCTCAAAAAGAAATTTTGCTAAAGCCAATAAAGGTGAGTGACTTACTAGCAGCGATATCCCGAAAGCTTGTTTTACACAATAGTGATGGTAAAGAACTGAAAATAGCAAACTATGGTTTTCGGCGAAATGAAAAGGTTTTAATTAATTTAGATACTAAGGCTAGGGTTCGACTAACCGAAAAGGAAACGGATATTTTATGGCAATTATGGCAGGCACCTCAAAATGAATTATCAAGACAAAAATTGCTGAGTGATATATGGGGGTATACCGATGAAATCTCGTCACACACTTTGGAGACACATATATACCGCCTTAGAAAAAAAATTGAAAACAGCTCCTCGGAAGCATTTATTTTGACTACAACTGAAGATGGTTATCGCTTGAATTTGTATTAACAGAGATCTTTAGATAATATCTGCAATTATCAGACGAGTCTAAAAAGGTAAACGCGTTTGGTCGGGGAAAAGGTACGATCTTGAATAAAGAAGCAAAACTGACAGTTAAGTTCTGGGGGGTACGAGGAAGCATACCGTGTCCCGGTTTGGCTTATCATAGATACGGTGGAAATACTCCCTGCGTAGAAATTACCTGTGGAGATAAGACTTTAATATTTGATGCTGGCACAGGACTTCGCGTTCTCGGACAAGAATTAATTAAAAAGGGTAGGATTGAGGCTGAAATTTTCTTCAGTCACGCTCATTTAGACCACATAATAGGTTTTCCATTTTTTGCGCCAGCGTTTAATCCTAAAAATAAATTTAAAATCTGGTCGGCTGTCTTTGATCAGCAAATCCCCATTAAGGAAGTATTTAAAAAACTAACTAGCTCTCCAATGTTTCCGGTCTCGTTGGAGGTATTTAATGCAAATTTAGATTTCTTGACATTTAGACCTGGTGATAAAATCGAGTTGGATGGAGGGATAAGTTTATCAACAGTGGCGTTAAATCATCCTCAAGGGGCAGTTGGCTATAGAGTAAATTTTGGTGGAAGATCAATATGCTACATCACCGATACTGAGCACAAAGCAGGAGAAATAGACCAGAATATAAAGGGTCTTGTCAGTGGATCGGATCTAGTAATATATGATGCATGTTTTACCGATGAAGATTATCCTAATTTTGCTGGTTGGGGTCACTCTACATGGCAAGAGGGTGTGAAGTTATGCGATGCGGCTTCAGTAAAAAAGCTTGTCATTTTTCACCATGACCCAGGGAATGATGATACTGCAATGGATATTATTTACGAAGAGGTTAATAAAGCCAGACCGGGCTCTTTAGTGGCTATGGAAGGAATGGAGCTCGAGGTATAGTTTTGAATAATATCTTTTTATAGCTGGTTCCTTAGATGAGTATAAAACGAGTGATCTATGGGCTCCTAACTGTCTTAAATTTAAAAGATATGGGTTTCTTTATACCCCATAGATATGCGGCTGGACGGGAAAGGGATAAAAATAAAATTTGTTGGATTCACAAGTGGTTTTCAGAAGACAAAATAGATGCGTTTTCAAATACTCTTGAATTAGTCTCAGCATTCAACAAAGATCTAAAAAAAATCGATCATGAGTCCCGAAGTAAAAATACACCCCGTTGGCATCAAGATTGGTTTCCTGGACTTGATGCAGCAGTGGTTTACAGTTTCGTTAGATCCAAAAAACCCAAAAATATCTTAGAAATAGGCTCGGGTCACTCGACGCGGTTTATATTAACAGCGATTAAAGATGGTAATTTAGATACCTCCTTGACTTGCGTAGACCCTGCTCCTCGAGCCTCTTTTTTTTCTGAAAAAATTAATTTTCTTGAAAAGACAATCCAATCGGTAGATCTCAAGAAACTACCAGAGTTAAGCGAAGGTGATTTTTTAATAATCGATTCAAGCCATATCGCGGTATCAGGGAGTGATGTGGATATAATAGTTAATCAAATTTTACCCAATCTTCCAAAAGGCGTTTTTGTTCACTTTCATGACATATTTCTTCCGAATAATTATCCCTCTGCCTGGAAGTGGAGAGAATATAATGAGCAGTTAGTTATATCATCACTACTTTCTGGGGGAAGATTTGAACCAATTTTTTCAAGTCATTTTGTGAGGCTTTATCTAAAAGAGTCTATTAAACAGCATGACTTATGTTGGATACCTGTTGTACCAGGCGCTTTTGAATCCAGTCTGTGGATTGAGATAAATGGGAGAGAACTCTGAGATTTCAGTGGCTGGGGCGGCAGGATTCGAACCTGCGATGGCGGGATCAAAACCCGCTGCCTTAACCACTTGGCCACGCCCCAGCAATTTTTTGGGCAGTTAGATTATGACGGCAAAGATTAACGCAAACCTACATCTTACAAACTGTCCACTCGTGCGTTATAATAATGTAGGAGGTCTTGTCAATGGTGAAAAGTGTTAAAACTAGAAAGTTTCCGTGGAGTATAAAAGGGGTATCTGTTGAAGCCAGAGACTTTGTAAGGACGGCCGCTGCTGAGCGTGGCATCACAATGGGCGAATGGTTAACAAATGTGATCCAGAACGAAACGAACGCGTTTGAGTCAACTGGTGATAATCAACAAAAAAATGATGACGGCTTTAACACACCTCAAACGATTACAGAGGTTCCTAAACGCGCCGAAGATAGTTTGTTGAAAAAGCTAGATGAGACGGAGGGCCGAGTTTTAGAGGCAATGAAGCCACTAAGAGAGATCTTAATGAAACTGTCCTTAAGATTAGAAGCTTTGGAAAGTCGCAACGAGATAGAACGTTGATGCAAGTCTAGGTTACGGTAGGATTTTCATTAAGGTTTGATAGATCATAAAGTATGAAATATGTTTGGCGTT
>Ga0160423_10001603_pt1 | contig 18962 bp, 17 predicted proteins | sample CRUFie14St8metaG_FD_108191 | JGI IMG/M metagenome (GOLD analysis project Ga0160423, IMG submission 108191) | Marine microbial communities from the Costa Rica Dome - CRUD Field 142mm St8 metaG | ecosystem: Environmental > Aquatic > Marine > Oceanic > Photic zone | place: Costa Rica: the Eastern... | reverse complement strand
TGCAAATTACATCTTAATGGAACTTGGTCCTCGTCGTGAGACTTTCATAGAATATACCGTTGAATGTCCTCTTAGAGGTTTTTACAGTCTTGGACCGGTTGCTGTTCGTGTACAGGACCCCTTCGGATTATTTCACAAGGAAAAAGAGCTGCATGTGTATAATGACTTCCTTGTGTTCCCAAAGATGGAAGATTTGAAAGAAACATTCGTCAAATCCCGAGTACCGAAAATATTCACTGGTGCAGTAAATATTCGTCAACCAGGTCCAGGGTCGGAGTTTTACTCGTTAAGAGAATACTTCGATGGCGATTCCTTCAGGGCAATCAATTGGTCTGCTTATGCTCGAAGTGGAAAACTGATGGTTAACGAAAGGGAGAGAGACGCTGTTAGTGATATTATACTAATCGTGGATTCACGCGCTGTCTCAGAGACCGGACCTGTTTCGAGAAACGCACTAGTATACTCGACCAGAGCTGCCGCAAGTCTTGCAAAATATTTCCTAGGCCGTAGAGACTCAGTGGGTCTCATAACCTATGGAGATGAAGTTGTAAGTGTAGACAGAGATACTGGGAAAAAGCAGTTGTATGTCATACTAACCAAACTTGCTGGAGCAATGGCGAAAGGAAATATCCCATTGCAAGTCGTTGTAAATAGAATAATGCCTCACATCAACAAGGGAAGTCCAATAATTGTATTATCCAATCTAGAGGATGACCCCACTATAGTCAATGCACTCCGTGACTTTAGAGCTCGAGACTTTGACGTTACCGTATTATCACCATCTAGCCTTGAATTTGAATTTGATGCTAAAAGACTTGACCGTACCGGATATGAAGTGCTAAAAACAGAAAGAGATGTTCTAATTAGCGAACTAAGAGGGCTGGGAGTCAATATTATGGATTGGGAGCCTGATATGCTACTATCAACCGCCTTAGCAGGTGCTAGAGGATTCTGAGGTGAGAATAAATGGCTAGAAAATCAGGAGACACTTCACATCTATACGATGGTAAAACAGTACGATCTTCAGCACCATCAAGGAAGAAATTAGCAGGTAATGCTAGCGCAACAGGAGAGATTCCTAAAGACGCAATACCGACGGTTGAGATTCCAACATTTGTGGAAAGCCTGCTTGGAGGTCCACTTGTTCCGAAAATGAAATTCCTTCCTGCAGATAAAATGGTTCAGAATTTACAGATTGGGTGCTATGGAGTTTTAATTGCACTCGGAATTTTGACTTATATCGTTACACCGGCAGTAGGTACGCTTTGGTTTGCCATAACTGGTTCAATTACTATTGCAAATATCATCCAGTTGGTCGTAGTTGCCGGTGCAATAGGTACTGGTTTCTGGGGAACTATGTCTAGAGATGCGAGGTTTATGCTAACGTCTTACATATTGTTTATTCTTTCAGTGATGCGTTTCGCATCTTCAAAAGTCTCACTTTCACAGGATTTGTTTGGTTTCGGAGACAGTCAATTTCTGCTTACAATATTAGTAGTCATATACGCAGTTTTGTTGGTTATGTACTTTGAATTGTCTAACGGCGTAATTAGATTCAGTATGCTAGATACCTCAATCAGAACCCGCGAGGTTTATGTCATGAATGTAAAGAAGATTATTGGGAAATACCATCGCTCTCTCGTACTAAATCCTCTGGTTGCAGGAACCCTTGCGATGATAGTTTTGTCAGTAAATACAATTCTACCCGCATTTGTGTCCTTGTTTTCAGAACAAGTGGCACTTAGAATGGAAGAGTCTGTTGAATTGATTTCAGTTTACGGTGTTGCACTTGGAACACTTTTCGTCTTCATAGTAGTAGGGGCACTTTTCGCTCTGGACCTTCCAACTCACTTGCAGTCTTGGCGTGAGAATAAAGAGTGATACAATTCCCGTATTGTCTCATGTATCTCATCAGTGTCGATGATAATTCTTGTACCATATTGGTTTGTAGAGAGTACTTCGTGATCGATGGTAATTTTGGCTTTACCAATGATAGATATAATTGCAGTCTTGAATTCAATCTTACCAGTAACTGTCGGTTCCAAGAGATGGAAATCGTGCATTGGAACAACCAATTTCATTTTTTCTGGAGTAGAATTCATCAGCCATGGTGTAATTCCTAATATCTCCATTTCGGACAGAAGAATGCTATCTAATGGTCGATTGTCGGTAATTACAGCGACTCCCGGCTGGCATCCAATAGCTACAACCTCATCACTATCAACATCAGGCCCTATAACTGTGGCAGCAGTAGAATTTGGGTTGTGAAAGTTTTTGATTTCAATAGGAATTCCTTCATTAATCAATGGTAGAACTGTAGCAGGATGAATTATTGGTGTCCCATGCATAGATAATTCAGCGGCTTGACCATATCCAAGGTACGGAATTGAAGGTGTTTCAATACCCCAACGAGGGTTAAGTCGTTTGATTCCGTCAATATCCTTCCAAAGAACCAACTTTGATGCATTAGTGAGGTTAGCGAACGCAGCTGCAGAGTGGTCAGAACCTCCTCTTGTAAGAAGAGCAATTTCTCCATCATCCCCTTCTCCGAACCAACCAGTTAGAATCGGGACGCCGATTAGACTTTCAACATCCAACTCCAATCTTGAAGCATGGATATCTATCTCTTTTGTACGGCCAATACCTTTCATCTTTAGTCCAATGTCTTCAGCCCCAACAGGGTGAGCATCCAAAATTCCTTTTTCTCGCAATCTATGTGCTACTGCTAAAGCACTCAACCTCTCACCTGCTGCCAAAATCAAATTTTCAGATTTCAGAGATTTCTCTCCACTTGAATATTTTAGTAATTCATTTGAAATTCCCGTAATTACTTTGTTGAAAAGTTCACAAAAATCTCCTTTATCTAAACCGGGTGCAAATCTCAGATGCTGGTATATCAAATCTTGAACTAATCTGCTCGCATACCTTGGTTCATTTGAGGCTCTCATTAGGCGGTCAGTCATTCCCCAAAGTGCGGAGACGACAACCACGGGTTTCCCTTTTGTGTTCTCTATAATCTCTCCAATACGATCTATATCATTGCCGTCTCTCAGACATGAGCCACCAAATTTGTGGACAATAATATCACTCACCAATATAGCCTCCTTGCATTGCTAGGTCTGCTATAACCAAACGAGCAACTGCTTCAACAACAGGTCTCGCTCTAGGTCCTATCACTGGATCGTGCCTACCTTTTATGGCTAGTTCTTCCATCATTCCAGTGACTTGATTGAACGTTTCTTGAGGTTTTGAGATTCCACTTGGTGGTTTGAAGGTTATTCTGACATAAATTGGTGCACCGCTTGCCATGCCTCCAAGAGCCCCATCTGCTCCCTCGGACAGGGACATATCTTTTCCCCACTTGTCGTTATGTTGACTTCCCCGCATTTTTCCAGCATCAACGCCTCTTCCAAATTCGACAGCACGAGCGGCAGGTATCGCCATTAGTGCCCTTGCTAAAGCAGGCTCAATCCCCTCAAACCAGGGTTCACCAAATCCTACAGGTAATCCAGATATTACCAAATCTACTCTACTTCCAAGAGAATCCCCATCTTTGCGTGCTTGCTCTGCAAGAGCGATACCTGCATCACCTTCTAAACCACCTAGAGCTCCTACAGTGGCTTCGATATTCCATTCATCGGGTAGCAAATTCCTTGAAATGGAGGCTGAAGCAACAAGACCTGCTGTTAGTCTTGCTGAAAATGACCCACCTCCTCTGAGGTCAGCAGCGCCACCAGTTTTGATGCTAATTGGATGGTCCACGTGGCCGGGCCTTGGTTGATAAGGAAGAAATGAATAATCCTTGGATTTCACGTCACGATTACGAATAAGAAGGAGAATCGGCATACCAGTCGTCTTTCCTGAATGCACGCCGGACAAGATTTCGACATCGTCAGTTTCTTTGCGCTTACTCGCTAGACCAGAACCCGGTCTTCGAGCAATCATATCAGAAATCAATTTCTCGCTATCTATCTCAATATTAGGCGGCATGCCATCTATAAGAGCGCCTACTGCGGGGCCATGTGACTCTCCAAAAAGAGTCACGATGATATTGTCTCCCAGGCTCATCCGCACGATTATCAGTCACCCGAACAGACATTCATTCAAGAATATGATTATTCTTCCACAGGAGATAATTCTGCATTGATGATTCTTGTTTCAATTAATTCAATACCATCGATTCTGCCATACCATTTCTTCAATCTATCAGTACTTTGAACGTTAACTGAAGGGTACATTATCGCTATTGCAGGTCCAGAGCCGCTTATCCCGGCCGATCTTGCTCCGTTAACGAATGCATCGTTGGTTAACTTCCTTCCTAACGGGTCATTTAGAGCTCCAACAACACCCCTTCCATTCCAAGTTAATGCGACTAAGTCATTTCCTTCTTGTAATGCGTTAAGGGCCTTAGCAAAGGCTTGCTGGTGCACCCCGAAGTCATCGATATTGGGTTTTATTTCTCTGTCGCCTCGACATACTAACAACACATTCCACTCATCCGAATTCAGCCCGGGCGACTCGAGTAGCAAGCCGCTTCTTGCATCTTCCGCATTAATGTCTACAAGTTTCCAACCACCTTCCAAAGCGGCCCATGAATCATCATAACTACCAGTCATTGACACTCCTGAAGCGATTTGACATGCAGCAGACATATCTACAATATCTGCGTTATCCATCTCAAAATTGCTAGCATCGCATAGTGCCTTGATTGCGGCTACAGATACTGCAGCGCTTGATTTGAGTCCTTGTCTGGGGGGGATTTCAGAGTTTACTGACCAGTATAAATCGCCTTCCGGGATGGGAAAACCAGAATCTTTCCATATTCGAAGTAAATTGCCAAGTATGTTATCTGGGTCTTTTAATTCTCGACGTGCTTCCTTGTCAAGTAACCGCACTTTTACTGGTAAATCCAAGGCAAGAGAAGCTCCATAACCAAGTCCAGCGGCATGAAGTAGGCTACATCCACCATTTGATGTACCCGTACCCAAAACTGCCATGTTGAAACCTCATTTTTCGTCGACCTTAGCGCTTATTTCTTGGCCCACGTGCCTCCCTGATGTTCCGGTCCAACCCAAAATTTTCATTCCAGGCTTGAGTTGAGTAATAGACATCAAGTCAGATTCTCCGATGAGCCTCACCGTCTCCGCTTGTTGCAAGAGCGCACCTGCTTCATTATGGTTTTCATCTCTCCATCTGAATAAAATAAATGGTCGTTTTTCAATTTTGATTCTACCTACTATTGCTTTTCGCGAATTGCCTAAAGAATCGATAACCATCACCTCATCTCCCATTTTTAATTCGGAGAGATATCTAGTGGAGCCATCCCCCATCAGGATGTAAGAATGTGCAGCACCGGCATTAACACGAAATGGTCTACTTGGAACAAATTCTGATTCAACGGTTTCGCCATGAACCAGTATAAGAGATTTTGAATTTGAACCAATAAGCATCCCTTCACCAATGTTAAGCATCGATATTAAGTCGACACATACCCTATCGCCAACCCCGCCTTCTTTGACTTCAATTACTTCAGCAATAGATAATTTCTTATTGGTCATAACTTCAGTTTCTGACTCAAACGAAGTAACCTCTCCTCGCTGAGATTTTGCTATTAATGCGGTTTCTAATGTATCTTGGTTTACCAGTAAGGCGTCCACACCGATTTGAAGAGCAAAGGCTGCACCTAGAACCTGTTCAGGGGAGGTTATTTTTGCTGCGACTTTTGTTGGCCCACCATCGCAAGCTGCGATTATATTCTCGATTGGGATCATTTTCCATTCTCCTAAGTCGAGTAGAATCCAATCTACAATACCCGCCATAGACCTTGCTTCGTTTTGCCCCTTAGCGTCACTAACATCCACCTTCCTTCCCACTTGTCGCCCGTCGATGTAGATAGCCTGTCCATCTATCTGAAGGTCCTCGCCTAAAACTAGGTCTACTCCGTTCTGGCGTAATCCTGAATCCAGCCAAATCTGCAAAGTATCACAGCCCGTATTTCTGCATTGATTCCTCGACGGTAGCACCATCGTGAATGATTGATTTTAGAGCAGAGACCATTCCACTTGGATTTGCATGTGAGAACACCTGCCTGCCCATACAAACCCCTCCACCACCGGCTTGGATTGAATCATGAACTATCCTCAAAATGTCCTCTGTTGTAGAACCAGCAGGGCCGCCTGCAATCAAAACCGGTATAGGAACTGCGGAGGTGACCTTACGAAAAGATTCAATGGACCCTGTCCATTTCGTTTTCACAACTGAGCACCCCAATTCAAATGCGAGCCTCGCAGCGTGCGCAGCGCCATTTGTATCGTCTCCTTCCATCACATTCATATTCTCACCACGTGGATAAATCATGCCAAGTACTTGAGTACCCGAGGAATGTGCTTCCTGGGTAATTTCCCCTAATCTTTCAATCATGTCAGGTTCGTTTTTGCTTCCCATATTTACCTGGACACTAACACCAATAGCGCCTCTAGAAATTGCTTCAGCAACGGTTCCAACAAGGACCTTGTCAGAGCTACGCAGACCAGCATGTCTTGTTGAGACTGAGAGGTGACAAACAAAATTTATGCCAGGTTTAGAGTAGTGTGAAACCACTCCCTTTTGAGCAACTATAGCGTCTGCATGCGAGATAGATTCGATCAATTGATCGAGATTTTCAAGACCGTTAACTGGGAAATCTGACACTCCGTGGTCAATCGGTATCCACACGCCTTTACCGCCGGGCAGCAAAGTCTCTGCGTCGCTCATGAGCATATGCAAAGGGTACGTAAATACAAGACTTTCTCACTTAGATAAATGCGTTTTTACAGCCCATTCCATCAAAGAGGCTTCGGCTTTAGCTAGGTGTTCTTGCAATGTTGAACGAGGAATTTCAGTGAGTTCTGAAAGTTCTTTTTTCGTAATTTTACGTGGATTTTGATAAAAACCCGATTGTACTGCAAACACTGCTATCTCCATCTGTTTTGGCGTCAAAACCTTGAGAATACTATCCTCTATTGCTGCTACATCTACTACATTGACATTGTCAGGAGGTAGCATTGCTCTAGCGGCTTTTAGGAATCCGCTGACTCCTTCGGGTAGCCCCCTTATCGTAATCTGTACTCCATCACTACCAATTATGTAAGGCGGTATTACATGTAAACTATCAAAATTTATTGCAGCCACAGAAAGCGGGTGTTTGTTCCAAACTACGACGTAACCCTCTTCCCCCTCTTCTGGAATAGGATACGGATTCAAGGGTCCCTCTAGCTCTAAGTACTCTATTTCATCGAGTTGAGGTGGTCCGTTGCCGGGTTGAAATTTGATATTCACTAGTTGCCTTACACCAGTTTTTGTGACTTCCAAATGTGCTACAACCTCGAATTTCTCGGCTACTTTTGTAATCAGTCCAATGTCAGACCTCTCAACAGTCTCTGGGCTCCACTTTAGTTGAACTTCTCTCACGATTATGACTCTAACAAGAAGGTATATCAATTCTGGGTATTGATGGAAAGTGGCTAATAAAGTGACTTCTTGGATTGTTCTGAATATCATGCCACTAATCGAAATCAGCAATCTTCAAAGGCACTATGAGATGGCTTCAGGCGTTGTTAAGGCATTAGACGGTATTGATTTGAACATCGAAAGAGGCGAGAGAATAGTTCTACTAGGTCCATCGGGTTCAGGAAAAACAACATTGCTAAATTGTGTTGCAGCACTTGATAGTCCAACATCAGGGAAATATCTGTTTGATGGAGTTGATGTGCCAAGAGAAAAATCTGAAGAGATGACAACATTTCGTAGAGAGAATATTGGTTATGTGTTTCAGTTTTTTAATCTATTACAAGATTTGACGGTGCTTGAAAATATATTATTAATTCAAGAATTGTCAGGATATAAAAATAGAGAAAGGGCCATTGAATTACTAAAATTAGTTGGTTTGGAAGAAGAGATAGACAGATTTCCAGCAGAGATTAGTGGTGGTCAGCAGCAGAGAGTTGCGATTGCTAGAAGTTTGGCAAAGAGGCCAAAATTACTACTTGGTGACGAATTAACCGGAAATCTTGATTCGAAAACTTCTGGCATGGTTATGGAAGTCCTTGTCAGGGCCTGCAAAAAAGAAAATATAACTACGATCTTGGTTACCCATGATGAAAAATTGACAGATTATGCCACGAGAGTGATAAGGTTAGATAGTGGTAAGATTACTTCTGACGAAGCTACTAACTAATGAGGAATTAGTATGTCTAAATTACTCACAAAGCGTCTTGCTAGAAGTCTTTGGCGGACGAAACTTAGACTTTCAGCGGTAATTTTTATGGTCGCAGTTGGTGTTTTTGCGGGGATTTCTTTTGGTACCTATGCAAATGCATCAACCACTCTTTACGATGAAATCTATGATGGTGAAGAGGGGGTAAATTTAGCTGATATCTGGGTTGACAACCCAAGCGGTATTTGGAATGATACAGAGTCTGTTAACCTGTGTGAATCAATAACGAATCAATGGCCAAGTTCTGAATATGAACTGGAAAACTGTGAACCGAGATTGATACTTGATGGTATGATGTTTACAACGACTGCCGGGGGTAAAGAAAAGGTCATACCTGCTGTTTGGCACGGTATTGACGAATCGTTGATTGATAAGGTTTGGATGCCAACATACAGCGAGTTATCCTCCGGCAGATTAGCGGCCTCGAACAATGAGATAGTCCTTGATAGCCATGTAGCCGTTGATTTAGATATAGATGTAGGTGATAGTGTTGAAATCGGATCAGGTCATGGTAAAATCACATACGAAGTTGTAGGAATTGGTTTTCATTCTAAGCATCTTTACTTCGCAACTGAAGGCTCTACAATACCGGCGGATTCTGGAACATTTGCTACTGGTTATATGACTGATTCTGGATTAGAATTACTAGCTAACCTTAGTTCAGGCTCCTCTAATGTAATTCTGATTGATGTCAAAGGTACACCTGAATACGATTTACAGTCAACTGTCGATGAAGATGAAAATCCAAAAATGACAATGCTCGTTAACGATATATCCGGTCTTATGGGAGAACTGGATGATTCGCCAGTAAGCGTTTATGACCGTTCTGGAGTGTTTTCTGTGGAATTATTACGGGCAGATGCAGAGGGTGCCGCTAAGATGTATCCCTATGTTACTGGTATGATTGCCGCAATTGCAGGCATCACCATCTTTTTGAGTCTCCAAAGATTGATACAATCACAAGCTAAAGAAATCGCAGTCCTCAGAACATTGGGTGTACCAAAAAAAGCAATCATGCCGGGCTACATCATTGCTCCCCTCGTTATCGGGGCAGTCGGTTCTATTTTCGGAACACTGCTTGGTGTCTACTTAGGGGCCCCAGGTATGTTGTCATTTTACGAGAAAATGATAGGGCTTCCGATTAAATCTGAGGCAGATTTTTCACTTATTTTCCAGATAGTCTCAATTGCGATGCTTGTTGTGCTATTAGCAGGGTTAAGACCAGCATGGCAAGCCTCTAGGCTGCAACCACTAAAGGTATTCAGAGGGCAACATGAAGTGAAAATATCGTCCAGAAGGATGCAGAGGCTGACCTCTAATTTACCAGCAACGGTTGGCTTATCCATCCGCTCGAGTCTCAGGAAGCCAGTAAGAGTAAGTTTCACGTTCTTTGCAGTCGGAATTTCGATGCTATTATTTGGTGCAATGTTGTTTATGATGAACTCCATGGAGGATAGCCTTCTTGGTGGTATCAAGGACAAACAATCTTGGGATATTCAAGCCACTGCCCCTTTAGATGGAGAAGATGCTATCATTGATTGGGTTGAGGAAAATGATGGAGATTATGAATTTTTGATCAATTTCCCGATAGGGTTGGAAAACGATAGTAGGGAATTGATTTCATATGGTTTGGATAAATTCTCCACCGTTGACAGTAAGTCATCAATGATTTCGGTTGAATTGCTGGATGGAAAAATCCCTGACATAGGTACTAATCCACCACAGGTATTAATCGATGAAGGAACTTCTGTATTCCTTGAATGGAATACGGGAGACAAGGTAACAATAATGATAGGTAATACAGCAAATTTGGTCGAAATATCTGGTGTCACAAAGGGTGAAATATCTCGCACTATTTACTTTCACAGGGCTGAATTATCAGAAATGACAGGCCTGACATCTACTTCTATCATGATTCAAGTTCCGGATGGAACTTCAACAGATGGCCTATCTGATGTATCAATTAATTATAACCTGAAAGAGGACTCAATCAAGACTTTTGAGTCATTACTTGAACAGCAGCAACAGTTCATCCAGTCAATCCAGTTCTTGGGTATTGTGATTGCAATTGCAGTACTTTTCAATACACTACTAATGAACCTTGCAGAAAGAGACACAGAATTAGCAACACTCAGAGTTTTGGGTGCTCCTATGAATAAATTAGGTAAAATGATGTTTTGGGAGCACTTGGGAATTGGTTTAGTAGGCGGACTACTCGGAGCAATTTTCGCTTATTTTGGAACTGTATTGCTTATTGGTTCACAGGTTCAATGGGCTTTCTACTTTACAATTGAGCCACAGTTCGGTGCTACTTTTACTATAGTCGCTATAATTGTGTCAATATCTGTAGCCTTAACTCCGGTAGGTATGTGGAGAATAAAAAATATGGATCTTGTAGACAAGGTAAAGGATTTATCCCAATAAGCATAGTTTGAATATCTACTCAATATAGGCGATGGAAATAAGTCTTAGTTTTGTTTAGGTCGTACTAATGGACCTAGTTTCTTGGTTGATGGTAGGTTTTCTCGGAGGGGCTTTCCTCTTCGGAATATGGTTCATGCTCGTTAGAGAGGATGACAGAAACACAAGGACTATGACCATACCCCGCCAAGATTTGACTAGACGCGGGGCACCTGATTTTTCTAAAGCTCACAACGAGTTTGAGCGCAAGCTTGCAGAGATAGAGAGACATCTCAGCGTTAAGCGAAGAGATGAGCGAGCAATAGCCCTTGCTGAAGAAGAGGTTAGAAAGAAACTCGCTGAAGAAGCAGCCGCAAAATTGTTAGCAGATGAGAAGGCAAAAATTGCTGAAATTGAAGCAGAAGAAGCGAGAAGGAAGGAAGAGTACGAAGCTGCCCGACAAGCAGAATTAGAAGAAGCTCGGAGATTAGCTGCAGAGAGAGAAGCAGAGAGGCAAGCCGAGGAAGAGCGCCTCGCATCCGAGCGAGAGGCAGAGAGGCAAGCAGAACTTGCGTTGGCTGAAGAAGAGCGTCAATCAGAGATTGAAGCCCAAAAAGAGTCTGAGGCTATGGAGGCTCAGATTGCGTCAGAAGAGGCTGATAAGGAATTAGAAGAGCGCCTTGAGAGAGAGGGTGCAAAGAGTTCTGAAGTACAAGTTTCACTTATGTGGGATAATTATAACGATTTAGATTTACATGTCCTTTGTCCGTCAGGTGAAAGAATCCATGGAGGGAACAAAAATTCAGAATGTGGTGGGGAACTCGACGTAGATGCAAACGTCCGTCCAGAAACTAAAAAACCAGTTGAGAACATAGTTTGGCCAGACTTCAAGGCCCCACCAGGTGAATACAAGGTCTACGTTCACCATTACAAGAAGCACAAGAAACGCCGGTCAAAAGATCCGACTAAATTTAGGGTGGTAGTAAACTCAGGCGGAGAAATAAATCACTATGAAGGAGAATTGTCCTCTGGTGACCCAATTATGCTAGTGTGTCAATTCAATTTAGAGGCGCCCGAAGAAAGAGGTTCTGACGAGGAAATTGAAAAGGCGATGATAGAGCAAGAAACGGAAAGAATCGCTGAGGAAGAAAGGATTGCTATCGAAGAAGAAGAACAGAGGCAGGCCGACCTAGCTGAAGCAGAAGAACAGAGACTTGCTGAGATAGTAGCAAACGAAGCCGACGAACTCGAGTCTATCAAAGCATCAGAACAGGCCATGAAAGAACTCAAAGAAAGGCTTGAGCGGGAAGGTGCAAAGTCATCTGATGTTCAAATTTCACTAATGTGGAACAACTACAACGATTTAGACTTACACGTAGTTTGCCCTTCAGGAGAAAGAATTCATGGTGGAAACAGAGAATCTGCCTGTGGTGGCGAATTGGATGTGGACGCAAACGTGAGACCTGAAACTAAGAAACCGGTTGAAAATGTGGTTTGGCCGGAAGGTAAGGCACCTGGTGGCACCTACAAGGCATACGTTCATCATTACAAGAAGCACAAGAAGCGACGTTCAAAGGACCCAACCAAGTTCAAGGTGGTATGCAATGCAGGCGGAGAGATTCTAGAATATGAGGGAGAAATAACTAACGGTGACCCGATTATGTTGATTTGTGAGTTCACAATCGACGATCCTGAGACTAGGGCAAGGAATGCTGATGATGCTCAGTCTAGACTGGCTGCTCTTGAAAGTGGCGAATGGGACGGTACAGAACCATCAAACGATGCACCAGTAGTTGAATCTCCTAATATCCTTGGTGACTTGCTGGACGAAGACTGATTTAGAGTTTGGAGAAATGTCTCTATCTAAACAGTGGATGTTTTGACTTGTTCTCCAACGGTTTAGTAAATTAAACCACCATTTGAATTAGTTTTTGATGGATAGAAAACCAAAGACAGGCCCACCACCTCCCAGCGGACAGAAACCAAAGACAGGCCCACCACCAAAAAATGACACCCCTGAGTACAGGAACAGACAAGAAAGGGTGGCAATAAGGAAAGCAAGAATAGCGTTATCTGAAGAATCTTATGGAATAAAAGTAATTACATCTGGATTAAATGAGAGATACGAAATTATTGATTCTGTTTTCGCTATGGATAGTCACGCAGGTGGTTTTCTATCAGCAGCAAATCCTGAGAAAGCCTTCGTAGGAGTGAAAAAACAACTAGCTCAGAAAGCCATCGAAATTGGCGGGAATGCTGTAATCAATTGTTCTTTCGAATAATGCGTCGCAGTCGGAGACGGCCTTCTTGGTGCGAAACAAGTCATGGAAATTTTTGCTTATGGAACAGTAGTAAAAATCTGGTAGTTACCGAGCACAATCTAAGATAGGATATCTTCAAGTCGGTCATTTTTGATGGCCTTCTTTATCGACCTTGCTATTCTTCTTCCGGTTGACATAAATGGTTCGTTTATGTCACTGTAGGGCGAGCCACCGACGAATGGGTTTGAACCTGCAACGATTCTTGCACTAATCTCAAACACTCTGAATTCTAGTTTGTCAGTAACGATTGTCTCTAAGCAGAATGAGCCAATCATTCCTCGGGAACCTTCCTCTAGTTCAAAAGATGCTGCTACAGTCCCTTCAGCCATCTCAAAGGCTCTAGGAAGTAGGCTTTCTCTGATAACAACCGGTTGGTTACCCGTAACAACGAATGACGGCTCTAAGCTCATTTCACGCAAATCTCTCAAACTTCCCAGTTTGTAGAATTCATCGACGTTAGACTCGTCTCTTCTATCCATACTCATTAGCTCTAATCTTCCTAGATTCTTACCTGCATTCGAGCCACGTCCCTGAACTTGGAAACCATCATCAGCAGTGGGGTCAAAAAAGAAGTGTAGATAGTACCTACAACCAAGGACATATTCTTGGATTGTGTATTCTTCCTCTAGCTTAACATTTCTTCTGAAATCTCTGTAGTCTCGAGCAATGAAATATCCTTCACCGCCTTTTGCTCCTGCATACTTTACAATAACTGGTCCATCAATTTCATGAGGGTCATCAATGACCTTTGGCATCGAACATCCACCCTGCTCTAACCACTGCCTCTGCCTTTCTCGACTGCTTTCCCAGTGGAGAATACCTCTGTTACCAAATGTAGGAACTTGTAAATCTTTGAAGTTAGTACTCCCGAGATATTCAACTAAAGAACCATGGGGGATGATTATGACATTATTTTCTCTAAACCATTCTGCGTGATCTAACATTTCTTGATAACTATCCAACATTAGCCATTCGTCAGGTTCTGCACCAGGGAATGCGGAGTAAAATCTGCGTCGATTTTCACCGACTGCAATGCCAAGCGTTCTGAAGCCTTCTTGCCTTGCGCCATGTAATATTTGGAGTGAAGAATGAGACGCAACAACACCGATTGTGATGTTTTTTTGGTCGTAGGATTCGAGCCAAGCCCGCAAATGTACTATGTCTACGCCCATGTCGACGGCTTCAGTGTCTTACTAATATCCATTACGCCAAAACAAAGGCATCTACGCAGATTGTAAGGGTCTAGAAAAGCAATCGATGTACGAAATTCGTCCGTCAAAGTTTCAAGCCCTACCCTACCTGCTACCTTCATGAGCGAGGATTCACCCGGCAGTCGAATGACTTACGGCAACTACCTTCATCTAGATGAATTATTGAAATTACAATCTGGTCCTGAAGGACACAGCCCACCCCCTTCAAACCATGAGATGCATTTTATCATAACACATCAAGCATTCGAATTATGGTTTAAGCAAATCAATAGAGAATTGGAAGAAGCGCTCAATTTGATGGATGTTCCAGAGGTTAATGAAGATAGAATTCCAGTCGTAGTGAGCCATTTAGAGAGATGCTCTCAGATATTCACCCTTTTAGCATCTCAGTGGAAGGTAATGGAAACTTTGGCACCCCAAGACTTCCTAGCTTTCCGTGACCGTCTAGGGACCTCATCTGGATTCGAAAGTTGGCAAATGAGGACTTTGGAAATGCTACTCGGATTAGAGGCTGAACAAAGGATTGGTGGAATGGATCCTATGAAGCACAACAAAAAATTGCATTCTGAGGGGAAATTAAGTGATTCTGTCATGCAGGAAATAGTTAGAGTTAACGAACTCCCTTCATTAAACGAAGTCCTATCTAGATGGCTAAGCCGTACACCGGTCAATGGTGTCTCTTGTGATGGGCAGGTGTTGACTGATTTTGTGGAAAATCACCTAGCGGCAATGCAAAGGCATTCTGAGTCGGTTATAGCTCATATGGTGAAAATCGGACATGGAACTGAAGAAACAATAAGGCCAAGAATACAATCTGGAATAGACGCTGCTCGAGACTTTTTATTGCCAGGTGGTGAAGTCTCACACTCAAGGGCTGGTCTCCTTTTCATAGAATCATACAGAGAACTTCCGTTACTATCATGGCCAAGAAGGTTGATAGATACGGTTGTAGATTTGGAAGAATCTATGATTTTATTCAGGTCACATCATGCAAGGATGGTTGAAAGAATGATAGGTAGAAGAATGGGTACTGGGGGCTCAAGTGGAGTGGATTATCTTGATATGACTATCAAGTATCGTATTTTCAAAGACCTGTGGGCAGTTAGGACAATGCTAGTCAAAAGAGATGCTTTACCAGACCCAGAAAGCCCTGATTTCTATGGTTATGCCGCAGAGAATTGAAAATTTTACTCGTGCGGATCAGTGTCTATTGGTATGAGTTCGTTATCATACTCATATATTGCAATCTTCAGGGGATCTAGAACGAAGCGAACCGAGGCTTCTTCCATTCCATAAAGTGAGACTAACTCTGCTTTGAAAGCCTCACGTAATACATCTTCGGGAGCGTTTAGAGGAGCGCCCATTCCAATTTGTAGAGCACGTGCACCAATAATTCTAGCGCGTTCAAAACGGGTGTGAGGATTTTTTGGTTTGACCATGATTAACACCTTTCGCACACTTCGTGCGGGTTTGGCGACCATCGCCCTGTTATTGAACCCTACGCAATCTAATGGGTTTTTAGTTATCTTCAGAATCGTTGGAAAACGCTGCATCCGTGACCGCAGTATCTTTGATTGAAATATTCTCAATATTGATGTTTGCTTGCTTAGATTCTCGCATTACCTGGACTAACTGATAGGTTGCAGGCAAAGATATCATCAACAATAAAATTGTGATAATCAAAACGGTTGTCCCACTAATGGAATTGGCCTCAGTATTTTTGGTTTCAATACCACCATCAGGATTGTAATCATTGGCAGGTATGGATGAACCTGAAATCAATGCTATAAATCCAGGCCTTGATAGGACAATCACTAATTTATCACCATTGGTATCGACAATATTTGATTCGGAATAGTTTGTGTGATTTGTAACTAGATTTGTAATGCTGCTATCGTTTTGTATCGTCCATATGTCTATTGACATATTTGTAAAATTGCCGTCGAGCGAGATAGTGGACCCATTGAGCGTGACATTTGTTATGCCACTATAATTCGAATCATACTCTGAGAGCAGTGAATCAAGCTCTCTGGATTGTGTTGGGCCTGCGAATATGTAATGCCCATCGACAGCAATTGTCGGATAACCCCATAATCCATAAATATCCAAAAATCTCTCCTTTGATGCTTGTAACCAAAAATCATCACTTGAAGATGGACGATGACTGATTGTGACTACTTTCTCATTGGACATATTTCGTAATTGTTGTTCAACGTCAGGGCATTCTTCACACCAGTCTGCTCCATAATACTCCACAAAATTAGCAGGACGAGAAACGCAGGTTTCGTTTGCGTCGCAGTTTAAGTCTACCACAAGTACATCTGCTACGTATCCCTCTGAATGGGCACCAGGAATCCCATGCGAGGTAACAATGACAGGTAAAATTGTTACAACCCCTAGCAAGTATGCCAAAAAGAGCCTTCTCATATTGTCATGCAAGAAGTACAGTTTGTTAAAAGGGAGCCTTGGACCCCGTGAAACCAATGGAAACCAAATGGTTCCGCCGACCGTCAACTTTGCCTCTCGCGATAGCGATTATGGCAATGGGGATTATCGTTGTAGGTGGAACTATACGTATTTACGATGCTGGTGAATCATGTCCCGATTGGCCACAGTGTTTTGGCACGTGGGGGTTCATTGTTTCAGAAGAAGACCAAGGTGCTTGGTACGATGAAACAGAAGAGTATGATAGCCGTGGCCCAGATAAAAGATACACTACGTTCGAGATATTCATTGAGTGGGTTCACAGGCTTCTTGCAAGTTTGATGGCGATACCAGTACTCGCTAATTTCCTGATAATTCTCAAACGAAAAGAACTGTACGGGAAAAATCTTGTGAGAATCTCATTCTTTACGGGCATATTACTGACTGTGCAAGGTATTGCTGGGGCAGTAACTGTGAGGTTTGACAATGCAGACTGGAGCGTAGCACTACACTTAGGGCTGGCATGTTGTTTTGTATACATCCTGATATGGCAATTTATAGCAATGCGCAAAATAGAGGGTTCTAATTGGAAAATATTCTCTGTGCCAAAAAGTTTCAAACAGAAGGAATATGGTAGATATAAAATTCTCACAGGATCGATATTTCTCCTCCTGATTCTAGGAGCATGGGTTTCTTCCTCGCCTACTGGTAACCAAGGTTGCTCAATCGGCTTTCCAAACGGTTGGCCTAAATGCCAAGGTCAGATACTCCCTAGTTTAGATAATAGCGGAGTACTAGTCCAGATGGTTCATCGCGCAGGTGCGGGAGTGGTTGGCTTGGCATTGATACTGGGAGTAATGAAGTTCAAAGAAAATGCTAGGGAAAGTAGTATACATGGAGGTTACTCGAGATTCCTTGATGCTGCAAGTTTGTTTTGGTTGGCAAATGTTTTCGTTGGAGGCCTTTACGTTGTTTATGCAAAGATGGGTGATTTCCCGGAGGGATTATCACTACTACACCTCGTCCTTGGAGTTGCGAGTTTCCTTGCAGCGTCAGTTGGACTGATGTTTTTGCAGATGAGCGAAGAAGGTGCCGAGGATGAATAACAGACCCGGTACATTGCAAATTTATTTTCAATTAATGAAATTAAGAGTAGTAATTCTACTTCAAATCACAGCCCTCTGCGCCATAATAGCACATGATTTAATGGTAAGAAGCGAATCTATACCCGGAGATAGGACTTGGTTTGATACTCTAGAGTCTTGCATAGTCACACTAGTTGGTGGTACCATGGCTGCTGGTGGCTCTAATGCGATTAACATGGTATATGACAAAGACATCGACCCTGGAATGTCTCGAACAAGGACTAGACCAATACCAAACGGCTGGATATCACCAAGGCATGCACTCATATTCGGAATTATTTTGGCAATCAGTGGAAGTGCAGTTTTCATACCAATCCATTGGAAGGCTGCATTTTGGTCATTCTTCTCGGTGTTCTTCTACGTCTTTGTATACACGATTTGGCTGAAGAGAAGAACTCCGCAAAACATAGTCATTGGTGGAATTGCTGGTTCTACGCCACCTTTGATCGGATGGATAGTAGCTGCCGCTGAAACCATACCAAACAACATCAATCCGCTGGACCTTGCATCGCCTGTTCCTTGGATGTTGTTTTTCTTAATTTTTGCATGGACACCACCCCACTTTTGGGCACTAGCGCTCTATCGCAGCGGTGAATATGCAAAAGTAGGAATACCAATGATGCCGGATGTAAAGGGCCCTAAAAGAACTCTTGTCGAGTCTAAATTTTATTGCGTTTTATTATTCTTTATTGGCTCAGTGCCCTGCTTTTGGCCGGGTTCTGGCTTGCCTCTTGCTTGGGCTTTTATTGCCGGATATCTCACTCTATGGTATTCAATATCTGTCTGGAAAATAGATCCTAACGAGAAATTTGATTCAAACGGTAGGATGCCTCTAGCATTCGCATCATTCATGAGATCGCTTGGTTATTTGGCATGGATGTTTGTTGCATTTGTGTTTATTGTAGCTATCCCAAGTGATGTAATTTGGTATTCGACTTTTGGTTTGATAGCATTGATGCCGTTGTTAAACAGATTTGCACTCAACTGGAAAGTTTATGCAGGCAAAAATCGAAAGGTGTTGAACGCAGAGTAATTGTGCAACTATAACCACCGATAGTAATGGTTTCAAATGTTATAATTTAGGGCGCCCTAAATTTATGAAGTACCTTCTCTACGCCCGGGACATGGGGTACTCATCAGACCGGGTTTTGGTCCTGGTTGGTGTAGTTTCTGCGCTTGTCTTAATCTCAAGCCTAGGGTATGAATT
>Ga0160423_10001602_pt1 | contig 18964 bp, 19 predicted proteins | sample CRUFie14St8metaG_FD_108191 | JGI IMG/M metagenome (GOLD analysis project Ga0160423, IMG submission 108191) | Marine microbial communities from the Costa Rica Dome - CRUD Field 142mm St8 metaG | ecosystem: Environmental > Aquatic > Marine > Oceanic > Photic zone | place: Costa Rica: the Eastern... | reverse complement strand
CCAGTTTGACCTTTTTGTCCCTTAGAACCTGTATCACCTGTATTACCCTTAGAACCTACTTCACCTTTTTGTCCTTTGGAACCAGTATTACCTTTAGATCCTGTATCTCCAGTTTGGCCTTTTTGTCCCTTAGAGCCTGTAGTTCCTGTTTGTCCTTTTTGTCCTTTAGAACCAATATCACCCTTTGAACCTGTTGATCCTTTGGAACCAGTAGATCCCTTAGAACCAGTGTTACCTTTTGAACCAGTAGATCCCTTAGAACCAGTATTACCCTTTGAACCAGTATTACCTTTTGCTCCAATTTCACCTTTTTGTCCTTTAGAACCAATAGTACCTTTTGCTCCAATTTCACCTTTTTGTCCTTTAGAACCAATATTACCTTTGGATCCAGTAGTACCTTTAGTACCTTGTTGTCCTTTTTGACCTTTAGGACCAGTGTTTCCAGTTCCACCCTTTGCACCAGCTTGGCCTTTTTGTCCCTTAGATCCTTGATCACCTTTTTGGCCTTTATTGCCCTTTTGTCCAGCACCACCACTACCTTCAGTAGCACCAAAAGCACCAACCTTTAATTGATCTACAAACCTAACGTTTTTTGCCATTACTTTTTGTTATAAATATTACTAATTCTTAAGTTCTCTTCCAGCAGCTACATCTTGTACATCAGAAGCATTACCTTCAATTCCTCTTTTTCTTCTAGTTCTACCATCAGAAGTTTTACTTACTCCTGGGGTAAATATATCTGAATCTGTTACTGCTTCAGTTTGAATAATAACTTTAGATTTAGAATTATATTTTTTAAGAGATTTTAAATCTTTTTGTATCACATCGGGGATGATATACCCACGTAATCTAATATTAAAAGTACCCTTAACCAACCTATCTTGACCAGCTGTTAATTCTGTTGCAGTAGCAAAACTATCTATAAATGCTCTGAATTTAAATCTTTCCGGATCGCCCCAATAAGCATCAGAAGCATATTCACATGATTCTATAATTTTATTTAATTGCTCCATATAATAAGTCTGTATTATACAACTATATTCTAATGTAACATAATCCGGGACTGCTACTGCAAGAAATTGTTTAGTTGGGACCCTATTATTTAAAGCCGCAAAATTTGAATAAAAGTTTTTAGGATTAAATGCTTTTTGGAATGTACCATATAAATTAGGCATATTAGCATCTAATTTATTTGCAACTGTTCTATCTTTAGTTATAGTATCTCTTTTAATTACTATAATAGGATACATTACTGCTCCACTTTTATCTCTATAATACCCATCTTTTTGAAATGATTTCCATCTTTCAGGAGCACCATATATTACTGGTACATTTCTTCTTATTCCATTTTGGAATACAAAGGGTTTAATTACATTTTTAAAATAGTAAAATACCGCTTCATCTAAATCCTGTATACCTATTGATAATTGTTTAGTATTATCTCCTTTAAAACTTAATTTTTCTGATCTATTAAAACTTATACCAGTTTCATTTTCATTAGGATTTACCTCAGCATTAGGATTACCTGAATGTCTTTCAAAAGCAGTTTGTAAGTCCTTGCTTATTTCTTTTTGTGTTTTTGGTATGGGTTTTCTATATTCAGGCATTAAAATCTTTCTTTAAATGGTGATATAGCAACTTTATCAGCTGGTATATAATATGTTTGACAAATTATTGATAAATTAGCTCCAAATTTTTCTAATTCAGGATTTAATGGGTTTGCAGTTCCATCAGAATTATTATTAGGATAATCAGGATTTTTACCTACAAAATATTGGTTAGAAACTGTAGTTTCTACTCCATAATATGAATTTTGGTATAAAATTATATCTCCAACTTCAGGTACTACATTAGCATCTTTTAAATCTTGCCTTAAAAAAGCAAAACTAATGCCCTGTTGAAAACTTACTTCCTCACTAGAAATAGGATATGATTGATCCTCTCTATTAATTAAACAATTAAATAAAAAGGGCCCATCATAAAATTTTTCACCTGCAGCTTCTCCATATAAATTAACTTTAGTTTCCTCAAGTTTAAATTTATAAAAAGCCGCTTGTTGGGTAATTATATTACCCATCAGTTCTCTATTTAGTGTTCTAATTAGAGATACATCCCTTTGTCTGCCAAACATTGCCATATTATCCTATATAAATTACTCTTGGCACCTGATCCAATTCCTTAAGTACAGCTTCCTGTTCTCTTACTTTTCTTTCTAATAAAGATGCACGGGAATTTTCATCAAAATATGTTCTTAATCTTTCTAATAATGCTGTTTTTTCAGCTGTTGCAGCAGCTAATAAATCTGCTTGATTTAAAGTTGCTTCTGCGTTAGGTATAGGTAACGAACTATATTTACCTCTTACATACCCTAAAATTTCTTTACATAGTGCTAATGTATATTCAAAAATCCACTGTCTACCAACTGAATTTATTAATGAATATACTGGGTTTTGGTATGGCATGTTAGATACATTTGTTACTTTATCTTCAGCACAAATTAAAGCACCATTTAGTCTATCATTTCTTAAAATATATTCAAACCAAAGTTTACCCGCATCTGTTCCAGCTACTTCATCTAAATTTGTACGTCCATCAAAAGGACCTGGTATAGGGAATACCCTAATTACATTATTATGTATTTCAAAACTATAATTAGATAATTTAACTTGTGTATTTAATTCAATGGCTTGAATAACTTGTAAATCATAATTTAGGGGCATCATTAAATAACCATAACCTCCACCAAAACCTCCTAAATCTAATAAACCAGCAGAAGCTACACCTCCAAAACCAAACCCATCATATGGATTTAAATACCTTGCAGAAGGTGGAACGGGTTCTTCATAAAATATTCTTTTTACTTCTAAACTACCTGTTATATCTTTAGATTTTGCCCATTCTTTTAGATCATAATCTTGTACACTAGAGGTTAAAGGTACATAATCTTTATACCATGTTATATCACCTCCAACTCCAGCTTCTTCCCCATATTGTTCTGATAGTCTAATTATATTTTCAAAATTGGGTTTAACTATAACCTCACTTAAATCCACATTTTCATATGGTAATCCTGTAAGATCTAATATATTTTCTCTAATTAAGTAAGCATATAATTCATTTCCGTATGTAGTTATAGCTTCTTCAAATGCAGTAAATATGGAACCTGTTTGTAACTCTACATCCATTAGGGGATATCCTAAACGTGTAGTTATAAATCTGGCTACTTTTACACTATCTTGTTGAAATTCAATATCGTTGTTATAAAATCCAAAAGCAGTAGCATTTGGATTCCATAAAGGGTTACCATCATAAATTGGAATATTCATATTCTACCTAGTTTTATTATAAATATGAAAAAAAGGGACTCAGATTGAGTCCCTATAATTTTATTTAAAATAAATATTTTTTATCCATTAAACACTAGTAAATACTTAGAACCTGAAGCTGCACCCACTCCACTACCTGATAACCATAGCGAACCAGTTACTAAGGGTTCATTAGTAGGTAAACTTTGAATTAATACTGAAGTTTGGTGAGAATTTGAACTAGAAACTTTTATAGCGTATCCTCCTACATTATCATAATCAATAACTAGGGATGAACCTGAAATTGTGTTTACTACGTTTAAAGATCCTGAAACTGTAAAAGATCCAGTTACAGCATGTGATCCTGTAAAATGTCTAAAATTATTATCTAGTTCATCAATTGTTAAAGCCGATCCTTTACCTCCTGAACCTGTTCTGAATGTTAATGCCATTTTTTAATTAAATTTAATTTTATTATAAATATTAAGAGGAACCTACAAGGTACTCTATTTTGATATCTTTATTATTTGCTTTAGCTTTTATACTATATAAAGAAGCAAAAGATGAATAGTACTGTATATCAACATACCCATCTACTACATAATCATAGAAATTACTACTTTCAAATTGAGCATTTGAAAACATTATTGATTTACCTGGGTCTAATTTAAATACACCTTCATCACCAGATCCTAAATTACTAGTATTAGGAGAGTAGGAATCAGGACTCATTTGAACTAAATATAAAGAAAGATAATTAGTTGAATCTAAATTAGTAAATCTTAAGTATTTTACTGTATTTCTAACAAAAGAACCAGCTACCTGAGAGGCTTCATCATCAACAAATCTTAAAAGTTCAACTCCCGTATCTTCCCATCTATGAGATATAGTATCTATTCTTCTTGTTAATTGGTTTACACCTGGGATTTTTATACTGTTAGTTGCTACTTCTTCATTTCCATTTGGAAGAGTAATACTTTCTTTAATAAATACTTCTAACGAACCAGTAGGAGTACATAGTGCCATAATTATGTTTTATTTATAAATATTGAATTAATTTCTACTATTATAAATATATGAACCTGAAGTAGTAATAGATATACCTTTTTCTACTGCTTCCTGATAGTATTTTAATAAATCCTCAACTATAGGATCTCTATGATTGGAAATTAAGGTAATAGCCTCTAAATTTTTTATTTTTCTAGCTGCAGTGTATAAAAATTTAAATCCAGAATCTGCTTTCTTTTTTAAATCCGTTTGATGTTGATCTCCACATATCATCATTTTAGATCTTAAACCTATACGAGACGTAATCATTTCCATTTGTTCATGAGTAACATTTTGTGCCTCATCAACTATAATCATAGAATCTAAAAATGTTCTACCTCTCATAAATGATACGGGTACAATCTCTATTTTACCATCATTAATTAATTTTTCAATTTTTTGTTTATCATATAAAGCAAAGAAATTTTGGTATATAGGTTGCACCCATGGATCCATTTTTTCTCTTAGATCACCAGGTAAAAAACCTATTTCTTCTTTTGAAACTGTAGGTCTAGTAATAATAATTTTATCATACATTCTTCTTAATAAACCATCTAATGCAACATTACATGCTAAAAGTGTTTTACCACTTCCAGCTCCACCTGCTAATAAGGTAATTGTATTTTCGAGTATAACTGATTTTGCTTGTTTTTGTTCTTCATTAAGTTGTAGTTTGAACTTAATTGGGTTTTTTGGAATTCTCTTCGGACGATAAACGTCGTCAGTATGCGGTTTAGACGCCATAGACTTCTTAATTTAAGGGTTAGACAAATGATTAAAGCAAACAGTGTAAATACGTTAATAAACGGGTAAATTTTAATATAAGAATATAATGAGATAAGTAGTATACCCATGTAACGTTTGTTAGTTATAAATATTAAAAGGATAAAAAAACCCGGCATAAAGCCGGGTTAATTTATTAAGTATCAGTTAAGCTCTAATTATAGAGTATTTAAACCGTCACACTTGATTAATCCGTAGAATTCTGGTCTTACCATTTTCTTCGCATATCTAGTTAATAATCCCTTTCTTGGAGTGAAAGTATCTGGATCATATACTAGTGGAGTCATAATTAACGGAATGTATGGAGCAAATACAGCACCAGCTTCTAAGAACTGAGTTCCTCTAAATCCTACTAGGATTAGATTTTCCTTCATATATGGGTTCTTATAAACTTTTTGTCTGCTGTTTATAGCACCTACTTTTTGTACACCAAATGCATAAGTTGCTTTAGCAGCATCACCATCAGAATCAGCAGCAAATCCTGGGATTGATTCTAGGATAGTACCTACAGTTGGAGAACATACTAAGAAATTAGCACCACCTCTTAAAGTTTTCTGGTGGATGATGTTACTTAATTTTTGGATTTTAGTTCCTAAAGTTTGGAACCACTGTCCTTGGCTATTATAGAAGTTTAAGTCTGAAACAGTACCGTCGTTTCCAGCACCATTATCTACGATAGATCTGTTGTTAACAGCTGACCATACTTCGTTTCCAGCGCCAGCAGACTCAATTAACATATCTAAAATTTCTAAGTCAATTTCTAATGAAATGTACTCACTTAAGATTGAAGTTAATTCAGCTTCAGCATCTAGAGCATGGTAAGCGTTAAGATCCTGTGCAAATTCAGGCGTCCATACAGCTCTTAATTTTCTAGTTTTAGCAACGATAGCAGATGATTTCATCTGTACGTTTATTTCTGGGATTGCAATTGTTGCATTATCATTATTTAACCCAGTGTTGCCATCTTCAAAGTCACCTCTGAATCTGTCAGTTGGTTGCATTACATAATCTACAGTTACAGTAGAAGATTGTACTGGTGCTTGTGAACCAGTTACAATAAATCTAACATTAGTTCCTACTACTTTTGTAAATTGTGGTAAAGCTACACCTGCAGCTAGAGAAATAGATCCTGTTCTTAGGATGTAAGCTCTAACAGCTTCTAGATCTTCATTTTCTAGGCTAGCAAGTGGAAAATCTACAAATTTGAACTCATTTGCAGTTGCAGAAGCTGAAAAATCAGCATCAAAATTCAAGTCTGACCATCCAGCCGAACCTGTTGTACATGCAGCTGCAGAAGAAGTATCCTGGATAGAATAACTAAATCTACCAGCACCGTAAAGACCACCTGCATTAGTATTACCAAATGGAGTGTTTCCACCAGTATTACCATATAATGAATCTCCAGCAGTGAATGGATTTTTAGAAGTTCCATATTGGAAATCTAAATAAAATACTAGACCAGAAGGTAAGTTCATTGGTTGAACGCTAACAAATTCTTGTGCAGCAATCTGACCAAATACCTTTCTTACTAGCGGTAAAGCAACTCCTGCCCACTGACCACCTACGTTAACCGCAGTTTGGCTTGAGAATGTACCAGTTGAACTAGTACCCCCACCAGTTTGAGAGCTCTCTACAACAAGTTGTTTAGCTTGGTTTTCAAGGATAATTCCCATGTTATTTTTGGAACTACCACTCATACCTTCTAACAAACCTGTTTTTTCCCACTTTTCAGCTAAACGAGCAGCGTCGCTCTGTACTGAGTGATATGGGTTTGCACTTTCTAATAAAGTTTGTAAACTCATGATTTTAAGTTTTAATAAGGGTTTTTAATTAATTTTCTTTAATAATTCCAGCTAATTTTTGCATACGTGCAAATGCAGCGTTTTCAATAATTGGCTGTTTTGCTTTTGGAGCAATTCCTGTAGCTTTAGAAGCACTACCTTTTACTTCACTAATTGAAGTTTTTGTTATCTTAGATGACAAACCTTCGTTTAATGTTTCAAAAATTACTTTAGCTTCTTTTACAGTTGTTGCTTTATCAAAAGCTTTTAACACTTTAACTTTTTTATCTTCCGATAAATTCTTTGATTTAAAGATCTTGTTAGTGTAAAGAAGTTTAGCATTTAAAAGATTAACTTCTTGAAGATCATTTTTAAGTTCTTCAATTTCTTTTAATGCTTGAGTCATATCAATTTCTGATTCCTTCATGTCTTTTTTCTTCATTTTAGGATCTTTCATTTCTTCTGATACTTCATCTTCTTCCATTCTTTTTACAGCTCCGGCAGCGGCTCCCATTTCTTCGAAATGTTTAGCAATTTTCTTGCCTACGTCACCAAACTTACCAGCTTTAGCTTTATCCATTAACTCTACTGCAGCAGCAGAACCACCAAATACGGCAGCTACACCAGCAGCAACTGTTAAAGGATCAACTTCATTAACAAGTTCTTTTTGTTCGTTAATGTTGACAGCATAGTCAGAAGTTGATTGTCCAACCTTTTTAGGATCTAACGCTTTTGTAGTTACTCCTCTTGATGGGTTGTTTTTCTCATTCCAACTTACTTCATCCATTTCCATGATTTCTTCTTCTGAATCTTCCATTTCGATATCCATATCCATTTCTGACTCATCGCCATCCATTTCCATTTCTTCTCCAGCTTCTAATTCACCAGCTTCTACCATGTCTTTAATTACATCTTCGATAAAGGATTTAAGATCATCTTCAGACATATCTTCTAAATCAATTTCTTCCTCTTCCATTTCGCCTTCCATTTCTTCTTGTTCAGCTACTTCTTCAGATTCTTCAATTTCTTCAGATTCATTTACTTCTTCAGATTCTTCGATTTCTTCAGCCTCAGAAATATCTTCCGACTCTTCCATCTTTTTCTTTTTCATAGATGGTTTATCTTCCATTTCTTCCTTTTTGACTTTTCTATCTTTTTTATCTTCCATCTCTTCATCAAGTTCTGCAAGTAATTCGTCAAGATTGATTTCATCAATCTCTTCAGCTTCAGCTACTTCTTCAGATTTCATATCGTCCTCCTCGTATTTACCATACTTCATTTCAGATTTCATATCATCTTCTTCATAATTACCGTACTTTGCTTCAGATTTCATATCATCTTCTTCATAATTACCGTACTTTGCTTCAGATTTAACGTCATCTTCTTCCATTTTATCATCCATTTCTTCTAGTTTGGCTGATAACATAGATTTTAAATGTGGAGTGAATGCTTCTTCTAAGGCAGCTTTAGCGTTAGCTATAGCAGTTTCTTTTACCGCTTTAGCATCAGCAATTGCTTCTTTAAGCAAATCTCTGTTGTTTGACATAATCGCAAAATTTAAATTTGTGAAATACGGTTATTAAGAACCGTAATAGGGAATATTTTATTTATCGATGCCATATAGAAGATGGCATATTACGGTTATACGTATATGAATATTTTGAAAAAATTAAGAAATAGGACAGGAACCTTTAGAACAAAGTATTTCTCTAATTATATTATTTACATTAGTATAATCATAGTTAAATACTTCTTTTCCTTCCTTAATTGTGTGCATAAATGAGCCTGGGTTAGAGGGAGTAGAAACAAAATCCCAACATAATAATTCGAAGTCATCTTGTACTTCCATTACGTTGCCATTTTGTTCTAATGAACCCATACCACGAGAGGAAACACCTACAGTAATTCCCGCTTTAATTAATTCTTTAAGTATATTACCTGATGGAGTAGGTAAAATTTCTATTTTGCCCATTACGTTATCTCCATCCCAGTAATAATCTGTAATAATATGAGATACGTTTTGTAGATTTATAACTGAAGATTCTGGGTGGTCTAATTCGCCCATTGAACGTCTTTCTTTGATAAGTTCACTATACTTATCCATTTCACGTTGCCATAACTCTTTAGAGTAATATCTACCATTGCCGTTCTTTACTTCGGCAGTTGCTAAAATACCTTCTACAAGCAAATTTCCATTCTCTTTATTAACATTTTCTGTTAACTGGAGAGGGTTAATTTTAAAGGTATTTGTTTCTATTAAAAGAGATTTACCCATTTTAAATATTATCTTTTATATATTTAATAGTATTTCCATAATCTACAACTTCTGGTGAAGAGTATCTATCATGATCAGGAAAGGGAATAGTACCATCTGGTGTTATTTTAGAAACACCTGGGTCAGTTACTACCTGAACTGAGAATTTATCTTTGCCTGCTAATTTTTGACCATCAACTCTTTCAGCTTTCATTCTTACAACAAATCTACCTTTATTGTCTGTTGTGTCCTGTCCACCATCTCTTCCATCAAAAGCTTCAAAACCTGTAAACTTAATAGGAATTTTTTCCTCATCTCTATAGCTTACAACCATATCATTTGCACCAATTTCATTAATAGTTTCTACCTCATCTACCATTTCCTCTCTTTGATAAGATTTACCAGCCATTTTTTCATACAATTTTTCCATTTTAGCCTTTCTTTTTTCTAAAAGCTTAACTTCTTTTTGCATGTCCTTCATTTTTTTCTTATCCATAAGTTCCGATAGATTTTCATCCTCAGATACCATACTAATACGGGTTTGCTTAGCCTGAATCACTTCATCTATCTTAGCTAATTTAGCTTCCATAGCTACTATACTAGCTTGTTTGTCAATTTCAGCTAAATCATTATCTAGTGATTCTTTTTTAGCTTTTCTCATTTTTTTCTTTTCAATCTTTTCTCCCTTTTCTACACCCGCGCCAAATGCCATTTCTTCACCTTTATCTTTTTTATCTACACCTTTACGGCCTTTATCATCGCGTTGAAATTCATCATAGCTTTCTTCCATTTCTTCCGTTTCGGCCATCATTTGTTTAATAACTTCACCAGACATAGCCGCTAAAGAATTTGGATTACCTGATGTTACTATTCCCCCTCCTAATAATGATTCTTTTACTACTTGTTTTAATTCAGGAGTATATTCTTTTAACTTATCAGAATACCCACTGGCTGCATATTTTCCACTAACTTCTTTTACTTCAAGCTCCTCATATCCAATGCCATCCACACCAAAAGCAGCATTTTTCATATAATATTGACGATCTTGAGCTAAGTTTTTAGAAACTATTTCTCTAATTTCTTCTAAATTTTTATCTGGGTTTTGTTTTGCTTCAAAATAAATACCATTAAGTACTTCTTGACCAATTTGATTATTTAAATTCTTTGGGTCTTTATAATCATAGTTATTATCTTCAATTTCTTCTACAGTTTTAGCTACTTTTTTAGAATCTACTTTTACTGCTTCATCTTCTTTTTCTCTTTTGCTTTCTTCAGCTAAAAACTCTGCAAATTTAGTTTCGTAGTCGGCTTTAGGTGTTGCCTCTATTTTATTTATAGGTTTAAGATCAATATATCCTAAATTTTCATTTAGTAATTCCTTAAATAATTTTTCTGCGTTTTTCATTTTTTTATTATTGGTGTGTTTTTAATTTTCTTCTTTATACAATAGTGTAAAAATATCTTTAAAATAGTCGGAGATTAAATCTGTTCCTATAACTACATCAAAACTTTTAGGATTATCTCTATAATATTTTATAGTTCTAATTTTGCCCTGACGTAGTAGTTTTTTTAATTCATCTAACTTATTTTCAATTTTATCAAAAGCTTCAATTCTTTCTTTTTGAAATTTTTCAGCTTTATCTTCTTGTTCTTGTATTAATTTATACTTATACATATTAAAAAAGTTTTTTAACTTCAAGTCCTGAACCTTTTTGTACGTATGTACCTTTCTTTTTAGGTACTAATTTATATTTAAATGCTTTAGTATAATAATTATCTATAACTCCATCTGGACCCGCTTTTGGTCCTGGACCTAATGTAGCACCTGGGTTTTTGCTATTTTCATTTACTATTTTATTTCCTTTTATTCTTCTAAAAGTAATTCCATAAACATCTCCATTACCAAAATCCACATTGGCCATATCGTCCATTACTTTAACTACTTTACCTTTTCTTCCATCTTTAGTAAGTATATCTCCTACTTTTACTACTTCATTAACATTAGTTGTTGTTTTTAATGTTTTTGATAATTGTAATGCTTTATAATATTTTTGATTTTTATCTCCTAATTGTACCCCAGCTTTATCTTTATCTTTATCCATCTTTTTTAAACGGGATATTTCTTTATTAATTAGTGATAATGGAATTTTTTCTCCCTTTTTAATACCTAATCTTTTTCTAACTGTACCTTGTTTTAAATTACCCGCTTTTTTACCTTTAGCAGCCATTTTTTCGTAAGTATCTCCCTCCTGAATTGGTTTAACTCTATCAGCTCTAAAAGTACCCATAAAATTACCATCAAATCTTACTTTAACTTTATCATTAGGTAATTTTTGTATTATTTCACCTGTACCAAATATAGAACCATCTTTATCATATACATGAACTAAATCAATAGCTTCACCTAATCCACCTGGTCCTTTTAATTTTTTGCCATTTTTATCTCTATCATACCCACAAGTGCCTTCATCTATTTCTGGCATAATATCCTTTTGTTTTTTCTTAGGCTTTCTAAAAGCATACTTAGTTAAATAAGAACCAGCACCCGCTGATGTTGAAATTTCATCAACTTCTCCTTCGTTCATTCTAGACATTGCTTGTCTATATTGTTCTGGGTAGAATTTTCTTAGGTGTGCTCTATATTTATTTAGTGCATCTTTAATATCTTTAGCTACATCTTGAATGTTTGAGTCATTTTTTGCCTCGTCAGATTTTAATAAATCTTTTAGGGATTCAAATGCATCTGTAATTTGTCTTAGTGATTCTTCAAAACTGGCTAACCGAATTACTTTATGGCCTACTGTACCCGTTTCTTTATCTATCTTATTTGTTTTGAAGTAAGTATCTAAATTGCCACTAAAAAAATCTCTTTCAGTGTCAATAGGACCATATAAATCCTCTAATCGCTTTAGTAAAGCGGGAGATACATCTTTAGGTTTTAAGATATCTCTTTTTGGTTGTTCGGAAAGTTTATACTTGTACTGCATTTACTACTTTAATTTCTTTTACTAATTCATAATATTGTAACAAATCAACTAAATTATCATTATCAACTTTAGCAGTTTTATTTAGTTCAACCAAATATTTAGCTACTTCCTGTATTTTAATTTTAGTAGCCTTGTCTTTAATATTTTTAGCCTCTTCATTTAAAGTATCTTGTAAATCTTTAATTTTACTATTATAAAAATTTCTTAATCCTGGAGTTGAATCTACTGAATTAATAAATTCCTTAAGTACTTGTTTTTGTTCAGTAGATAAATTTTCATATTTGGAATTAAACTTTTCTAAAAGTACTCTATAAGTTAATATTCTAGTGTCTTTATCATAAGTTTCAAATTCATCAAGAACTTCTTTTTTAACATTATTAGTATTTACTTCTTGTTTTGTTAAATGTTCTAATAATGTTACTTTATTATTTATTATTTGTTGGGAATCATTTACTTCTTTAGAATTATATCCTTCAATTAAAGTATATAATGAAGCTAATTCTTTGTAATTTTTAATTTTAGAACCAAAGAAAACATCTAAATTATAATGTTTTTTAATTTCATTAATTAAGTTGTATTTTTGTTTTCTTAAAGAAGTACGGTTGAATTTTTTAGAAGTTTCTAAAATAGTAGAAATCACCATATTAGCTCTACTTTCGGTTAAAACCTTAGATTTTAAAATTGATTCGTATAACTTATACTCACGTCCTAAGGAAGTTTTTACAAAATATTCCTTTATAATATCAATAGCTGGAGAATCTCCACCTTTTAATGTATCCGCAGTAATTTGACGCACCAACAGTTCAAAAAGAATTCCCGTATTTTTGTACTTTGAGTGTTTAATTTTCATCAAAAAATATATTTATTTATAAATATGTAAAGATTATTATTTCTTCAATTGCTTTTCATCTAGAAGTGATGTATCATCCTTATCATGTTCAAATACTAATTGTTTTTTATTCAATTTTTTGAATATATCCTTATTTTTTAAATAAGTAGTTTCAGCACTTTCAAGAGCTAAACCTGATTTATTTGTATCTGTTCTACTATCTCTAGAGTCATTTTTATCAGTATCTTTCATACGTTTAACCCCTAAACGATCTTTACCAAAATTGCTATCTTGTTTATTAATATTAGATATACTATCTTTAGGACGTCCTAATTTTTCATCTTCATTATACCCATCAGGTACATTTCCAGGATCAGAATACATTCTTCCTTTACCATATAATGAAGCTAAATCATGGGGTGTACCATAAGATTTACCTGTTTCAACTGGATCATTGCCCTCTGCTTCTATTTGGGCTAATCTAAACTTACGTTTAGCATCTTCCCTCATTAAATCTCTATATTCATCATATTGATCTTCTGATAAATGGAATATATTATCATAAATCCAATCTGTAGGTAATAAACTTTCATTTTTTAATGTAGTAGCTAATTCCGTTTTAGATTTCATTAACTCTACTTTTTCTTGTTCAAATATAATTGATGGTGTTTGCATTTCTAATGTAAAATTAGTTAATGCCTCATCTCTATATCCTTGAGCATATAAATGAACTAATGCAATTTTATTTAATTCTGATACTACTATTCTTTGTAAACGTTCTATAGTACGAGCAAAACGAATATCTTCAGCTGCTAATGTAGCTTTACCTTCTGTTGTTTCATCATAACCTAAAAATGCTTTAGGAATTTTAAGCGCAGCAAATAATTTATCTCTTAAATATTCTACATCTTGAATACCATCATATGCTAAACCAGGAGTAGTTTCTATTTTTGTAGTTGTATCATTTCCACGAACTGGTATATAGAAATCCTCCATCATATTTTGCATATTATATTTCAAATTATACTCACCAGTTTTTTGGTCTAAATAAGGAGTACGTTTCATTTGTGAAATAGTTTTTTGCATGAAAGTTTCTATTTCATTAGGAGGAATAGAACCAACATTCATATAAAAAATACGTTTTTCGGGTGCACGAGCAATTCTATGAATAAGCATCGCGTCTTCCATTAATGTATATTGTTTAAATAATTTTCTAGCTGGTTCAATATATGAACGACCATAGGGAAGATAATTAACATCACCAACTAATCTAAAGTGAGCAACTTCATAATTATCAAAGAAAATACCTGGTTCTGTAGGGTCTACAGTACTACCTGCAACTCTATACATTCCAGTACTAGCATTAACTAATCCATCAGGTGCATATCTATATCTAATTTCAGATGGGTTTTCTACATTAAATCCTTCTTGTCTTTCAATATGATAAGCTGTATATGGAATAACATTATATACACCAAACTTCTCTGATATTTCTAATTTTAAGAAAAAATCTCCATATTTAGACATTTGTCTAATCCATGACCATAAATTAAATTCTATATTTAATACATCATAAAATAAATTATAAAGAATTTTTTGTATATCCTCATTAGATGATCTAATAGATAATACTTCACCCATATCATTTTTTAGTGTAGATTCATCAGATATAATATCTAAAGCAGATGCTATAATAGCATCCTGATCCATTAGATCATATTCTGAATATAATTGGGGTCTAAGATATTGGTAATTTATATTAAATTGAGATCCATATAATGAAGATGGACTAGTAGAAAAAATTCTATTATATCTATCTATTAATGAATTAGTTTGCAATTCACCACTAGATTGAATTGTACTACTATCTATTACTTTAATTTGATTTCCACCAGCGTTACGAATAATAACGTCAGTTGAAAATAATCTTTGTAATCTACTAAATAATCCTTTGTCTGCCATAATGCATAGTTATTATTATAAATATTATTTAAAGAGCCAACTAATATCCTCTTTTCCATGATCTGTATTCATATGGTAGGGATTATCCTTACCACTTGAAAAATATCCACCCTGATATGCTGTTCTATTTACTGTTATATTATTTAATGCATTTCGGGTTGCATCTAAACCTCTTTGTCTTAATTTTAAAGCTGTATCTCTAACATACATAGCAATTCCAAATGACATAACTAAATCATCATTGTATCCAGATTGAGCTTCAGCTCTATTGTTTTTCCATATAAAGGTTTTCATTTCTTCTATTAACCTTTTTGATTGTATTGTTACTCCATGGTCACTAATATACTCTTGAAATTTACCTATTACCATAGGTCTTGTTCTAGATGACATAGTAAAACCGGGAACCATCTTTGAATGGTCTTGATACTTATCAAAATACGAACTAGCATTTGGGGAGTCACTCTTTTGTGAATAGTAAAGATTAGGATAATTTCTATCAATAGCAACTTGTATAGTTGCCCAACCAATATTAGCATTTTCAATTACTAGCATTGCTTCATTATATTCCGTAGCTAGGCCTACTAGTAAATGACCATATTCTTTTGTACCTAATTGTCCTTTATATTCCGCTACTTGTACATTGTTTGCTATATCAATTACATGACATGCTGAGTAGTCTTTTCCGTCACCCCTTGATACATCGGCTACAACAACATAATCTCTAGTATAATCAGGTGATTCCCATACCCATAAATTTTGATCTGCTCCCCTTCTTTCCATTGGGTCTTTTATATAGGTTTTTTCGTAATATTCTATATATTCAGGATAAAAAACAATATCACCAGAAGTGCTAAAATCACAATCACATTCTTGTGCTGCCATTCTAGGATCACCTAATAATTCATCTTGTCTTTTTCTCCATGCTTCATCTCTTTCAGGGTGTACGTACCAGGGTAACTTGATAGGTAAAAATTCATTTTCTGCAGATTCAGCTCTAGTCCATGTTTGATGGAACCAATTCCCAGTACCATAAGGAGTAGATAATGCTATACAACCACCTCCAGTTGCTAGTGTTTGTTGAGCTGATGCCCAAATCTCTCCAATATTGTCAATAAATGCTGCCTCATCAATTAATAACAAAGATACTGCTTCTGATCTACCAGCATCACTACTTGCAGATGTTGCTTTAATTTGTGAACCATTTTTTAGCCTTAAATTAAGTTTATTATTTTCTGATGCATCTACTTTAAGCCATGAGGGTAAATTTTCATACATGAATTTTACCTTAGTAACCATATTTTTTGCTGTTTCTTGTTTTGTAGCTATACAAAGTATATTTTTATCTTTATGAAATGTCATTAACCATAAGGAATAACCTGCGGATAGGGTTGAAATCCCTAACTGTCTTGATTTTAGGATAATTGAATAAGGATTATCCCTCATTAGGGTTAATACCTTTTCTTGAAACGGGTATAAATTAAATTGAATACGTCCTCTTTGAGGGTGTTGAATATAACAATATTTACGCATAAAATGAACAGGATCTTTAGCACATTTTAAATATTCTTTACGTATTACTTTTTTTAAGTCTGTCATTATTTAAGAATAAAAATAACAGCGCCAACAGCTATAATACCTACACCTCCCGTTATTTTAGTTTTAATTTTTTGTTTTTTTAAATCAGTTTGAAGTTGTTTAGATAATTTTTCAGATAACGTTAATTGATCAGACTTAGTAGATATAATACTATTAAAATTATTTATTTTAATATTTAAATTATTAATAATACTATCCTTTAGAACAATTTTTTGCTCATAAAGTTTTATTTTTTCTGTAACCAGATTTAGTTCTTCTTTAGCACCATCACCTGTAATTAAATCCTTAATTACTAGTTTTGCTATTGGCTTTTTTAATTGAATCGAAGTACTGTCTGTAACGTTCTGTGAAAAACTGTTCAAGTTCATCATCATTAAAATCATCAACAGCGTCCACTTTAGTACTAATTTCATACCTTAAATTGTTTATTTTATTATCTTTAAAATCAAGTTCTTGATCTAATTTATTGATTTGAACATTTAATGTATCAATTTTAAAAGTCAATTCGTCATTTTCACTATGTAACGAATCGACTTTTTTCTCTAATGCCTCTATTTTAGCATTATATTCTTGCACATAATCTTCTTTTTTTTGAAAAAAACAAAAAACTATAATACAAGCTCCTACTATAACCAGCAAGTTAAGATTTCTTCCTAACCATGTTTTTTTAAAATTCATTTTTATTTATCTATAATGGCCTCTAATTCTTTTTTTAACTTAGTTTTAGATTTTAATAAATTTAATACCTGTTCTTTTTCTAATCCTTCAGCTTTTTTGTATTTACGAGCTAAAGCTTTCATTTCACGAGTTAATTGAGCAAGTTCTTCTTTAGCCTTAGCTAAACCTTTATTTCTTTTAATTTCAGCATCTGAAGGTTCATCCTCCTCATTAACTTTTTTAGCTGCATCTTTTATTATTTCAATATGATTATCTAAATAACCCACAGCATCCATAGGTATATTTTTATTACTTAATTTATTCATCATGTCAACTTGATCTCTAATAGTATCAACAACAAATTTAGCTTGACCTATAATTTTAGCTGCATAGTTAGGATCCCTTAAAGCTTCTATTTCCATTTTAAATAAAACATCATGTAATTTAGCTAATCTAATAGTTTCTTGTTTAATATCAGACATATCACCATAATCGCCAGCCATTACCTTATCCATAAATGCTTTAGCTCCAGGACATACTTTATAATATTTAGTTTTATAACCAAATACGTCTAAATTAAATGGATCCATTTGTTCATCCATAACTTTAATTATGTCATCCTTACCTGCACTTTGTTTAACTTTAGGTAAATTCTCAGGGTTGGTTTCAATGGTAGCTTCATTAGTAAGCATTTCTATAATTTCTTCCTTAATAAAAGAGGTTAATTCAGATTTTTTCATTATAATAAGAGTTTTATTATAAATATATTAAAGTTCTGTAATATTCAATATTTGTTTAATACGTTCATCTGTAGAACCAGATATTTTTTCAACTACTGGACATCTATGCCCATATCTTTTGATAAGAGTAGTAATAGTAAAATCAATTATATCCCTATAATGTTCATCCGTTTCTCTTACTCCATTATTCTCAATAGGAATACCATAAGGAGAAATATAAAAAATATAATCGTATTCCGAAATAAAATCCTTAGCATATTCTTCAAATTTATCTTTTTCATCTTGATTAATTGATTTTGCATTTATAGTAAAGGCCATAACATCTATTACAGTTCTATCTGTAATAATATTATTATGCATTAATTCCGCACAACGTTCTGCTAAAAATACAGTTTGACCTTTTAATGTAGAATCTGTATTTAATGGAATACCTAAATCATTTAAATATTTACTACGTTCTGTAGCAAAGTTATAATTTTTAAATTGTTTAGTTTCTTTTAAAGCTTTAACTAATGTAGTTTTACCTACACTCATTGTACCACATAATCCTATTTTCATAATCTAATTTCTATAATCTGATAGTTGAGATTTCATTGATTGGTTTTTATAAAATGGAATACCTTCTCTTTGACGTCTCATTTCCTTCCATTCCTCTGTTGTTTTTTGATAACCATAAAGATAATATTCTGCTTTACGTTCATTTCCTTCTGGTATCAAAGCAGGTCCATCCCAATTATGCAACTTACCATCCCATGTATATGCAATAGTACCATCTGCTTTTTTTAATTTTCTTGATTTTGGAAATGATTGTCCTGATTCTATAGCCATATTCTAATTTTTATTTAACATTAATATACGAAAAATATTTTATTTTTCCAAGATTTTTTCAGCAACAAGTGTACCATGTGCTCCTGAAACTGATATACCTCTAGCACTTAAAGCATCACCTACAAAATGAACGTTAGGATATTTTGTTAGTGAAAGATCCTCATAATTAACTAATGGCTCAGGAGCTAGATATTT
>Ga0160423_10001601_pt1 | contig 18976 bp, 30 predicted proteins | sample CRUFie14St8metaG_FD_108191 | JGI IMG/M metagenome (GOLD analysis project Ga0160423, IMG submission 108191) | Marine microbial communities from the Costa Rica Dome - CRUD Field 142mm St8 metaG | ecosystem: Environmental > Aquatic > Marine > Oceanic > Photic zone | place: Costa Rica: the Eastern... | reverse complement strand
CAATTAGGTACACCAGCTTGATCTAAAAAATAAGATTGCATCTTGTGCATGACACCAAAATCAATGAGGTGATACTCACCTACAAAACCACATTTCCAAAATGAATAGCATAGGTGTCCGTAGCCAGCTCCAATGTCTGTTACTAAGTCTAAGTCTTTTACAAAGGTTCCAAAGTGTCTACGTATTTTTTCTATATGCCATACGCTTTGAACTGCAGTCTTACTGTGCGTACTATTTTTCTTTGGAAATCTTTTATCTGGTTTTCCTATAGGCGGGTCTGCAGCAAAATTAAAATAAGGAAGTTCCTTTACATACTGGTAGATGTTCTGACCACCATCATTAGGATGTACAGTTCTTTTTATATTATTTTTTCTTAAAAAATTTGGTTTGTTTGCTTTAAATTCGTTTTCTATATTTTTTAAGAACTGTTGCCAGTCTTTCATATCGGATCCTTAGAAAAGAAATAGTCGTGCTGAATAATAAGCTTACCGTCTCTACGATGATCTTTGATTTTACCTCTATGAATAAAACCAACATCATTAAAAAAATTAAAACACTCAGCTTGAGTAGGTGCACCTTGATTAAACTCAATACCTTCAGCTGGTACTTCACAATGAATTAGTCGACACTTACTCAGTATCTCATCACATCCTCTTAAGACATCAAGCTCAGCACCTTGTACATCTATCTTTATCATATCAGGAGAAGGTATACGATGCTTTTTACAATACGTATCTAATCTTTCTGTATATACTGTTACAGTCTTATAATTTGATTTCATAAATTGTTTTGTTTCTGGCATATACGTATCACCTGTACCACCATCATAATAAAATTTTACAGGATAACCGTCTTTACTACTTAACACAACTTTATGCCATGGGCCTTCTCTTACCTTTTGCTTTTTATTAGGACTACCTTCGAACTGATGTATTTCAGCGATAGGTAGCATGCCTCGCATCTTCTTAGTGAATAACCCGTCATGAGCTCCAATGTCATAAACTACATCAGGCTCTAATCTTAGAATTAAATCATTCAACAACTTTTCTAAGTTCCTCTATGTTCTCACCTCTTTGTGGCAATTTATCCTTTAAGAAAAAGTGAACGAAGTTTGCTTGTTTAATATGATCATTAGACAATGCAGTGTACAATCCATTCCATTTCCAATTTAAACGAGTAAGATTCATCTTTTCTTTTCTTACCCAATAGTTTAAAAGTGTTTGGTCAGTTGACCATTTCCAAGCGCCTAAGCCATCTACAAATCTTTTAAATTCAGGTCTTTGTATAAACTCTTTACCAGTATCTTCGCCTAAGTATTTTGTAATACTTTTATTCATAACCATTACACCCATATTAAAGAACTCATAGCCTGTAAGAGGTAGGTGGCCAAAGTCTGCTTCTTCTCGTAATTGATGATATTGCATATGAGAATAGTTTTTAATTTTTTCTACATACCATGGAAGTATAGGCATTTCTCTTTCAACAACACCTGCGAAATCACTAGTACCAATCTCTTCAAAAATATTTGGTGAGTCAGGTCTTATCCAAACATCAGCGTCAATGATTGCTATTTGATCATATAGATCCCAATAGTCAAATGCATTTTCTTTTTCATATATTGGTAAAAAGCCACCATACTTTTCGTACGACTCTGTACTTCTGTTTGTAGCAAATACATCAGGCTTAATGCGCATCTGAGGCACAGTTTGTTGTATATAATTTATTCCATGCTTTTCAGCATATGCCATAACGGAGTCTACACAGAAATCGTATAGATTAGAACGTTTTCCTGTGTAGACCTGATATATCAATCTTTTCATAATAACTCACTTTACTTACTTTTTCTTGATAGCGTCTGCTCCAAAGAAAGCTGCGACCAAGGCAGAAATAGCAACAAAATATGTAGGTGCAATATCACCAATGATATTCGCTGCTTTGTCAGCTCCTAACATCGATGTAGCAAGAATTAATGCTGGATATAATAGCATTCCAAATAATGCAAACCAAGTCATTTTTCTCATAGCATCTCTTTGCGCATCCTGATCTTCTAACGCTTTTCTTTTAAATTCCAAATGCATTTCCATTTCTTCTTTGGAAATATGGCCGTCGCCATTTGCATCTGCTCCTTCTACTGCATCGGCATCAATCGTTTTCTTTTCTGCCATAGTAATACTCCTTAATGATTAGTGCAATTTCTTTTGCACGTTCGTATCCATTACGAAGTCGATTTGATCTATGACCATTATCGATGAACCACTCTATACTATCTATATCTGACGCATGCTGCGGCATCGCGTAGTCAGAAGTTAAGTCCTCGAATTCAGTACGTAAACACAGTATTTCGAAAAAACTCATGGTTCTCCTTTGCGGCGTAAAGCTGATTTTAATCTCAACATAGATATTGTAACTTTAGATCTAACTATATGCATTTGACCTCCTTAAAAATAAATGCTGTTTTGTTGACCAACCTTAAATAGAGCATCCTCTATTTTAGGAAACAAATAATCTTCAATATCATCTTCATCATTTTGAAAACGTATACCAATACCACCAGCAGCTTCCCAAGCTACGATGTTTCTAATCTTATCATCAACTAAGATGTTAGGTTTACCAGTGAGTTTACTGATAGCATAATGATGTTTATTATGAGTAAAAATACAATTAGAAACTTCAGGCATGAAATCCCATTTTTCAAGCCACAATCGTTTCCAATACGCAGAGTTGTATTCATCTCCACGAAGAGGTGAAGAGCATATACCCCAATCACCTTTTGACTTAACAAAGTCTACAACTCTTTGAGAATTGTTTGGAACATTCCATGGTTCAAAGCAATCAATTTGATAAAAGAAATCTGTGTATCGAAGATCGACTAAAGCTTTTTCTTTATCCTTAATTGATTTCCAATGTTCAACATTATTTCTTTTAGCAAATTCACTAAAGAAGTCAGCGATAACGCCGTCCATATCTAAGTAGATTGTCATTACACTGCCTCCTTCATAGCCCATGGCTCTGTGATTTTAGTTGTTGAGACCATGCCCCACTTTAGGTTACCTTCGGAGTCTCGTTCATGCCATAAAGCTTTATGCTTAGCATCAGCTTCTTTAGGATCTTTTATTGTAGCTAGAAAAAATCCACCTCTTTTATTTGTTGCTCTTACACTATACATTATACGCACTCCTCATACTTAACAACTTTTTCTAATTCCTTTATAAGGTTATCAGAATACCAATTTATTTGAGTACTCATGATACCTAGCTCCCAAACAAAATGTTCTATATCTTGTTTGTGGTAAAACTTTTCTTGACTAGCAATCCAACGAAGAGCTGTTTCACGATCGCCAGCTCCTAGACCAATAACATCGTCAATACGATCTTCGAATTTTTTGATGTTGTCTTTGGTAACTTGACGCTCATCAGCATCTCGTTGGTCCATCTCATCAATGAGATTGTCCCATGTTTCTTGTCTTTGTGCAGGAGTTAAATCGTTCCACATAAGCATAAAGCCACGTGTTGGACGAATACCACGAGCATCCTTGTGAAGGTCGCTGACTAAATTGTCTTCATAAGTAAATTTCATAACTAACTCCTCATTTGATATAACTATACTACCATAGTTTTATCCAAATGTAAAGGAAAAAGTTTTGTTGTGTTTCAATGGCTTACGTTTTTTTAGAAAAAAAGTTTCCGTCTATCGTATTCTTTTTTAGTGTTAAGTAATAATTCTGTGTAATTATCTCTATGTTCTTTAAAGACCAGCGGTTCATTGTCATCTACATCCATAACAATAACTGTGTTAGGAATAGCCAAGCCAGTTCTTTCTTCAAACATAATAGCATACGCTGAGGCTTGTGCAAAGTAATTAGATATTTTATCTTTCTTCTTTACACGTCTAGATGTTTTGAAATCTACGATAGACGGAACTCCGTCAAATTCTGCTACGCAATCGCAACGGCCAGCAAGGCCAAGATAACGACTGTACAGAGCAACTTCCAAACCAAAGATTTTTCCGATAGATTTATCAAGGATTGGCCGCAAATTCTGTAAAGACTGCTTAACATGCGGGAGATAGGTTGAAGTATCTTCATTTCTTAAATATCCTTCTATTATAGAATGAACAGCAGTGCCTCGGCTTGAAGCTCTATGTCCAATTCTATTTGCTTCTTCTTCACCAACTCGCTTCCGCCATTTTGCAATGGCTTCTTCAGATAGAATACTTAATACTGTAGTAACACTAGGATAGTCATTACCGTCAGGAGCGCGATAGTTACGACCTGATTTAGATGTAACAGCATCCAAGTCTTCATAGCCAAGATCCATTTCTTCATGTATAAACTCCTTCATTATAGTTCTGCACCATCTTTACCTAGTAACAGTTTATCTAATGTAGGTACATCAAACTCTACTGGATTTCCAGTGTTTCCTGTTAAGATGCAACCGTTGCCACTAGGCAATCTTTCTATAATAACAGTCTGCGCCGGCGGACCAGGATTATGCATTACATAAAATGACGATGGATATTTTTCACCCCATTCTGTCATAGAGTAACCAACGAATCCCATAAGAGGTTTTAAACCTAACTCATAAAAATCTTGTATTACTTCTGACGATTCAGCTGGCGTCATACATGTAACAGGCTTTCCAATCAAAGTAGTCGCTGATGCAGTTGTTCCAAATAATATTGATAGTACCGATAAAACTTTTAACATTACTTCATTCCTAACATTTCTTTCGTCATGATATAATCACGAAGAAAGTCTGATCTTACAATATCTTGCCAACCAAATGTTATTACACTAATATATTTCATCTGTTCCATGATACGTAAAAATTGTTGAAGACCATTTCGTTCTGCCTGATCTTTAAAATCTGACTGATGGTAGTCTCCACTAAATATGATTCTGCAATTTTCCCCTATACGTGTAATAACAGAATCTAGTTCATGAAAGTTCAAGTTTTGCATTTCATCAACTATCACTATAGCGTTATCAATTGTTAATCCTCTAATAAAAGACGTAGTAATAAATTGCAATTGATGCGCTGTAATCATCTTATTATAAAAAGCCGGCCCGTTATCTCCAAACAACTGAGCGCATATAGCTTTATATGGTGTTTCAAATACTTCTTGTTTTTCCTCTACAGAACCAGGCAGAAATCCTACATCTCTAGTAGGAACTACTGAACGTACAATAATGACTTTGTCATATGGTGTACCTTTTTCTAGCATTGCTTCTAATGCTAAATACAAAGCTACAAATGTTTTACCAGTACCCGCCGTACCAGATAAAACTAAGTTATCACCTTCATCCCACGCATCATATGCTTTCTTCTGATTCTCGGTCTGCGGCTCAAACTCAAACAAATCATCATAAAATGCTTTAGCCCGATTGCTTGTCATATATTTATATTATTCCTACTGCCACTATTCTTTTTAATTCTTTTCATTAGATCTGTCCACCCGCTACCCGCGCGCGCCACATTGTCTTTTAAACCTGCACCCGAAAATGAAGGAGTACTTAATTCCTGCTTTACATCAGGCAACTCACTTAACATATCTTGCAGTTCACCCCAAGTACAAAACACTTCGTATCTTTCACCTGTCTTTTCATCTTTAAGGTTGTATACCGGCATCCATCGCTTCCTCTGCTTCTTTATAGTAACCTTCATACGCAGCTATGATAGCTTGCTGCTGTTGAACTAAAGCTCGTATATCGCTAAAGTTAAGTCCTAGGTTTCCATATCCTTTACCAGTCAATCCATATATTGCAAAAGCTTTTCCTTCTGACTTTAGTTTTGCAATTACTTCTTCAACATTATTCTCATTTATTACGATCCATTCCACTGGTCGCATATTCAATTCATCAACCGGAGGAAGTATCAACTCAGGTTTATCTATAGGTTTGCTACTTACCTCAATTTTGGTGGGCAGTATCGAGCAACCCGTTAAGCTTGTAAGTATCGTAAAGCCAAGGACACTCTTTGTTAAAAGCGATGCCATTTTCAGCGTTCCTTTCTTTTTCATTTAGTTCTGCCCCTGATAAAAGTTCAAAACATCTACCAGCGTTTAATGTTCCTCTATTGACTGCACTTTCAATTCCTTCAGGGTTTGCTATAGCGGCAGCTGTAAGATCGATCTTTTGCAATTTATCTGCAAGTTCTTGATTCTGTCTTCGTATATTTTGATACTCAGCGTTAATGTTACTTAGTTCTTCTTGTGCACTGGCATAACTCGCTTCTAAACTTTTTAAAGCTTCTTCATTTTGCTGTACAGCTAATTCTAACTTAGCATTGTTTTCTGTAAGAATTGCTATTCGCTTTTGAGTGTCAGTATAATATACGTATCCACCTGCACCCATAACAATTACAACCATAATTAAAATACTAGTTAAATTCATTTCTTTAACCTCTTAGCCAATTTTTTCCAGGATTCCCAACTCTCCTCAATATTATATCTATACATCGTACTCCAGTCTTTTGACAGACTAGACCAAGTTTGAATGTATTGGTTACCTTTCTCAGATTCAACCAATCTCATTTTATTATTGCCAAAGGTAATTTCTTCTACAGTTTTTAATTCACTACGCAGCCACATTAAACCACTCCGGTACAGGACGTTTTGTCCATACCATTTTAAATCTATCTTGCTTTGTTTGATAGTATTCTTGGTATGACTTAACTGGATTGCCTTCATACATGCATTGTGGTTCATGTGTCATAGCAAGTTTGAAATCTGTAAACGGAACACGCGGAATATTTTTTGGAGGTTTAGTAAGCCAGTAACGTAACTTTTCTGTACCATGTTCTTTGCCATAACGATAAGTATATTCGTTAAGTAAAGCAAGGAAGTGATCATAGTGCCAACGATAATTGTACATTGATTCCATAGTCCATACTGTGCAAGGATGGCCATGATGCACCGCTTTGTATAGTATATCTTCCATTTGTGGATTAGGATGTACCCAATAGTTAATCATCCGTTTGCCGGATTTTGATGGGCGTTTTTCTGTATAGCCATCGAGCATGCGATGAGCTGTTGATAACATTTGAGCAGACTCAACTATCATTTTTACGACATGTTTATCGCACTGTAGTTGAGCCGCCGTTGTTGGATTATAGTCTAGTATAAAAATATTCATGAGTACCACTGCCTACCATATTACTTAATTTATTATAAACCAGTTGAGGCATGCTGTACACCATTATTTTTTCTTATTATTAGTTATTCACACTTCAGGATTCCAGTGCTCCTCTAATGTTTTGAGAATAAAGTCTCGTTTGTTTCGTATTTTTTCAGCTCTTTGAATCTGTCCTTTCTTTTCTAGCTTTTTAGCATAGATATCGAGTTCATCTGAATCTTTTTGTAAACGTTCAATTTGAGCAAATACCATTTAAATATTCCTGTAAAAAAAGAGCGCACACGGTAGTGTACACTCCTGGTTAGAGTTAAAATTAAGTTGGAATTAGTCCGCAAGTAATCCTGGATATGCTTCTTCAACAACTGGCCTCGTTAGTCCTTTCGGAGTTTGCTTATTAATCATAGCAATAACGAACTCAGCATCTCTAGGATGTATCCCTTCTAGCATCTGCAGAAACAATCTTTCCTTTTTATACTTAGGCGTATCCATATGTACACCTTGAACAAAATAAGCAAACTTTTTATTATGCCTAGTTAAGTCCGTAGGAGCGTTGTGTTCATCTGATGGGGTGTACGGAGGCTCTCCGTCAGGGATCGACCACTTAACTGTTGAGTCCATCGATCCTTTAATAACATCCTTTAGTGCCCAGTTATTATTGTGCTTTTTCAAAATAGCAATCTTATCCGATTTCTTTTTAGTCTTAGCAATTAATTCTAGAATTTCATATACTCTCATACCAATTCCTCAATTGATTCAATCATCATTTTCATATTGTTATTTATCAAATAAGGTAATACTAGACCCTTGTTTTTCCATTGGTCTTGCGAATTAAATTCGCTGATGATTTTATTTTTTAACCTGTCCGGTGTTTCGGTCAGATCGATTAATGTTTTATTGCGGCAATAGTTTCTATACCAACTAGCTGCATAAAGTAATTCACCTTCGGTAAGATCTTCAATGATTGCATCTTTCTTCTTACGTGATAAAGGTGTTTGTCTCTCCCCATTTACAAAGACATCGTCATGAGAGAGCACATTAGGGACTCCGTCGCCGGCGTCTCCAGTTAAAATCTTTTCTACTAGATTATGTCTTGGATTGTCCTCAACTACAGGTTTCTTAAGTAAAGGAGAGAACTGCTTTACATTAGGATATTTTTGTAGTTGTTTGAAATCGTGGTCAGAAGAAACAATCATTACATCTTCGTATTGACCAAACTCCTGAGTGTTAGCTACGATTGTACCAATTACATCATCAGCTTCACATTCATCGATCTTAATAACTTTGTATGGAAAGTTCTGGCGTATTTCTGTTTGTACTAAATCTAAAATACGGAAAGCTTCATTCCAATCAAAGTCAGATTGCTTTCTACTTTTCTTACGATTAGCTTTATACTGTGGATAATAATTACGACGCCAGTTATTACCAGCGTCGATAGCTAATACAAGTTCGCCATACTGATCTTTAAATTTTGAGCGATACATCCGCAATGAGTTAATCATCATATGTCGGAGCATACCTTCATCATTTACTTTGTTGATTGCAATGTTTGCAATTGCAATACCACTAAAATCTACAAGAATCATAAATATACCTTTCAATCATTTGGTACTATTCTACCATAAAACATAACAAATGTAAACTACTTATTTCATTTTTTCTGCAGCATCGTGGACTTCTTTAGTGCTAACTTTACCTTCGTTCATAAGTTTGTTTCGGTTTGAAAAATGACCACGTTCTATGTCAGCTTTGTTTTGTCCAAAGTATTTAACTGCATGACCTTCTTCAATTAAAATTTCTGTTAGCATTTTGTCTCCTATGATAAAGTCTCCTAGGATACGACCAAACTTACCTTTCATGTCTTCACCGTCTTTTGCGGCAAATGTTTTTAACACTACGTCTTTTTCTAATAGTTTCTTTACTCTTTCTTTTGCAGCAAGACCAAAGACTTTTTCTACTTTATCTGATGTTCTAGATTCAGGTGTATCGATACCCATCATACGTACACGTTCATCCGTTAATACTATTCCAAATCCTAAGTCAATGTCTACATCAACAGTGTCACCGTCAACTATCTTGACTATCTTTGCTTTGTATTCGTACATTTGCAATTCCTTTTAAATGTTTACTATGAATTTTTCCACCTATAAACTCATTGTAATAATCATCACGGAATAATACGTCTCTTTGAAATTGTTCTTTCATTTCAAAGTATGTCATCTCACCTTTTGTTTTACATAGGCGAAGTATTTCTCTTTTAAATCGTTTCGCACCATGTTCTTCTACTAATAACTTTACTTCTTCATTTGAACCAAAGTAATCTCTCCAATCAGATTCTACTCGCGTACGAACCCTTCTTTTTCTTTTTTTGTTTTTGGGGAGAATTTTAGGTTTCCAGAAGTTCTTCTTTCCTATATACTTTCTACTATTATTTATATCTGTTATACAATAAACAAACCCCTGAAATTCATCAGGGGTTTCATTATATTCTTTTTCATCATAATACCACATGGTTTTATATATCTGTTTCAGAAATATCCTCTGGCTCAGCTCTACGTCCACACATAGGACAAAACTGTGGCTGCTTTCCATCTTCAATTAAAACGATAGTTACAGAATCACATTCTTCACATTCTACTCGATACTCTTTTTCCACCGGTTCTTATGCCTTTTCTTTTTCCATATCCAAGTCTTTCCATTATTTTTCTTCTTTGATAGTAATGATAGGTTGGCCACTCACTTATTTCTTTTTTTGTTCTACCGCAGCCAATACAAACACCGGTCCGGACATCTAGCCTGCAAATAGACCGGCACGGTGATATGTACATATCAGAAGTCAATTTCACACGCACCACCTGCACATGCAGCAGCACCTATAGTATCAACGTCTGTATAAACTTTTTCTGTTAAGTCAGCTTCCCAATCAACTGATTTTAAATTCTTTTGAATTTTATTCCATTTGTGTAATAGATAGGAATCCTTTAAACAGTATTCTGTTTTCTTAACATCTCCTTCTAAATAATTTTCTGCAAAAGCATTGAACCTTCGTACCCAATCTTTCTTTGCAGAATTTTCAGATGACTCTACTGATAAATCTTCTCCCATACCAACTGCTGTTGCGCATGCTGTCCAAAGATTATCAAATACTTTTAAACCATCGACTACCATACCTGATGCAAAGATTGCACCTTGATCATATTTATTTACCATCTCATCTGCAGTAATAACTTGCGTGTTAGGAGCTTGGTTATAGTCTTTATCTCCAGTAGGAGCTAGAAAAGAAATACCTGAAAATGAATAACGATTTTTATATACGTATTTTTCTACCTCATCCCAATCATCTACAATAATAGTATTTGATACGTTATGGTGTAAACCTTTATCCGCACATAACTCTTCATTAGTACCTGCAACAACCCAAGCCTTTTGAGCTTTCTTTACAAGTTCCAAATGTTTTACACCATATAGATTATCTTTAAACAAAGAACCTCTTTTAGGTACAATAGGAAATGAAACCACTACGTCTGTACCACCAGCTGACCAGACAGAATCTTCAACCATAAACGGATTAGTCCTAGTAATAGCTTGTGTTATTTCTGATTCCTTATTCATTTGTACATTTCTGATATACATGGGGGAGTGCTCAGCATGTATACCTGATGCCGTTTGGAGAAGAACAGATGCATTACCCGAAGGTTTGACACACGTAGTACGAGCAGCAGGATTGATGCCCAATATCTCAGCGACTTCTTTGTTAATTTTTTTAACAATACTAGCACCTTTCTTTAAAACCTTTTCATCAAATAAAATGTCAGGGTTGTTCATCCATCCTGTAATTGATACACCTAACAACGCTTCTCTGTCAAATATTTTCTTTGATGTTTCTGAAATAAATTTAAAGTCTGTATATCCAGCCTGTAGTGTTCCTAAGATAGCTGCAGCTCTACATGCCTGATAGAAATCTTCCGCGCTAGTACATTTACCGCCATTGATTTCTGTAAGGTTGCAACCTTGCCAACCAGACTCACCATTGTACTGTGGAAACATTCCAATTTCAACACAAGGATTTGTTGTATGTTCTTTTGATGTAGTAAAATAAAAACCTGGTTCACCAAATGATTTTACTGATTCCATAATCTTTGCAAACATTTCTGGTGTAGCTTCATCACGGACGATTACAGCTGAGTTATTTGAACGACCACGTTGTGGATTATCCATAAACCAGTTACCTGTTTTTGCATTCATCATTTGATCATCTTCTGGAGAGAATAAACAAATGGTGGCTGATCTACGAACGCCACCTGAAAGAACAGCATCAGCTGCATGCATGCAAATATCATACACATTAATTGGTCTTAGGTTAACTGATTCTTTTGAATCCATTACAAGACCTTGTAACATATACTCAATTTTATCAAGCGCACGGCGCAGTCCCTCAGGGCCCGGAGCCTTAAACCCTCCGCTGATTTTCGCACCTTTAGGTCTTATCTGACTTAGGTCGAAAAATACTCTTCGTCCTTCATAATCTTCATGCTTTCCACCACCTACAAAGTAAGAAGACATTAATACGTCAAGAGCAGAAGCCCAACCTTCAATCGAGTCTTCTACAATATAACCTTTAGCTTGTTTTGTTCTTTGTGATATTTGTGGAAGTTTAGCAACATGGTGTTCTTGTACTGAGAACCCTGCCCCTGCACCACATAGAAGAATATAGAAAAACTCACCAAAGAATGCAGGCCTGTCTGCATATGAAGACGTACAGTTGTACATTCTCATTTGATGTTTCTTCAATTGTTCTCCACCGAATTGCAACGCACGTTGAGCACCTAGTACTCGTTGTTCTTTATATGCTGTCCTAGCTTCTTCAATATATTTTTCTAATTTATTTGTATGTTCTGAATAATTTTCTTCGTGCATCGATAGCACACGGTCTACTGCTTCTTCCCAAGTTTCATACGTATTGGATTCGTCTTTAAATCTAGAATATCCATCATAAAACTTTGTTTCAGACAAAAAAGCACGTGTGTCTGCAAAACGGTTTTGCATACTCTTAATCCTTTATTGATTGTAAATTTTTTTTAGATAGTGGTATTATATATTCTTTTTCAGATTTTGTAAACCACTATTTGGGCCACCCATTTAATATTTTTGCTTCTTTTTTTAAATTTATTCTTAAATCTGAATCTGCAATTTGTTCGCCATATGCGTCTAACGATCCAAAGAATTTATCAGATGAATCAAAGTAAGCTTCTAAGGTATCATAACCATCATGCATTGAAGCTAATGCGCTGGTAGCAGTTTCAGCTGAAGTACTCATTGCATAACCTAGCATCATGTGATCCAGGCCGAACGGCACTGAATCTAAATTAAGTGCATCCCACATAGTATCAGCTGCATCATTACCTGGCCAAAATTTTTCTATTACTTCTTGTTTTGCTGTTCCATTTGCCATTAAGCAGATTCTCCATTCAAAGTAAGTATTTTCAATTGATTCGCCGCAACAGCATATCCTGCTCTAATACTTCCGTTGTTTGTATTAGGTTCAAGATCACCGTTGATCTCATTTAAATAATATGTAGTGTTTGGTGAAAGACCAATTTGATTTGTATCGATAGCACCATGTATTTTAATATTGATAGTGTCTCCGCTATCACCTGTTTGTTGTGCAATACCTAAGTAGTTTGCGCCTTGCGATGTTAAGTTTGTCGCCTGTCTTCTTTCTGGATGAATAATTGATAGAGAATTTTGATAACCACCTCCACTACCAATCCAAGTTTTTCCTGGAAATTGAGGTGACCAATTTTTAAACATGCTCATAAGGCACGTATCGAAATCTTCTAGTTTAAGAATAGCCTGCGAATATGTTCCTATTGAATTAGTAAAAGCAGAGTCTGGAAATATTGGATGAGTACTATCTTCTAAACTTATTGTTCCATCACTGTCTGCAGTAAACCACCTTACCAATCCCTTTTCTCCACCTTGGCTTTGATTCCACATAACCGCAGTTTTTCCTGTAGCTTTATCATGAAATAAAACTGGTTGGTTATCCAAGAGAGGTGCAAACTCATAGGATGCTCCTATAGTAGGATCTGTTGAATAAGACGTGCTACCTTTTATAACTTTTAATTGACCAACATTACTGTTATCACGATATGCAATTATACTAGCTCTAGCGTTTGAATCAAAGCAGCCATTGACGTGATGAGAACTATTCCATTGCGAACTAGTTGCAATTTCAATATTTGGATTATCGTATTGGCTCGTATTGCCAGGATAGACTTGAAATTCATGAAGAGCAAGAGAATAGCTAGAAAGACCACCAGCACTTGTAGCACCAAGAGCCATTACTTTATTTGCTCTTTTATCATACCAAGGTCGGATTGCGTGATTGTACACATCGAACTGATAAGTAGAGCTGTTTAATGTTTGAACGCCACCACTATGAGTCCCTGTGATTGTGTTACCAGCAGTTCTAAAAAGGTAAAGGCGATAATCGCCGTACGAAGGTCTGTAATAATAATAGGCACCGCCATGATAACCACTATGGCTGTGATATCCTGCATTAATACCTTCGTTAACGTCTTCTTCCCTAACATAGTAAGCAAACGGTCTTGAACAATTGTTCTGATATGAATTTGACGTACCTTCTATTTGGCTATTCGTACCATAAACAACTGTTAGATTATCCGGATCATCCACATCGGATGGATAGCATGTCCACATATATGAATTAGATCTCGACCAAGTGGAGTAGTATTCATATTCTCCGCATGTATGAATTCTATTGTTTTCACCTTGCACAGAACAATATGCATTAGCGCGTACACCACCATAAGATGTGCTACTATTATAATAGGAACTTTGAAGTACACATATTGGACCCATCTTTTCTACTCTGTGTCCAGTGGGATCTAATCTAAACATTCGAGCAAACAGCGCGCCTCGACCACTGGTACCATGTACACCTATCCAGATAACTTTACTTTGTCCAATATAAAACATCTGAGGTTTATAACCTGAAGATCCATAAGGTCTGTAGGAATCAGTGTTGCCTCCACTACCATCACTATCCATTATAAAGTGATGCGTAAATTCCCATGGTTCAAAAGGCTGACCAACTTTTTTTACTAAATTACCTGGAGTTAATATAACAGCGTCACCTACTGTTACCGAACCGCCGAGAACGCGATCAACATTGCCACCACCGTCAACAGTAATATCTGCTAGTGTTTCCTCATCAGACGCAACAGCATCACCAACTTTTAATAATCTAATGTTAGATGAATTGTTTGCTTCTGTCTTACCGAGAATAGAAGCAATATCTCTAGTACGGCTACTCATCCTATTCCCTTATCTTTGTAATAGTCTGCAAATCTTTTTAATAGTTTAGGTGTACCTTTTTTCTTACGACGATCGTGTATAGTATTAGGCTTTAGTTTAGGACCCATTGCAGTGTCAGCTGGATTAGGAATATCTCCGGTTGTAACCATTTCACCAACGTCTAAAGTCTTAGGATAATTTTTATCACCAGGTTTTAATTTACGTTTACCCGCAGCTCTACGTGCTCGAATGTTAGCCCATAAACTTTCTTTAGTATCTTTCCCCATAGACTTATCCTTGTCTACTACACCAGATTTTTTGATGGTATTAATAAGCTTGTTTACGCGTGGATTACTTGCTGTCATGTGTATAACTCTTTTATTGTAACATATACTTTTTGATTTGTTTTTATATGTGTAGCTTCATATATATCAACTCCAAATACGTCACCTATTGGGTAAGCATCATCACTAACTCTTATTTGGTCCTTTGCATTACATAATTCTTCTATTGTACTATTTAAAACTTTTGCTTCTCTTACTCTATAAACGCCAGGTGCTAATTGTTTATCTTCTAAAACAAACCACTGGCTATTTTCATTTAGGAAATCTAAAACATCAATCTCACAACTTTCACATATCTTTGCTATTTGCTTATCATTTAAATTTAGATTTTCTTTTATCAAATATAATGCAGCTGCAAAGCTGCCAAGTTTACTACTGCCACCTGGAACTTTTTCTAGTATTCTTTTGATGTTTGCACAAAGCCTGATAAAAGGTGTCCAGCTTCCATCTGCCTTTTTACCTTTTTTTCTCTTTCCATTTTCATCTATTATTCCAGCTTTATATGCATCCCAATCTTTCCAGTCTAGAACTAACATTCTAATAAAACGAAAAGCGTATACGGTATCGGCTGCAGATTTTAATATTCCCATTATATTTTCCTTAGCACCTCTTTAACCTTTTCATCCATTACTACGCCAGTCAGTTGGTCGTTTTTTATATAACGTAAAAATATTAAAAATGGTTTTATAACTGGCCAATGCCTTTCTTCTAGTTTTACTTCTAACATTCTCAAAGTTGGTTCAATACCAAACGCATTAAATAGTACAATCAAATGATTTAATATTAAGCGCTCAGACAAAGCTTTATCATCTAAGTAGCGATTAACTAAACGCTTAACATACTTAAATCTTTTTAGATCCTCATAGAACTCGTCTATGTCTGAGAACCTAGGGTTATAATAATGTCGCGCTGCAAATAACAGCAGATTTTTTTCATTTAAATTGTCCATAACAAAAGTATATATTAATTACTTCATACTCTTGTAAGCTGCAGCAATTGCATTAACTACCTTTTGATCGCCTGAACGAACCTGATCACCAGCATTTCTTTGTTTGGCGGGTTTCGTTACACGACCAGCTTTTGATGCATCGTCATGACCTTTGGTTTCAGTGTCATCAACCTCCTTTGGTTGATTCATCATGTCCTTAGCACCCTTACCTTTGAGTTTATCATCCATTGTTTCAGGTTTTGTTGCACCCTTGTAATGCTTTGCTCGATCACCCTCAGAAAGTACTGACAAAAGTTTCTCACGAATAGTTAACGATTCGCTTACTCCTTTGTGATGGTCAGACGTAATTTTTGTAGCACCTGCAACAGAGCTTTTATGGTATTTACGAGTTCCGTAGCTTCCTGGTTCAAAATGAGTATAACCTCTTTTCTTCATATGGTATGCATCATATTTGTGCTGAACAGAAACATCATTATAATTCTTTCCATCTTTCTTAGCATGCGCCTTTGCATCTATCATTGCACCATATGATGACTCAGAAACTTCAGAAGATTCTTTAGTATAAGACTTAGGCATTTTATCTGCAGCTTTCCGCATTGCAGAACCTGGTTCTCCAGTGTAACCAGTCTTTTTTCCTAATGAACGAGCATATGCTTTTGTTTGTCCAGCATCACGTTTTTTTGCTTTATCTTTTGCTGCTTTAGCTTCTGCATCATTACCAAGATCTTTATGTGCTTTAGCTTTCTTTTTTAACGCGTCTTTGCTTGCTTGGGCTTTTTGAGTATAACTATCCAGTGTTCCTGGAGATAATTCATCGATCTGTGTTGCTTCTTTTTGTTCAGATGCATTCTTACTACCTTTATCTAGTTTTGGATTCATCTCAATCTGACCTTCATCTTTATCTTTATCTTTTTTTCGTCTTTTAGTGTGAACCATACGAGTTTTTTCCCTACCATCTGCATCATGATATTTTTCAGGTTTTACATCTGCAGAGGCACTTGTATCCTCGTCTGTTTTTTTGTTCTTTTTACGCATCATAGCGAAATCAGATCCGTCGATGTCACCATCTCCGTCTTTATCTAATTTCTTCTGACCGCCTTTTAATTTCTCTTGGACCTCTTGATACGCGGCCCTAATATTTTCGATTTCTTTGGACATTGTTTTCTCCTTACATCCACAATTGGGCTACAAAAGCGCCTATACCAGCAATTACTGCCGCGAATACTAATCTATTTATTATGCAAACCGTACGATGATTATCATCTACTTTTTTCTCTATCTCATCTAATCTTTGTGAAAAGCGGTTCATTCTTTCGAAACTTTTTTCGTGATCTTCTTTTAGTCCTGCCACTTTTTCCTCTACACGAGCAAGTGTAACGATAGCTTCTGCAAGCTTATCGACCTTTTGCTCTATTCTAACAATGCTATCTTCTAGTGCTGTAGCCATCAGTTATCTACTTTCGCCCCCGATCTCCACTGGTAACATGACCAGTATTTTGCTTTCCACTTTGGTCCAGGATTATCACAGCCATGTCTAGCTCTAAAAGACTTACGGCGTTCTGGATTATCTCTTTTAATACTCATATTAGGATCACCAAATCGTACAACAACTACGTTACCTTTTGGTCCTTTAACATACACCTTGAATTTTTTATTTGGATTTTCGCCAGTACGGATAGGATCGTTTAATGTAACGGTCTTACCTTGATATGTGGCTTCTTCTAATTCCAAATCTTCATATAGATCTATGCCTTCACAGATATCATCAATTGATTCTTCTGTAAAATTCTTAAATGTTTCAGCCGCCATCTTATCCTCCATAACCTGGAAATCTTATTTGCTTACCAAGAGATGGGCTGGCTTTGGCGTTTTGTCTACCAGAAGTACTCTTAGCATTTGTGTTTTTTCTACTAGGCCCATCATTCTTATACATAAAAGACATGGCGCTTTTTGCTTTATTTACTACACCACTCATAAAATCTCTTAGTCCTTCATCTTTCTGGCCAGGGGTCTTTTTTTTTAAAATCTTTACCGATTCATCTGATCCGTAATCAACTTGACCTGATGTTTTTTCTTCACGGACCTTTTTACGAAATTCTTTTTTCTTTTCAGCTTTAGTTACTCGATCTACACTCTTAATCATCGACGGTTGTTTCACCAGTTTACGTAATGCTGTTTTAACTTCACCAGGAGAATTGCCTGACATAAACATTTCTGGAAAGCCATCAACACTTACTTTAAAATCAAATTTTTCAGCCATCCTCATCTTCTTTTGAAAATCAGAATGATCCTTTTCAGCAGCTTTTCTACTGGCTGTAGCAGACTTAGCATCTTTTTCTCTATCAGCCATTGTTCTACCACTGGCTTTATCTACCATCTTAACCAATCTGTCTCTCGCTTTTCCCTCATTTTTCATATCTTTTTCAGATGGAATTTTGAATGGTGCTTTCTTAAGACTTACTTGGCTTTTTGGCTGTGCTGTTTTAGCAGCTTTAGCAAACGCTCTTTCTTTATCTTTCTGTGTTAAGATCTTTTCACCTAATTCTGCTTTTGCTTTTTCATTACCTGCCTTTTTCATAGCACCAATGCCTGCTTTCAGTCTACCTTTACTATCACGATCTGCCTTTTCTTTATCTTGTCTCATTTTTTGTAATGGAGACATCATTCTTTTTGCTTGCCCTTGTGGTTCACTATAAGCTTCTTTATAAATGTGCGGGTGCTCTTCTTTTGCATGCTCATGATCATCATGATAATGATTACCAAGAGCTTTCCTTACATTCTTTTTAGGGCCGTGATATCGTAATTCATCTTCGCCGTGATAAGTTGTTTTAACACCATGCTTCTTTTTCATATAATCTGCATGTGATTTTTTCTCAGCTTCAGTCTCATGGTAGTGCATTGCATGGTTTGATGAAACGTGATCTTTTCCTTCATTAACGTCTTCTGTTGCAGGTACCTTAGCTTTACCGGTTAATTTATCAACAGCAGTAGATGTACCTTTGTTGCGATTAATAAAATGCTTAATACCTTTTTTAGCTTGATCTTTGCCTTTTTTAGAAATATCTTTATCAGGTGACTTTGAATCGATATTTCCTCGTTCTACACTTTTTGCAGCATCAGCGGTACTTACTTGTGACTTCTTAATATAACGACTTGCCATACCTTTTGAGATTTCATTGACATCTTCTGTTTTCTTTTTCTTGCGTTTATTGTCAGGATGTCCTTTACCGCCAT
>Ga0160423_10001599_pt1 | contig 18997 bp, 22 predicted proteins | sample CRUFie14St8metaG_FD_108191 | JGI IMG/M metagenome (GOLD analysis project Ga0160423, IMG submission 108191) | Marine microbial communities from the Costa Rica Dome - CRUD Field 142mm St8 metaG | ecosystem: Environmental > Aquatic > Marine > Oceanic > Photic zone | place: Costa Rica: the Eastern... | reverse complement strand
TAGATGGTTGTAAGATGCTAGAAAAAAACAAGTGTAAGTTTATTGTTATGCCTTGTAACACAGCCCATTATTGGCATGAAGATATTCAAAAAAAAATAAATATTCCTTTGCTTAGCATGCCTAAAGAAGTTTTTAATCATACAAAAAAAACCTGTAAAAAAAAATCAAAAATAGGAATTCTTTGCACAGAAGCTACTTTGAAAACCAAAGTCTACAATCAATATTTTGATAACAATTTCGATCTAATAAGTCCTGATAATAAAATTCAAAAAAACTCAGTAAATAAATCAATTAAATTTGTTAAAATGGGAAAGGTAAAGGAGGCAGAAAAAGCTTTAAGACCTGCGGTTAATCAATTAATTAAACAAAAATGCAAAAAAATTATTTTAGGATGTACAGAGCTTCCAATAGCGTTATTTGCTTATAAATCGTTTAAAAAAGCAAAAGAATCTAAACTATTTATTGATCCAAATCTTTTATTGGCAGAGGTTTGTATGAAAAAGTATAAAAAGAAATAATTATTCTGCGTTAGTTGTCAAAGTTTTAATCTCTAAAATATTTTCATTAGGGTCTTTAACAAAAAAAGTCTCTTGCTCATATTTTGTTCCCTTAAATCTTAAATAAGGTTCATCATAATATTTAACATTTTTTTCTTTAAGGCGACTTTTTAAACTATCGAAGTCTTTTCTAGATAAATGAACGCCAAAATGAGGTACGGAGACATTTCCCATATCTACATCGTGTCTTTCATTTTCTAATTTATGATCACTTTTATGAAGGGTTAATTCATTTCCCCAAAAATCTACATCAGCCCACTCTTGAGCTGCATTATCTAATCTACATCCTAAAACTTCACTATAAAAATGTTTAGCTTTTTCTAGATCCCCACACGGTATGGCTAAATGAAAGCAATTTGTATTTTTATACATATTAAAACTCTTTAAAATATCAATTTAGTATCTATATAATTGATAAAAATTTTTAATCAACAGTAGCTATATCAAAATCAATGAATAATTTTTTACAATCAATAATTGATAGAGATCCTGCGGCAAAATCTAAGTTAAGTTTAATTTTAACTTATCCAGGAGTTAAAGCAGTCTTCTTTCATACACTAGCACATTTTTTCTCTGTAGCAAAGTTTGATCTTATAGCAAGAATCATTTCACAATTTTCTAGATTTTTAACTGGGATAGAAATTCATCCTGGAGCAAAAATTGGAAAAAATTTATTCATAGATCACGGAATGGGTGTTGTAATTGGAGAAACTTCTGAAATTGGAGATAATGTAACGATATATCATATGGTTACTTTGGGAGGTATCTCTCCAAGTATAAATTCTAATGATCAAAGACAAACTAAAAGACATCCAACTTTAATGGATAACGTAGTGGTCGGTTCAGGTGCGCAGATATTAGGCCCAGTAGTTGTCGGAAAAAATTCCAAAATCGGTGCAAACGCAGTTGTTACAAAAGATGTTCCAGAAAATGCAGTAATGATTGGTATCCCGGCTAAAAATGTTGGAACAGCAACAGAGGAATTTAAACCTTATGCGGTTACAAATGGTGATACAAATAAAAAATAATGCAAAATTATAAAGATAATTTTATTCAATCAATTGGCAGTACCCCTCTAATAAAACTTAAGGCAGCTTCTGAAATAACTGGATGTAATATTTTTGGAAAGGCAGAGTATTTAAATCCTGGTGGATCAGTTAAGGATAGAGCTGCGCTAGCTTTAATCAAAGATGCACAAGATAAAAAGCTTATTTCAAAAGGTGGAACTATTGTCGAGGGTACAGCTGGGAACACCGGTATAGGATTATGTCTATTGGGTAACTCACTCGGATACAAAACAATTATTGTTATGAATGATAACCAAACCCAAGAAAAAAAAGATATACTTAAAAATATTGGAGCAGATTTAAGATTAGTTCCTCCAAAACCATATAAAGATGATGGAAACTACGTAAAAGTTGCAGATAGATTAGCTAAAGAGTTAAGTGCATCAAACAATCATGGAGTTGTTTGGGCAAACCAATTTGATAATACTGCTAATTCAAAAGGTCATTACGAAACAACAGGTCCTGAAATTTGGGATCAAACAGAGGGTAAAATTGATGGTTTTGTCTGTGCTTCTGGAACTGGTGGCACAATCGGTGGCGTGAGCAGTTATTTAAAAGAAAAAAATAAAGATATTAAAATTTATCTATCTGATCCAACTGGTTCTGCTTTATATAATTATATTCAAAATGGTGAATTAAAATCTGAAGGCGGATCAATCACCGAAGGTATTGGCTCAAGCAGAGTTACAGCAAATTTTGCTGAAGCAAAAATTGACGGAGCTTTTTCAATTGACGACCACGAGTCTTTACCTGTTCTTTATGATTTAATTAAACATGAAGGTTTGAGTTTAGGTACAAGTTGTGGAGTAAATATTGCTGGCGCAATAAGGCTTGGAAAATTACTAGGTCCAGGAAAAACAATCGTTACTATCCTCTGCGACAAGTCAGACAGATACAATTCAAAAATGTTTAACAAGTCATTTTTGCAGGAAAAAGGGCTTCCTTTTCCTGATTGGATATAAATACATACCAGTATTGTAACAAATTCGTTACTTCTAAATTTTAAGATAAAATAATTTAAATGAAAAAAATCTATCAATTTTTAATGAATAAAAATGATATGATGAGATTTATAAAACTAAATTTAATGAGGTAAAAGAATGATAATAAAAATAGAGGGGCCAATCCAAACATTTGCAAAATGGAAAGCTATGGTTCAAAGTAATACAGCAAAAGTTAAAAAATATGGAATAACTTTTCTGTATGCTGGGACTGAAAAAAATGATGACACTAAATTTATTGCAATAGTCAAATTTGATACTATGGAAGGAATGCAAGGTTTTAAAAGTGATGAAGAACTTCACAAAGAAAGAGCTGCTGCAGGTGTTGATTTAGCGAATACTACTACAACACCTATGAGTGAAGATTTCCTGGAACAATTTAAAGGATAAATGAAACAGAGGAGAAAATAATGTCTAAATTTTATGTAATTGGAAAAGCAAGTCCTGAATTGTTAAAAAAAATGCATTCTGACCCTGGTGCTGATAGAGGTGCTGTAATGAAATCAATGTGTGAAAGTTTAGGAGTTAAGGCAATTAGTTATGAATGGTTAAGAGGACGTTTTGATGTTTTGTTCTGCGTTGAAGGAGATTACGAAAGTGTTCTTGCTATGAAAGTGACTGTTCTAAATAATGGAATGATGTCAGATCTAATGGTGCACGAAGTATTTGATTACAACAGCGCATTTAAAAAAGCAGCTGAAGTATCTAAAAATTACAAAAAGCCAGGTGAGTAATGTCAGCAGGATATGCAATATTCAATATCAATATAACCAATCCTGCAAATTATAAAAATTATATTGATCAAGTTAAACCTGTAGCTGAAAAATTCGGCGCTGAGTACATTGTAAGAGGAGGAGAAAATCAAGTTATAGAGGGAACTTGGCAACATCCTAGAACTGTTGTTATTAAATTTCCCTCATATGAAAAAGCATTAGAATGGTATAACTCAGATGAATACAAACCAATTAAACAAATTCGATTAGATAATGCTGAAACTAATGCAATAATAATAAAAGGAGCATAAAAATGTCTATATTAGGAAAATACGTTGCTGCAATAGCTGATAAAGATGAGGCGACAATGAATGAACTTTTGCATGATGATTTTAAATTCACTATGCATAAATCTGGAAACATTTTAACTAAAGGTGATGTTATCAAATGGGCAATGAGTGGTGATATTAAACAAGATAAAACAAGAGTAGTTTACGAAAATGATGAAGTTGGAATACATCATTCATTCGTAACATTTGATGATGGAAATGTTGAGGCTGTGATGGCAGTTTACAAATATGACAATGGAAAAATTGTTAGTTTGGAAACTGGAGCTACCCCAATGCCTAAATAATTATATATATTCAGCGAGATTTCATTTAAAATGACTAAATGAGTCTCGCTAGTTCTTATCTTTTTCTATTTATAGCTGTCTTATTAGGGGTTACATCAAATAGTTTTGCAAAAAGTGCTGAGGGCTTCACACTTTTAATCCCAAGCATAATAACAGGAGTTACAATTGTGCTATGTATGTATGCTCTTTCCTTAGTTATGAAAAACATTCCAATGGGAATAACTTATGCATCATTTGCTGGATTAACGATTATAGCTACTGTGCTGGTAGGTATATTTAAATATAATCAAGTTCCAAATTTATATTCAATTTTAGGTTTGATATTTATAATATTGGGAGTTTTAATGGTTAATTTGTTAGGAGATAAATAAAATTGAAACCGCTTTTTGGATATTTATTTTTAGCTAATGGTATAATTTTTGGTATTGCCTCAAATAGCTTTGCCAAAATTTCTCAAGGATTTACGAAGTTAACTCCCTCGATTATTTGCATTTTGTTTATGTGTATTACAATGTTTTCAATTGCAAAAGCTATGCATGCCTTACCTGTGGGCTTTGCTTATTCAACTTATAGTGGTTTAACAGTAACAGGTGTTGTCCTATTCGCAGTTCTAAAATTTAATCAAATTCCAAATTTATATGGAATTATTGGTATCATTTTAATTATAATTGGTGTCATCATGGTTAATTATTTAGGAAGTGTAAAATAAATATTAAAAGGAAGGAAGAAATGTCTGATGTAATAGCATTCATTGGTGTTGGTAATATGGGAAATCCCATGGCAGAAAATTTACTTAAAGCTGGAAAAAAAATTAAGGTCTTTGATGTTTCAAAAGAAATGCTTGCAAAAGCTAAAGAGAAAAATTTAGAAACAACAGATAATTTAGATAGTTTAATTACTAAAGAAGTAACAACAATTATTACAATGTTGCCTGAAGGAAAACATTCAAAAGAAATATATTTAGGAGACAGTGGTATTATTAATAAAGTTTCTAAAGATTGTCTTTTAATAGATTGCTCTACGATTGATATCAATACATCAAAAGAAATAGGGAAAAATGCTGAAGAAAAAGGAATAATGATGATTGATGCTCCAGTAAGTGGAGGTGTAATGGGAGCGCAAAAAGCGACTTTAAATATTATGGTAGGTGGATCTAAACAAGCATTTGATAAGGCACTGCCTATTTTAAAGATTATGGGAAAAAATATTTACCATGCTGGAGAAATTGGAAGTGGTAATGGTGCAAAAATATGTAACAACATGTCTTTAGGAATTACAATGATTGCAGCATCGGAGTCATTAATGCTTGCAAAAAGATTAAATATTGACATTAAAAAAGTTCATGAAATCATGAAAAATGCATCCGGTAACAGTTGGCCAATATCAGTTTATCCTCCTCTTCCAGGACTTATAGAAGGTACGCCGTCTAACAATAATTATAAACCAGGATTTTCTGCTGGGATGATGAATAAAGATTTAAAACTTGCTAATGACTGTGCAAAAAATGTAAATGCATCTACACCTCTTGCACAAATGGCTTTAGAGATTTATTCAAAATTTTGTGAAGATGGAAATGCTTCTAAAGATTTTTCTGCAATTTCAAAAGTTATTGGAGGAGATGCTTGGGGATACCCAATTGATTAATTACCAAGAAGAGTTTGGTCCTTCTAAAAACTGAATTTCTTCAGGTGTAGATTTTCTTCCCATAATTTCGTTTCTGTGTGGATATCTATGAAATCTTTTAATTGCAGCAGTATGATCTTTCCAAAATTTTTTTATTTCATTTATATTTGGATGTTTTGATAAATAGTTATCTAATAATTTATAAGCTCTATCATGATCTATTATTTCCTCACTATGTATATATGGAAGCAACATAAAAAATCTTTGGTATTCATCCATTCCATCTAAGTAGCCATTATAAACTGCATCATTTACAATTAATCTTGCCTTAAAATCATATTCAAAAGACTTTTTGTTATTCCTGTACAAGTTTCTAGAAAATTGATCTAGTAAAATAACCAAGGCTAAACAACTTAACGGTTCATCTTGCCAATAATCATACTCATTATTAACTGCTTTAGTATGATCCTCGCCAAACTTTTCTTTGATTAATTGATCAAAACTATCGTCTTTTTTAAATCGCTTTTCAGCGATCATGTCATCAAACCAAAAATCTAAAACTGCTTGAGCTCTATCATTCATAAATCTTATCGACCTTCACTTGATAAGCTTCTACTAGCCTATTGGTCTCATTTGCCATACTGACTACAGCTATAAGTTCAGCAAGCATTTCTTTTGTAGCACCTTGTTTTTTTGCAGCAATACTGTGTGATTTAATACAGTATTCGCAGCTATTTGTCATTGAAACAGCAACATAAATTAGTTCTTTTGTCATTTCGTCCAATGCTCCTTTTTTCATTACTTGTTGCAAAGAATTCCATGTTCTCTCTAAAGTGTCTGGTTCGTTAGCTAACATTTTCCAAAAGTTAGTTATAAATTTAACATTTCTTTTTTTTTTAATATCCTCATATACTTCTTTGACTTTTCCAGTTGCATCATTTTCCTCAATCATATTAAAAATAGCCATTATACCTCCTTAGTTATAAATAGTTTCAATTTTAGGCATTAGTCTTAATAATTCTTTTGTGTATTCATTACTTGGTTTTTCAAATAATTTTTCTGACTCAGATATTTCACATAATTTTCCATTTCTAAGAACGCCTATTCTATCACACATCTGTCTAACTACAGGTAGATCATGACTAATAAATAAAATAGTTAAATTTAATTGCTCTTGAAGATCTTTTAGTAAATTTAATATTTGAGCCTGTATGCTCACATCTAGAGCAGAAGTTGGTTCATCACAAACTAAAAGTCTTGGTTGAGTGGCAAGCGCTCTTGCTATTGATATTCTTTGTCTTTGACCACCAGAAAATTCATGTGGATATCTTTCGGATGAACTCTGAGCTAATTCAACCGATTGCAATAAATCAGCAACATAACTATCTAATTCTGATTTGTTTATAGATGGATTATGCAACAATATAGGTTCTGCAACAATATCTTTTACCTTTAACCTTCCATTCAAAGATGAATAAGGGTCTTGAAATATCATTTGAATTTGCTTTCTAAATTTTAGCATATCTTTATTTTTTATAATTTTAGTTATACAAACATCATCAAAATAAATATCTCCAGAACTTGGTTTGTATAAATTAACTATCATTTTGGCTATTGTAGATTTTCCACTTCCGCTTTCTCCTACTAAACCAAATGTTTCTCCTTCTTTAATGTTAAATGAAACATCATCAACTGCCATTACAGAATTTTTTGAATTTTCAGTAAAAAAATTATCATCAAATGTTTTAAAAAGATTTTTAACTGACACTAAATTTTGTCCACTAATTTCTCTTTTTTTCCATCTGTTTAATATTTTTAAATTACTTTGATTTTTGCTTTCAATTTCTTTATCTAAAATTACAAACCTTGAAATTTTTTTATTTGTAGGTGGAACAGAGCTTACTAAACTTTTTGTATAAGGTTTTTTAGGTTTTGTTAAAACTGATTTTGTCTCACCTATCTCAACAAGCTCACCATTTTTCATAACTGCAACTCGATCTGTAGTTTCAGCAATTACACCCATATCATGTGTAATAAGTATTACAGCTAAATTTCTTTCCTTGGTTAAACGTTTAATTAAATCTAGAATTTGAGATTGGATAGATACATCTAATGCGGTAGTTGGTTCGTCAGCAATTAAAAGTTCTGGTTCGCAACATAAAGCAAGTGAAATTACAACTCTTTGTCTCATTCCACCTGAAAATTGATGTGGATAATTATTAAATCTCTTTTCAGCATCTTTAATGCCAACCTCTTTTAATAACTCTATGGATTTTAGTTTTGCCTCATCTTTGTTTAAATCTAGATGAGTTTGAATAGTTTCTATAAGTTGATCTCCAATTGTTAATATTGGATTTAATGATGTTTGAGGATCTTGAAAAATTAGTCCAATTTTCTTCCCTCTAAAATTAGAAAAGCTTTTTATGTTATCATGTATATTTATATCGCCTAAAATAATTGAGCCATTTGATACTTTTCCAGGTTCATCAATAAGATCAATTATTGCATTCCCAACTGTACTTTTCCCCGATCCAGATTCTCCAACTAAACCTAATATTTCTCCTTTACTTACTTCAATATTTACATTTTTTGCTGCGTAGACAGTTTCTCTCCTCATTTTATAATCAACACTTAAATTTTGAATTTTTAAGAAGCTCATTTTTTTAATCTTGGATTGAGGGTATCCCTCATCCAATCTCCTAACAAATTAATTGAAAAAGCTAATATAACTAAAAAAATAGCAGGAAAAAAAGTTATCCACCATTCACCAGAAAATAAAAAATCATTTCCTAATCTTATTAAAGTTCCTAAAGAAGGTGTAGTTGGAGGAACTCCTACACCTAAAAAACTTAAGGTTGACTCAGCAATTATAGCTAGTGCCAGTCCAATTGTTCCAATTACTAATACTGGTCTCATTATATTTGGTAAAATATGTTTGAACATAATTATTATATTTGAAACACCAATTATTGTTGAAGCTGAAACATAATCTTTATTTTTTTCAACTAAAGTTGCTGCACGCGAAACTCTTGCAAATTGAGGCCATTCAGAAATTCCAATTGCAAAAATTAAAACATATATTGCCATCTCGTCATGAAGCTCTCTTGAGATAATTCCTCTTGCAATACCATCAACTAATAATGCCATTAAAATACTTGGTACAGTTAATTGTACATCTGTAAGTCTCATAACTATCATCTCATACTTTCCGCCGAAATATCCTGCTGTAAGCCCGAGAAAAACCCCTAAAACTAAACTAAATATTATTGCTGAGAATCCTACAATTAATGAAATTCTAGAACCATAAAGTATAGTTGATAACATATCTCTACCTTGTCCATCTGTTCCAAGAAGAAATTTTGCCATACCTTCCTCCGTCCATGAAGGAGGAGTAAATGCTTCCATTAATGATAACGATGATGGATCAAAAGGGTTGTATGGCGTTATAAATTCAACAAAAAATGAGCAAAAGAAAATAATGAATAAAATAATAGATGAAATGATTGCTGTAGGAGATTTAATAAAGCTAAAATAAATATCACTATCCTTTATTCTTTCCCAGGTAGTCAAAGAATTATTATCCACTAATTGCATCTCCTTTAACTCTTATTCTTGGATCTATAAAATAATATAAAATATCAACAATGAAATTTATCATTACGAATACAAAAGCAATAAATACTAAGTAGGCTGACATTATTGGAATATCTACGAATTGAACTGCCTGTATAAATAAGAAACCCATTCCAGGCCATTGAAAAACAGTTTCTGTAATTATTGAAAAAGCAATTAATGTTCCAATATTAATACCTGCAATTGTTATAACTGGTATTAAACCATTTTTTAAAGCATGTTTGTAATAAACACTTTTTTCATTTATTCCTCTTGCTCTTGCAAATTTTATATAATCTGTCTGAAGTATTTCCATCATTTCGGCTCTAACGAGTCTAATTATATAAGTCATTTGAAATAAACTTAATGTTACAGATGGAAGAATTATAGCTTTCAAACCAGATAAAGTTAAAAATCCAGTTGACCAAAATCCTAAATCAACTACCTCTCCTCTACCAAACGAAGGAAGTACTCCTAAAATAACTGCAAATAAATAAATAAAGAGTATACCAATTACAAAGGTAGGCAATGAAACACCTAATAAAGATATGGCGAGAATTATATCGCTTAAAACTCCTTTCCTGTTGATCCCGGTATAAACTCCTAAAAGCGTACCTGAGATTAAAGCAATTAAAGCAGATATCACTACCAATTCGATTGTTGCTGGTAATCTTTCTATAATTAATTCTGAAACTGGTCTTCTTAGTTGGTATGAAATACCAAATTCACCTTTAGAGGCATTACCAATAAATCTTGAAAATTGAACATAAACAGGGTCATTTAAACCAAGAGTCTCTCTTAATTCAGCTCTTTCTTCATCAGAAGTTTCCTCACCAACCATATTATTTATGGGATCTCCGACAAAATTAAATAAAGAAAAAGAAACAAGGGCAACGACAAGCATTACCAATGCAGATTGAAACAACCGCTTAAAAAAATATTTTATCAATTTATGAAAATTTGAAATTACAAGCCCTTTAGATTTAAAGGGCTTGTAAATATTTTAATTAATTAAAACTAGCAAAACGGAATAACGGTTCGTTATTCGGTCTTATTGGTACATCAACATTGCTCTTTGATGCCCAAGAAATAACTTGGTGGTGTAAAGGTAAATATGAAATATCATCTTTTACAATTTTCCAAGCTTTTGCTATTGCAGCATTTCTTTTATCAAGGTTTACTTCACCTTCCATTACTCTTATAGCTGCATCAACCTCAGAATTACTAAAGTTAACTTTGTTCCAGCTTGCACCTGTTTCGTACAAATAATGGAAAACATAATGACTATCTAAAGTTGGAACTCCCCAACCTAACATATAAAAGTCACCCTGATTATCTTTTAACTCTTTGAAATGTTTACTTTTGGTTTGTGCAAACAAATTAACATTTACACCTATTTTACCAAGCATACCAACAACAGCTGTACATATAGCTTCATCATTTACATATCTATCGTTTGGACATCTCAACTCAACATCAAAACCATTAGGATATCCTGCATCTGCTAAAAGTTTTTTTGCTGCATTTACATCATAGGGTAATCTTGCATCAAGTTCTTTTGTATAACCATTTACTCCTGGAAAAGTTATTATTCCTGCTGGTTCACTTAATCCTCTCATAACTTTTTTCTTGATAGCCTCTATATCAATTGCTTGATAAAGAGCTTGTCTTACCGCTTTCTTTTTAAAAGGGTTATCACCAGTGTTACCTGTTCTAAGTTTATCAGCTGATTGATCCATACCTAAAAAGATTGTACGCATTTGAGCAGTACTTTCTACTTTGTGACCTGCCGAATTTCCTATACGTGCTAAATCCTGAACTGGAGCGTCTGTAACTAAATCAACTTCACCTGATAATAAAGCGGCAACTCTTGTAGCGGCATTTTTAATTGGTAATAAGTGTATTTCTGTTACTTTACTGTCTTTCATATCACCCCACCAGTGTTTATTTCTTTTAAATACTGTTTTTGTGTTTGGCTCTCTTAAAGTGATTTTGAATGGACCAGTTCCCATAGCATTTGTTGCAGAAAATGTTTCTTGTCCTGCATCCCAATTTTGTGCTTGAATTGCAAAATTCTTTTCTGACCAAGCTTTTGACATGACAAAAATATTTGAAAGTTGGTTTAAAAGAATTGGGTTAGGTTTGCTTGTTGTTATCTCAACTTTATAATCTCCAACCGCTTTTACATCTGATACAGTACTAATATATTCTTTAAAATCAGATGTTCTTTGTTTTGCTCTTAAAATACTAAAAACAACATCTTCAGATGTCATCTTAGAACCATCTGAAAATTTTACATCTTCTCTTAAAGTAAAAATCCAAGTATTTGGACCTTGAGTTCTCCACTCTGTGGCTAACTGAGGCTCAATTGACATATCCAAACCTCTTGTAACAAGAGCTTCATAAACTTGTCTTGATACTTGAGTTGTTGGTCCTTCATTTTGAGCGTGCGGATCTAGTGTTAAACTATCTCCTTGCATTGACCATTTAATTGTTTTTGCAATAGAATTTGTAGTTACAAATACAAATAAAGTAGTAAGCAAAATTTTGAAAAACTTTGAATTTTTCATTTCCCCTCCTTAAATATTAATGACAAAAACTTAGCTCAATAATTGAGTAAAAAAAAGGGATTTATGCAATTAAATTTTTAAAATTATTGTAGAGAATTGTAGAATATTGGTTCATAGATGACATTTGATCTTTTGCTTCCTGGTCAAATTTGTCTAAAGCGCCATCTCCTAATTCTTTCTCAAGTGCTGATTTATATTCAGGAACACATCCCCATTCAGATACTGTTGTTTTTTTGATTTCGATATGAAATTGAATTCCATAAGCATGTTCATGAAATTTAAAGATCTGATATTTTGTATCTGGAGATGATGCAATCAAAGTAATATTTTTAATATGTTCTAGATTTTGAACTTCATAAGAATGCCATTGTAAAGACTTAATGGTATTTGGAAACTTAGAAAAAAGTTTATCGTTATTTTTATTTTCCAAAAAATTTATATCTAAAATTCCTATTTCTGGCTTGTTTGATTTAACAACTTTACCACCAACCACTTCCCCAAGTAATTGACAACCTAAGCAAAAACCTAAATAAGGTTTTTTTAAATCTACTACGAATTCCTTAATTTTTTTTTTTTCATCAATTAACCATGGAAAATCTTTTTCCATCCAAGTATCCATTGGTCCACCCATGCAAAACATAGCATCAAACTGATCAAGATTTTCTGGAATTTTTTCTCCTTCATCAAGTTCTATGGTGGTCAAATCAAAATTATCTTTGATCATAAGATCTTTTATGTAACCAGGATCTTCAATGCTAATATGTTGTAAAATAATAATTTTTTTCACGAAGCAGGTTTAAGCAGTTGTAATATTTTTTTATGATTATTTAAATTATTTGAAACTGCAATGTTACCACCTAATTCTGGGTTTTCATTTTTCCATGTTGTGACTATTCCTCCTGCAGCTTTTATAATTGGAATTAAAGGATGTATGTCCCATATTTTATTTGCACATTGCACAACAATATCAACTCTTCCCTCAGTCAACTGTCCATAAGTTAACGCATCAAAACACGGAAATTGCATACGTTTAATAAATTTTTTTATTTTCATTTGTTTCTCTAATGAAAGATAACCATGAAAAGCTGCAGCTAATTTTACATCCTTAAATTTAATTTTAGAGTTAACTTGAAGTTTTGATTTTTTTCCTTTCTCAAATACATATGCTTTATTCAAATTTTCATTTAAATAGTATTTCTTTAATTTTGGAAAATTTGCCAAACCAACCATTGGTTTATTTTTATAATTTAATGAAATTAAATTGCTCCATGTTGGATTACCGGTAACAAATGATCTTGTTCCATCAATGGGGTCAATTACCCAAGAAAAGTCACTTTTAGTTTTTTTATGACCATACTCTTCACCTATAACTTGATGGTCTGGAAAACGTTTAAAAATTTTACTTCTGATAAATTTTTCAAAAGCTTTATCTGATGTTGTTACAGGGTCATAACCTTTTCCTTTTAATTTATTTGTTATTTTAAATGGTTTATCTAATTTACTGTAATAGAAGGTAGTTAGCTGCTTAGCCAGAGAATTAAGGAAATTTGAGTAAAGTTTGTAGTTAAAATTTTTGATCATTATACTCTAATTTATTATTAAAAAAACACTATCAATACAAACGAATTTATCTTGAAAAAAATACAATTTTAAGTGAATGTTTTACTAGACATGAAATTTGAAGTTAGCTCAAACAAAATATTTTCTTTTGATGGTATTAATAAAGAAGAATTGCATCCTTTTTGGTTAAGAGAGCGAGTTAGCGAAAAAGAATATCTTGATGAGGGTACTCAACAAAGGTTATTCGATCCATCTGCAATGAACCATTCCATAGATATAGTAGAAGCAAAAATTGATGGAAACTTTTTAAATATCAAATTTAATGACGGTGTAAATTCTCATTTTGAAATTAATAAATTATCTAAAGAATTAAAGTTAAGACAAAACCAAGTTATAGAAATATCAAAAGTTAAATGGAAATCTGATTTTAAAAATATTAAAAGTTTCAAATTCTCAGATAAGTTTCCAGATAGTAAAGAAATGTATGAATTGTTAGTTAGTTTTTATAAATATGGATTTGTTATTATTCAAAATGTTCCAACCGATGAGAATTTTTTAATTAATTTCGGTAATATGATTGGAAGCGTAAAAAGAACAAACTTTGGAGAATATTTTAATGTTAAATCAAAGCCAAATCCTAATGATTTAGCATATACAGCGCTTCATTTATCACCTCACACAGATAATCCATATCGAAATCCTTTTCCCCCATGTATTCAAATACTCCACTGTATAGAAAATGAAGTTTCAGGCGGTTACTCAACCTTAGTAGATGGATTTACAGTAACTGAAGATCTTAAAACTTTGAATAAAAACTATTACGATATTTTAACAAACACAAAAGTAAGATTTAAATTTGTAGATAAAGATACAATTTTAGAAAGTTGGTCAGAATTAATTCATTTGGATGCCTATGGCAATTTCAAAAATGTTAGATTTAGCCCCAGATTAGATTACGTGCCACAAATGAATAAAGAGAAATTGGATAAATACTATTCTGCAAGAAAATTTTTATCAGATTTATATAACTCTGATGAATACAGGATTGAGTTTAAATTAATGCCTGGAGATTTAATGATGATGGATAATCATAGACTTCTTCATGGAAGAACATCATATGATCCAAATGAAGGTAATAGATTTTTACAAGGATGTTATTTAGATTTTGATAGTACAGAAGGTAAGTTGTTGCACTTAAAAAGAAAATTTAATCTTTAAATAAACTTTCAATTTTTTCTTCAGCATTTTTAATTGATTTTTCATAATCTAAAGCCATTTGGTCAGCTGCTATAATTTCTATTTTCTTAATTCCAAAAAAATTTAACATGTGTATTAGCCAAGGAGTTAGATAATCCTCAGGTCCTTGTATTTTTGTTCCACCGGATGTGATAACTAAATAAACTTGTTTATCTTCTAGTAAACCAACTCTTTCTCCATCCTCTGAATATTTAAAGGTAAGTTTTACTCTTGCAGCAAGATCAGCCCAAGCCTTCAAGGTTGCTGGTGGTCCAAAATTATAAATAGGGACAGATATTATGACGATATCACTTTCTTTTAGTTCTAAAACTAATTTGTCTGATAATTCAAACATTTTTTTATGATGATCGGTCTGTTGCTCTTCTGGAATTTTCATTCCTGACTCTGTTAAACCTGATAAAAAAAGCATTTCATCATCTAGATCTCTAAGTATAATTTTGTCATCAGGTTTTTTTAATTTTTCAATTAGCTTATTTGCTAAACTTCTTGAAGTAGAACCTTCTTTTCTTGCGCTACAATCAATTTTATAAATTTTTCTCATATTCATCCAATGTTTTGAAGAAAAGGAATATATTTAAGTAAATAAAAACCTAATGCTTGCAAATGATTTGTTATCATTAATATTCCTGTTGCTAACAATAATCCACCACCTATTTTGCTAATTATATTCATCTTAGATTTTAAGTTTTTTGAAAAAATCATAAAACGCTGTATTAAATATCCTGATAAAACAAATGGAATGGCTAATCCTAAAGAGTAAAAAAATAACAACATTACCCCTCTATTGATATTTTCTTCGGTTGAAGCTAGAGCTAAAATTGATCCTAATATAGGACCTATACAAGGTGTCCAACCGAATCCAAAAGCCATTCCAATTAATACTGATCCAAAATTATTTGGATTTATATTTGATTGAAATCTTTTTTCATAATTTAGAAATTTAATATTAATTACACCCATAATTTGAAGAGAAAATAAAATTATTAGTATTCCTGCTATAATTCTTAGCTCATAAGAATTATCTAAAATTATCGAGCCTAAAAAAGTTGCTGTAGCACCAAAACTTACAAATACTATTGAAAAACCTATCGCAAAAAAAATGATTGGAATAATATTTATTTTTTTTCTTTTTAAAAGTTCATTAATTGAACTGCCTGATATGTATGAAATATAACCAGGTATTAATGGCAATACGCAAGGTGATAAAAAACTAATTAAACCCGCTCCAAGCGCAATTAAAAGTTCAATCATTATCCTGTATTTTTCATTGCAGCAGAAATTCCTGCAATTGAGGTAATTAACGCATCATCTAGAAATTTTTTATCTAATTTCTTATATTTTTTAGAATTTAATTTATTCATTATGCTTGCTTGTAGTATGTTTAGCATTTCAGTGTAATTATTTCTTATAAATAATGCTTTTCTAAATTCTTTTCTCTCTCTAACTATTTCTTTTGGGGTAATTTGATTATGTAATTTAACCAAAGCTTCAAATTGAAATCTTAATTTTTTTCCAATTCTTTTAAGTGAAGCATCAGCTAAATTATTCTCATAAATAACTGATATTTCTGGATCCACCTTAGAAATTACCATATCTAAAATATCCATTGTTGAGACAAAGTAGGGCCAATTCCTCTCCATATCGGTCATTGTTTTTTTAAACTTTTTGATTGATCCATATCTTAATGCTTCAGTTGTACCTAACCATGCTGGTAACATTAACCTAATTTGTGTCCAAGCAAATACCCAAGGAATAGCTCTTAAACTTTGAATATTATCAACATTCTTTCTCTTGGTTGGTCTTGATCCAATTGCAAGCTTACCAAGTGATTTATGTGGGGTAACTGTTTTAAAGTAACGAATAAAATCCTCACTTTGATTTAGATATTTTCTATACGAAGACGTGGAAATTTCTGACATTTTTTCAATTAATTCACGCCAATTAGTTTTTGATCTTGGTGGTGGATTTAAAGAAGCATCCATTACAGCTCCTATGTAACTACATAAATTGTATTCAGCTAAAGGTTTGTAGCCATACTTTTGTTGAATTACCTCACCTTGATCGGTTATTCTTATTTTTCCATTAACCGTACCAGATGGCTGTGATTTTAAAGTAGCCTGGATCGGACCGCCTCCTCTTCCTGGAGATCCACCTCTACCATGGAAGAAAACAAGATCTATTTTATATTTTCTAGCTAAATTTCTAAGCTCCTCTTGAAGTTTATATTGATGCCAACTTGCGGATAATTTTCCAGCATCTTTACTGGAATCTGAATATCCAATCATTACCTCCTGCTTTGAGTTAATCATTTTTCTATACCATGGGAGTTTGAATAAGTTTGTCATAACACTGTTAGCATTTTTTAAATCATCCAGAGTTTCAAAAAGAGGCACAACTCTTAATAAATTTTTTGTTTTTGCTTGCGTTTGTAAAAAATAAACAGATAAAATATCAGATGCTGTGGACGTCATTGATATTACATAAGCGCCCAAGCATTGTTCTGGTTCTTTAGCAATTTGCTTAAAAGTATTCCAAACTTCCCTATTTTCTTTGTCTTTAATATTAATTTTATCTACAAAACATTTTCTTTGTTTAATTTTTTTATTCAAAAGTTTTACTTTTTCATCTTCGCTTAATGAAAAGAAATTAATTTTGTTTCTCTTTTTAAATATTTCATTTAATAGTTTTTCATGTCTGTCGGACTCTTGTCTTATGTCTAATCTTGCTAGATTTATCCCAAAACATCTAACTCTTCTAATTAAGTCTAGTAAATCTGCATTTGCAATATGCTGACCTTTGTTCTGATTTAGGGAACTTCTCACTTCTCTTAAAGGATTAATGATCTCATATTTATTTTGAAGTAATTTTTTTTCATCTAAAGGTTTGTTAAAATTGATGTATGCTTCAATTAATTGATGAGTATTTCTAACTTTATCTCTCAATGGTCTTAAATATACTCTGTATGGTTCAAAACTTTTTCCAGTAACTCTCCTGATTGCTGGTGAACACTCTTCCATAGATAAATCTTGAATTAATTTAGTAAGCTCCTTTTCATATAATTTTGCGGCTTGCCATCTAGAAAATAATATTACTTTCTTGGTTACGTCGGAGGTTACATTTGGATTTCCATCTCTATCTCCTCCCATCCATGAACCAAATTGAATAGGATTAAAATTTCTGGGCAAGTCTTTGTTTAAATTTTTCCTAAAGATATCATTTAATCTCTTATAAACTTTAGGAATAGTATCCCACAAACTATCTTCAATTACAGCCAATCCCCATTTTGCTTCATCCAATGGAGAAGGTTTGGTTCTTTTTAGTTCATCAGTTTTCCAGATAATTGCTATTTCTGAATATAGTTTTCTATCTAATTCTATGATTTTTGAAGGGTATTTTTTGTAGAGATGTCTTTGCTCCATAATTGATATCAAATTTGCATATTTTTGAATTAAAGTTCTTCTTTTAACTTCTGTTGGATGAGCGGTAAGAACAATCCCAATATCTAGCTTAGTCGCCAAATCATAAATTTTATTATTTGAAATATTTTTATTTTTGAAAAGTCCCTCAATAATATCCTCGATAAATAAATTTTGATTTTTGCTTTTAAAATATGGATTTTCATATTCATTTAATTTTCTAGATGCATCTAAAGACTCAGCTAAATTCATCAAATTAAGGATATGCGAAAAAGCTCTTGTGATTTTAAAAGTTTTTTCTGGCGAAAGTTTTTTTACTTCTTTTGAAATTTTTGAGAAAACTTTACTCTTGTTTTTATCTAGTAACGTGTTTTTGGAGAGTAATCTTAGTCTTTCAACAATTTTAAAAAAGGCTATTCCCTCTTGATCTTTAATTACTCTTCCTAAAAATGTTCCTAATAATCTAATATCTTCTCTTAAAAGCTTTGTGGGTATTCGCTCATAATAAAGATCTCTTTTCTTCATTTCTTAATATAAATTTTTTTTGCAAAACTCCTTTTACATTTGTTTTTACACTAAAAAAGAATCCTGAATATCTAAATTTTCGCAAATCTGCTTTGCTCATACCTTTTGTTGCTGTTGAAACGTAAAGTTCTTTAGTATTTTTACCTCCAAATGCACAATTAGTTATATTTTTTGCAGGAAACTGAATTTTGTGAATTAATTTTGCTTTTTTATTAAAAACAGAAATACATGCACCATGGAAATGAGCAACCCATAAATTTTTATTTTTATCTAAGGTCATTCCATCAGGTGAACCTTCTTCAGGTGATAATTTTTTAAATATTTTTTTGCTTATTATTTTGTTATTTTTATTTATTTTAATTTTATAGATAGTTTTTTTTGGACTATCCGTATGATAAAAATTATACTGATCAATAAATGCTGGTCCATTAGTAATTCTATAATTTTTATCAACTTTTATTA
>Ga0160423_10001598_pt1 | contig 18999 bp, 26 predicted proteins | sample CRUFie14St8metaG_FD_108191 | JGI IMG/M metagenome (GOLD analysis project Ga0160423, IMG submission 108191) | Marine microbial communities from the Costa Rica Dome - CRUD Field 142mm St8 metaG | ecosystem: Environmental > Aquatic > Marine > Oceanic > Photic zone | place: Costa Rica: the Eastern... | reverse complement strand
ATAAAATAATCAATTTTCTCATAATAATTGTTTTGGTTAATAATCGGGTTAATTGAATCGAGACGATCAGGAAATAATCGTCTACTTTTTTAAATATCTTTGTAGTATCTTACATATTAAATAATAATATACGAAAAATATAGGTAAGAGGCAACTTTATTTGAATAAATTTATAACTTTCCAAACATCTTTAGGATCTTTAAAAGCTACTACTTTAGTATCTTCTTTTAATTGTAACTCTATAGTACCGTCCCAGTTTTTATCTGGGTTTAATTCATATAGGTATAACTGTATAAGGGAAAGTTGCTCTTGATTGAAGTGTAACTTAAATAAATTCTCTACTACTCTAAAATATCTATCTTCAAAGCCTACTACGTCTATTCCCATTTCCTGAGCTAGGAATGAACTTCTATCCTGAATCTCATTCATAGTCTTCATTGTATCTACAAATAAAGCTTTACTGACTTGTTCAGGATCTGGCCTCTTAGATTTTATATTAAATCTTAGATTAAGATTATTCTTAAGTATTTTTCTTAGTTGTTTTTTATCCTTCATCTGATAGTTGTTCTGGGTTCTGACCTGAGAGAGCCTTCCTAACTATCTTATCGAAATATTCTATATAGACAAAAAATCCTATGATTGTCTTATCTTTTAAATTTCTGTCTCTCTCAACTCTAAGTTCAAAATCTGATAAGCCATTTTCTAATCTTTTTTCTAATTCAATAGCTATATCGTTTTGCTCTGTAGGTGTAATGCCGCCAAAACTAGTAGGTAAAAATTGTATTTTTAATCCTTTCTTCTGAGGATCTTCATTTACATCTACTTTTAAGAGAAACTTATGACCAGCAAAGTTAATCTTGGCTGCTTCACTAATCATTTCTTTTACTAATGTTTCTAATTTACTCATAGGTATGTAGTTTAGTACTATTATAAATAGTTAGTATATATTAAAAAGTTTCTATTTCTATGTCTGTATTGCTTAATCCCCAAGTTTCTGTATTTCTAGTCTCTTCAAACCATTCTACCCATTCATAAGCATCATTATAGATTTGCTTTGATGGTGAAGAACCATCATTTTCCATTCCTGCATGTGACATATGATATAGAGGAATATGGTAAATAGCTTCTAAATTAAATCCATTTAACACAGCTTTTTTCTGCACTGTAGTATCTACAAAACAAGCATAGTACATTAATTCTTCGAATCCTCTGATAGTATTCCAAACTTTTTTCGAAGCTAGTTGAAAATCTCCACAACAATTAATAATACTATATTTATCGTTTGGAGTAACTCTAGCAAAAAAACGTCTTTCTTCTGTGGTTTTATCTAGTTTATCTCTATATTCTTTCCAGTTATCTATTCCGTTATCCATTATACCTTTATACTCTATATCTCTTCTCGATAATGTATAAAAAGTATCTTGGTTAGCTTTAGATAAAAAATCATTAAATACTTCTTTGTTAGGAGCTATAACGTCCATAGTAGTAGCTACTATCCAATCTGCTTCTATTCTTCTTAATGCTATATTCAAAGGAATAGGAGATGGTACAACACTTGCATTAGGAGGAGCTAATTGGGATATTATAGAAGGAGGGATCATTATATGTCTTAACCTATTTGTTTTAGGTAACCTGTCTTCTACTCTCCAAAGTAAAGAACCAGCTTCTTCAGGAGAGTTCCAATCTATATACCATACTTCATCAAAAGTATCTAATAAAGTAGTTATACATAAAACTACTCTATCATCTTCTTTATAGCCATCATTTCTTCCATATATTATTGCTGCTGTTTTCATACTGTTGTTACTCCTGGTTTTTGAACTACTTTGGTTGTGCATTGTTGAGCAAAATCTATTGCTTTTTCTATATTATTTGTTTTTAAATACTCTACTACTAAACCTGCTAGGAAAGTATCTCCAGCTCCAGATACGTCTTTTACCGGTACATCTACTGTTGGATAGTTTTTATCTCTAAAATCACATCCAAATCTTCCTCTTGTAATTATAGTTTTATTTCTTAATTCTTTATCTAAAGAAAAAACTGCTCTATTTCTTATACCTTCTTGATGATTAATTTTAATAAAATCTACGTTCTTACACCAGGAACCTAATATTTTTTTAGTATCTAAAAATACAGGACAATCTTTGTTACTTGATAAAGTCTCAATCATTTTTTCATTTAAAAAACCTTTACAGTAATCTGATATAATAATAGCATCATATTTTCCTAACTCTATTTCTATATCATCAGCAGGTTGACATGTATCGTTTTCATCTACTCTTATAATAATTTGATTGTACTTATCGTCTACGTATCTTATTTTACGTATTTCCATTTTATTAGTTATAAGATCAGCTTGTACTCCAAGTGCTTCTAAGTTAGCAACTACATTACCTGCCATCCCAGGATTAGATGTAGTCCTGAATGGTACTATGATAGGAACTGGAGCTTCTGGAGCTAACCTATCTACTTTACCGTACTTAAATATATCTGTACAGCTATCTCCTATTACTAATATTTTCATCGTCTTAAAAATTTTCTTCCGGAATTTACTCTATGTCTCCAATACTCCAATAAATCATTCATAGTTTTTTCAAAAGTTATTTCAGGCTTCCATCCTGTATGCTTTTGAAATTTAGTAGTATCAGGTACTTGTAAATCAGCATCTATAGGTCTTAATCTATCAGGATCAGTAACTATTTTAATATCCGATCTAGTAGAACGACTTACTAAGTAATCTAGCATTTCTTTTATAGAACATGAAAAAGTGCCTCCTATATTATAATACTCTCCTGCTATAGGATTTTGAGTAACTAACATATAATATGCTCTAACTGCATCTCTTACATCAGACCAAGTACGTAATGAATCTAAATTACCTACCTGTATTTCAGGTTCAATTAAACCTGCTTCAATCATTGCTATCTGTTTAGCAAAGGTAGATTCGGCAAATACATCTCCTCTTCTAGGTCCAGTATGAGTAAACATTCTAGTAGTCATGATTGTCATACCATAAGCTTCAGCATAATATCTTCCTATTAAATCAGTGCCTACTTTAGATATAGCATATGGAGATGCAGGATGAAATTTACATTCTTCATTTATTGGTAAAAATTCTTTTGGAACTCTGCCAAAAACTTCTGATGAAGCACATACATGAATAATAGGATTAAATTTAGATTTAAAAATAATATCTAATAATTTAGCAGTACCTATAATATTAGTTTCTAAAGTTTCAAAAGGGGCATCAAAACTAGTCTGAGGGTAGGATTGTGCAGCTAAATGGAATACATAATTAGGTTTAGATTTATCTATAGCAGTTATTAACGAAGCACTATCGTTAAGGTCTCCGTATATCAATTCTATTCTTTCTTTACTATTAATGAGGCTTGATAAATGTTCGATATTTTCTAAATTATCGTTCCATCTACAAAATCCATATATCTTCCAATTAGTATTCTCTAATAAGTAATCAGCTAGATGTGAACCAACCATTCCGGTGATTCCTGTTATAAAAACATTTGCCATTAAATATACGTTTTAGTTAGTATATTGATCTGAATCGTATCTATCTAATAATTCTCTTTTAGCAGTCCATCCAGGCCAGAAAGGAGAACCATTATTAACATAAACGTGGTACATAGTTCTTCTCCATTTAGTAGGGTGACTGTTTCTTTCAGCTTTATGTACTAAATCTCCATTTACAGCTAGTACATCTCCTCTTTCGTAAGATAAGTGAACTACTTCTAAACCTTCAGGGATCTCACAATCATTACCTATAGGATTAGCTTGATACATTCTACCTTGATCATCATAAGCAAAATTAGGTTTAGGATTACAAGGTAAAGTTCCATGTTTATGACTTTTAGGTACTACCATCAACGAACCATTTTCTGGTGCTGCGTCATCTAAAGATAAAGCTAAGTTTAAATAATGTCCTCCATCTGTAGATTTACCTGCATAATTATCTTGATGCCAAGTAGATCCTAACTCTAATGGATTATTAGGTTTAGAAAAGAAAAAGATACTTCCAATAGGTATTGCTCTATCAGGTACTAAAGCATCTCCAATATCACACATAGTTTTTCCTCTATGTACTGAGCTCCATAAAGGTTTGTGATGTAAATCTAAATAATTAGTATAGTGACCATTAGCATGCTCATCAGCTTCTTTTCCTAATGCTTCACACATTTCTTCTGAAAATACTTTCTTTATATGTAAGTATCCGTTCTCATGCCAAAAGTCTATTTGGTCTTGAGTTAATTGGTATCCTTGATTTTGTTCCATTTGTATTTAATTTAATATTAATATATGATTAATTTTTTGATTTTGCAACTATTTCTTTATGCATTTTTTCAACGATTGGTCTCAATTGTTCGTAATCATTATCTCTTAATCTCATATAAACTTCTCCTCTTGTTCCTACATCGTCAATTCTGATATCAGTAGCTTGATTATTTACGAGACCTTCCCAATGAAAGCCATCATTTACATCTAATTTTATCATTCTATCTTCACCGTAAAGATAATCTAAAAGTAAAACTAATGACGCAGTAATTAATTCATGCATCATAGCATATTTCTGCTCATGTAAAAAAGTACCCATAAACTTAATCCACTGTTTAGTATAAACTGGAAGTCTATCACAAGCTAAATGATACAGTTTTTCGCTATTATGAGTCATGTTATAATCTTTTACATTATAATTTTCATTTCTAATATCCACACAGTCTTGAGACTTAGCTTGCATTTGTCCTCTTTCAACAACTGTATTGTCACAGATAGTAAATAATCCATCTGCAAATTTACCTTTGTGTTTAATTATAGCTTTATCCCATCCGTCATGTATTCCAAATATATCATCGCAGATAGCCCATATAAAGTAGTAATCGTTATCTAAAATAAACTTATGCTGTCTTTTAATAAGTTGAGTCCAATCTTGATGTTTATGTGGAGAATAAATACATATTAACTCTGGGTAATCTTTTCTAATATCTTTATATAATTCTTTTTGATCGTCATCTATTGCAATTACTATATCGAAATTAGCTCTTGCTTCACAACTAGAGTATAAATTATCAATCGTTTCTCTTAGTTTATCTGGTCTATCTCTAGATTGAATTATTACTGCTAAGTCCTTATTTTTATTTTTCTCTTTTAATCTAGCTTCTAAATCTAAAACTTTAGCTCTTAATTCAATTACTTCTCTACCTCTATACCACTGTAAAGTTTTTATTAAACCCATATCTAAAGTATACTTAGGTTTCCATCCTAAAAGTTTTTCAGCTTTAGAACAATCTAAAAATAAGGAAGTAGGGACTGTAGGTTTAGATAAATCATGTTCAACTTCTATTACTTTGCCTGAATGTTTTATAACTTTATTTACAAGATCTTTTATTTTTATTCCTTCTCCTAAACCTACATTAAATAATTCATAATTATTCTTTTGCTTCTTTAGAGATAAATCAATAAATCTAACTAAATCTTCTATATACAGTAAATCTCTTTTTTCTTCTCCAGTACCCCAGACTGATATTTTATTATCTTTAGACTCCATTACCTTAGTTATAGTAGCTCCAGTTACATGAGATTTTTCTAAATCATACTTATCGTGAGGTCCATACATATTAGAATGTCTCATTACAGTATATTTAGTTTTACCTTCATTGAGTCTAGAATAAAATTCACACATTTTTTCTAAATATACTTTAGTATATCCAGCACCAAAATAAAAAGATTGTATTTCATCACTAGGATTAAAATCGTTTTCCTTTAATGCTTTTTCAGATTTTTGATACATTATAGTACAACTAGGAAAAATAAAATGTTCTACTTCTTGGTGAAATGCTTCTCTCATTAATAAAGAAGTCATAACAACATTATCTGTAACGTGAATATAAGGTTTTGATACTATATCTTTAGCTCCTGTGGTAGTAGCTGCAAAATGCATAACGATATCAATACCTTTCATAGCTTTTTTAACATCGTCTTCTTTTCTTAAATCACATTTTATCCAATCTACATTAGGATAATTAGCATAAAAAGGTTTTTTGATATTAAAAGTAGCTCTAATAGAATATTCTTTATCTAATTTGCTGTAATATTCTATAACGTTTCTACCGATAAAACCTGTAGCTCCACAGACTAATATCTTTTTAGTTTTTTCTGCCATCTAAAATTAATTGTTTTTCTTTTTTAATAAATGAATTATAAATACTATCTACTACAAAACTAGCATCCATAGCATTTTCTCTATCAGGTGTAGTTTTAATATTAGTAGGATAAACATCTAATATATTGATATCTTTATTCTCTTTCTTTAAACTTTCTGCAAATCCTCTTAACCCCCATTTAGTAGCTGAGTATAAAGTTCTAGGAGATTTTATTTCTAAACCTACCATTGAATTAATATTTATAATATCTGTTAGTTGTTCTTGTAAATGATAACTTAGTAATATAGGAGCAGTTAAGTTTACATTAACCATACTCCATATTTCCTGATCGGTATAATCTAAGAAAATTTTATCAGGACAAATTATAGCTGCATTATTAACTAATACAGTAGTACCAAAGTACAAAGCTTCACCTGCTAACTTAGCTACTTGTTCAGGATCAGATAAATTATAATGAGCACTTCCTTCATGTCTAAGTACTTCATGTCCTTCTTTTATAAATTTATCACTTAAGAAGTCTCCTAATCCTCTATTAGCTCCTGTAATTAAAACTTTCATTAATTTAATGCGTTAAATTCTTTTTCAATTTTATCTGGGTTATTAAGATACCATTCTATAGTTTCTCTTATTCCTTCTTTGATTCCTATCTCAGTATAAAATCCTAACGAGTTAGCTCTTTCCATACTAAATATTCTTTTAGCATCTCCGGATGGTTTTTCAGGTGACCAATTAATCTTATTACCAAAATAGTCTGCAACTGTTTCAGCTAATTCTTTTATGGTTATACCTGTACCTGATCCTAAGTTAATAGGTTTAGTTATTTTATTTTCTACGGCAAATATCATTCCTCTTGCTACATCTCTTGCATGTATAAAGTCTCTTATAGGTGAACCATCTCCCCATACATCTAATATATCATTTTGAGAAGCTTTTCTTATTAAGGATGGTACTACCATAGCATTTTTTAAATCAAAATTATCATAAGGTCCGTATACATTAGCCGGTCTTACTATAGAACATCTACCTTCACCAAATTGTTTCTCATATGCCTCACACTGTAACTCTCCCATTCTCTTTGCCCATCCACCGTACCAATCATTAGGAGAAGGAGAACCTTTCCATACATCATCTTCATAAAAGATTTCAGCCGGGGTATAAACTCCTACTGTGCTTGTATATAAATACCATTTAACATTAGCTTTCATAGCTGCTTCTAACATATTAGTATTAAATTGCATCATAGCACCCATTATATCTGCTGGTTGTTCCATAGTTACTTTAGGAGAACATTTTATACCTACTAAGTTAAATACGTAATCAATATCCTTACAAGCAAATTCACATTCGTTAAAGTATCTTAAATCAACTTTTATATAATTTACTCCTTTAGGAAGATCTTTAGGTTCATTTAAATCTGCTATCGTTACAATAGCTTCTTTTTCTTTTAATAAATCTACTAACTGGCGTCCTATCATACCAGCTCCTCCTGTTACTAATACATTTTTATTTTTAAACATCATTTAATTTTTTACAAAGATTAACTATTTGAACTATACTAAGTTCAGTATGATTACCTATATACAAAGCTTTAGAATGTATATAATCTGCTTCAATTAATTCACCAACTTTTCTATGGTAATATTTCTCTAAATAAGGTTGATGATATTGATTACCACCTCCTGCTGTTCCTAATCTATACTCTACTTCTTCCTCTTCTAAAACTCTACATACCTCATCTAAACTATCTTTAGCATTAGCTAGCATTAAAGGTAAAGCAAAATTACTATTACCTTCTACATCGTAATTAGTATAATACTTATCTGAATCTAAATTTTCTAACCATACTTTAAAGTTGTTTTTTCTAGCTAAGACATTACTATCTATTCTTTTCATTTGTTCTATACCTAATACTGCATTGAGTTCGCTTGAACGCATATTGAAGCCAGCTACTGCAAAAGTAAATAAAGGATTAAGTTCAGGGTACTTTGCTTTATATCTATTCTGAAGCTCTTGAGAAGTTTCTCTTGTCATTCCATGAGATCTAAATAATTTAGCTAAATCATATAAATGGTCATCATTAACACAGACAGTTCCTCCTTCTATAGTAGTAATATGGTGTCCAAAGTAAAAAGAAAATAATGAAATATCTCCGAAAGAACCTACTCTTTTTCCTTTATAAGTAGCTCCATGAGCTTCACAGCAATCTTCTATTAACATAATATTATTATCCTTAGCTATTTTAATTATTTCATCATTAACAGCTGGAAATCCTAATGCATGAACTAATACTATTGCTTTAGTATTTTCAGTAATAGCAGCTTTTATATTCTCTGCAGTAATATTAAAATTAGATAATGATACGTCTACAAATACAGGAGTCATTCCTAATTGAGTAACAGAAGAAATATCAGATACCCAACCTATTGGAGGTACTATAACTTCTCCTACTCCTTTTAGCTCTTTAACCATTGCTATAGAAATAAAATTTCCGGAAGCACCAGAGTTAACCATAACACTATGCTTTACTCCTAACCAATCAGACCATATTTTTTCGAACTCTTTTACTTTAGGTCCGTTAGTAAACCTATTGCTATTAAGAATAAAATCTGATAATATTTCTTTATCTCGTTGAGTAATATTATCATTAATTAAAGGCCATTTATATCCCATATTTAATTTCTTTTAATTTATTAATAATTTCTTCAGCTGTTGGAGGTAAATTATCTACTGTAGGATGAAAACCAGCAGTACGAGGTTTAAGTCCCATAGTTCTAACTACCTTACCAGAAGCAATACTTAATTCATTAGCTATACTACTTGCTGTACCTTCTACATGATCATCATCTGTTACTAGACCTCCATACTTAGATGATTGTAAAGCTATCTTCCAATGTTCCTTCACGTTAAAAGGTCTTAACCAGAGTTGATGAAATATATTTATATCTATATTTGCTTCTAACGCTAATACTTTTAACTTATCCATTTCTAATCTAGTAATAGATAAAGGAAAAATAGTAAAATCAGCTGTTGTTCCAACTTGATCATATAATTCTCTATCATTATCGTATGATTTTCTATGCTCTGAAACATAATAAGGATCATCTTCTAACATAAACTGATCATAGACTGATTGATACTCTCCAGGTGTCATAGGTGCTACTACTTTTATTCCAGGCATTCTTTGAGCCATAGAATGATGAGATGAACCTGCAACAGGACCTACCCCGCCTTCCATAGCAATACTTCTAACAAATAATGGACAAGGTCTATTCCAAATCTCTTTTGACTTAGCTGCATAATTAACTACTGAAGCTAAATTATACCATTGAAAGCCTTGATACCTTACAACATACAAAGGTCTACCACCTGCTAAAGCAATACCTGTAGCAATAGCTCCACCAGCAACATCAGCCATAGAAAACTCTACCATACCGTCTTCTTCATACATTTCAGGTAAAGTACCTCCTACCCAACCAACTGCTGTTAAACATTGACCATAACATCTACCTAATTTATTGCTAAGGTGATGACGAGTAATTTCTTTTATAGTATCTCTAACTGTTTTTGCCATAACTCTTTTATAATTTTTTCATTTAAACTATCTATTTCCTCTGCTTCTTTTCCTAATATTGATTTTTCATCTTCGTATCTATCAAAATAATCTCCATCGGTTCCTGCTCCTGAATGCCAATACTTTCTTATTGTATTAATATTTAAGAATAAAGGGTATTCAAAATTATAATCTTCTAAATAAGTATTAATATCTAAAGGACTATCTGAAATATTATATGCTTCCATTTTAAAGGCGCTTGCTACTTCATCCATATCCCAAATTCTTCTTACTTTTTTCTCAGTTAGTATAGATAAATTATTATCCTCTACTACAAATAAAATAGGTAACTTCTTCGTAGCTGCCCATCCTAAAGCTCCTAATACGTAATCTTCTTCTGCTGAAGCATCTCCCATAACTACTATTGTAGGTTTACGAGTTTCATAACAATGTCCTACTGCTATAGGAACTTGACTTCCCATTAGTCCATCATGACCGAATATATTCTTTTCGTGAGAATGGATAGAAGCTGAACCTCCCATACCTCCTGCACATCCAGATTTTCTTCCTAGTAACTCATCTATTAATTGTTTAGGACAAGCTCCTTTACTTAAGTAGTGTGAATGTCCTCTATGCTGTATGAACACATTAGTATCTATTCCTTTATTTTCAAATATAGTATGAATGGTAGCAGGAATATATTCTTGTCCGGCAGATAAATAAGAAGGAAATTTTATATTCTTAGCTTGAATATTTTTATAAGTTTCGTTTTCAAAATGTCTACAAAAAGACGCTTTATTAAATATATCTAATCTTAATTTTTCCATTCTATGTTAATTTATTAAAATACAACCATTTCATAGTACTCTCCCAATCAGTATGTCTAAGTCCGTTATCATCTATATAGAGTATCGCTCTTGGTTTTTCAGCAGTTACATAGTCTATATACTGAAATACATTATGCTTCTTTAGCCACTCTTCTACTAATTCAGTTCCAGTTTTACCATTTACTAATGGCCTATCAGGTTTAGCTTTAGCAGTATATATTACAATATTATACTCTTTTGATAGTTCTTCTAAAGCTTCTAATGAACCTTCAAAAGGATCTCCATAACAAGTACCGTCATGAAATCCTTTATTCATATTATGTATTACTCCATCGAAATCTATAGCTAAAGTTTTAGCATCATTTTCGAATCCAGGAGGAAAATTATTACTATTCATTTGGTTTAATTATCATTATGAATGTTTCAGGATCTACTTGAGTAAATACTTCAACTAAAGTATGTAACACTCCTGCTGATACGACATCACCAGGGCTTGAAACATTCTGTTTATAATCTGCTTGCAAACCTCCTCTTAAGAACATTACATTATACTGAGGATCTATTTCATATATATCAGATATATCGGTAATATTTTTTACTTCTAGCGTACAATTTGCAAACTCATAATTATTTTCATCTTCAGTTATCCATAAACAGTCTTCTGCTTTTGGACTTTCATGCGTACTATCTTCATAAGGTTTTCCTTCTCTACCGTAACTATCTCTGAACCTTACTAAGTCTTGTTTATCTACAGGAGTTTCTATTTCAAATACAAATGCTCCTTTTTTGTCCATAGCTCTTGTAGTATGAAATAATCCTTTTCTTATCATTACCTTGCCTCCAGGAGTTAATTTATAACTATCATTAAAAAATGATACTTCAGCTCCTCCATCTAGCAGCACTAATCCAGTTGTCTTTTTAGGATGGCAATGTAATGATGTAGCATGAGTATGTTTGATATATAAAAACCAGAGAGCTACATGCTCGTTTTCATATGCAAGGTACTCATACCCCCAAGGTTTAGCTACTACAGTTGATTCGTATCTCATTTTCCTCTTTCTTCTAATACTTCATAACATTTTCTCATCCACTCTCCCATAAAATCATAATGAGGAGAAGAAACTATATTCTTATCAACTATAACTGGTCCTGGGTGATAGGTAGCACCTGCATTATTAATATCTGCTTCAATAGCATAGTAACCTGAAACTACTTTGCCTTTGATAACATCAGCAGTAATAAGTAACTGGGCACCATTACATAAAGTAAATATAGTTTTATCTAATGCATTCCATTGACGTACAAATTCTACAACTCCTTTTTCTAATCTAAGTTTTTCTAAAGCTTTTACTCCTCCAGGAACTATTAAAGCGTCATATTTTAAATACTCTTCTCTAACTTCAGGAGATTCAAATGCTGATGCTAATTCATCTCCAACCATATGACATCCTAAGATACCATAAAATCTTCCTAATTGGTTAGCTACTACAGTAACTTCAAAATTATTTTCTTTTAAACTGTGATATGGGTAAATAAGTTCATGATCTTGAAACCCGGCATAAGTAAGTATAAGTGCTCTTTTCATATTTAATTATTTAATTATTATTTATCTCTTTTTGATAAAATAGGATTATCTGTTGGCCAATCTATTCCTATATCTTTATCATTCCATTTTATTGTAAACTGTTCATTAACATCAGGATAATCTCCTTCGTATGACCATTTATAAAAGAAAGTAGCTTCATCACTTAATACGTAATGACCGTTAGCAAATGCTGGCGGTACTAAAACTGTTCTTCTATTTTCAGCAGATAAAATAGTCCAATCCCATTTTAAATAATTCTCTGAGTTCGGTCTTCTATCTACTACTACAAAATATACTTCTCCTGCTAAACAGGTAATTAACTTCCAAGCTCTATAATCGCCGTGAAGTCCTCTCAGTACATTTTTTCTTGATCTTGAAACTTTATCATGATTGAAGACTAACTTACTTTTTTTCTGATTAAATAAAGTATATAGTTCTCCTCTATAGTCATGAAAAGAATCAGGTTCATATATTTTTACTTCAGGAAATATCATTACCAACTTACTTCCCAATCTTTAAAGTCTGCCGCTAAACAGTCTATTTTATAATCTTTTCTTCCTCCTTTCTTCTCTTGAATCTTATTCTTAGCTGTATTTCTTATTCCATTTAATCCATGAGTCAATTCAAGATTGTTACCATCTTTTATACCCTTACGGTAATTAGATTCATTATGCCATATGTGTAAGTTCATTTGAGATAGTACAACTATAGCTCTTATAAACTCTGCGTCATAACCTTCTAGTTCTATATCATGTAAGATATCTTTTATTTCTTTTGCATATTCTTTTTTATGCTCAGGTAAAAAGACTTCTTTTAACTGTACTATAGATAATCTATCTATTAATTCACTTAATGTTGGTAAATATTTTCTACTCATAATTTATCTCCTGTTCTAATTCTATAACTGTCTTCATCAAAATGTTCTGTTGATACTTCAAATATTTCAGACATATCCATCAAGGCAATAAGTTGATGAGGCTGTCCTCTCTCAATAGTTAAACAAGTTCCTTCTTCTATAATTTCGCTATGCTCTAATCCTTTTTCAGTATCTAACCAAATATATTCAAAAGCACCTCTACTTACATACCAAGACTCTTTTTTGATAATATGATAATGTAAAGAAAACTTATTACCTGCTGTAGTAAATCTTAATATTTTTCCACAGTATTCATTATCATTATGAATCCATATTTCTTTACCCCATCCTTTTTTAACTATTTTAGGTTTAACTATCATAATTCTTCTATACGTTTTGCTTTATCATCTATAACTAAATCAAAAGAAGGTTTAGTATCAAAGTATGGATTATTTGAATAACCTGTTATTAATTCATCATACTTACATCCCCATTTATTTAATTGATCTTTTGTAAAGTCAAATAAATCTCTTTCACTATGTCCTCCTCTAGCAGTCCAATAAGTTATATGCCAACCTTCTTCTTTTAATTTATTTATTTTATTTATATTTTCTTGATTAGGAATAGCTAACTCGTATATTCTCTTATCTTTATAAAAGCAAATAGTTTCATCTATATCAACTAAAGCTTTTTTATTTTCGTTATACAGTTTGCTTTCTATCATTATTTAATATATTTGTAGTTGAGTAGCCTTCTATTCTATTAAAATATACGATTTTTTTTGCATATATGCCACCGACTATTTCATTATTTTTCCAATCACTTCCTACAACCAAAATGTCAGGTTTTGTTATCTGTACTAACCATTCAAGATGGTCTCTATTATCAAATACTAAAACTTTATCTACAGCTTTTAAACTTTCTAAAGCATATACTCTATCGTCTAATTTATTGTAAGGTCTATCTGCTCCTTTATCCATAGCTACTTTTTCATCTGAGTCTATACCTACTATTAAAGTATCACCTAAAGATTTTGCATAGTTAAATAATTCATAATGACCCCTATGCAAAATATCAAAACAACCATTTACCCAAACTACACTCATACTTTAAACTCTTTATATTTTTTCTTTTTAAAAATTACTTGATAACCAGTATGTATTGTATCTACTTCTTCATTGTACATAGTAGCAAATGCTCTAATTCCAAATTCTGGAGATGATACTGTTTCTTTTTGTGCTGGATCTTTCCATCCGAAATCATCAAATATTAATATACCTTCTTTCTTTAACATCTTTAACGCAAAATAACCATCTACAAAAGTATCATCAGCTCTATGAGATGCGTCGACAAATATTAAATCAAACTTATCTTCTAACTTCGAATATAGATTTGGTAAGATAACTTGAGAATTTCCTTTATGTATTTTAAAATTAATTTTATCATGGAAAGAAATATTATGCATAAAATTATCTTCTATAATAGAATTATCTTTTTCTAGTCTTTCCATTGTAGTATCCATTCCTGATTCAGCAACTGAACCTTTAAATGTATCAACTACTGTGTAATTAGCGCCTTCTTCTAATACTTTTTCACATAAGTAAACTGTAGCTCTACCTTCATAACAGCCTATTTCTAATACATTGTTAATTGGTTTATTAAATTTACTAAAAAGTTCATCCCATAACGGAATATTATGATCAAACCATTTTTCGTTAAATCTATATTTACTATTATATTCCATTATAAAGTATCGTAAAAGTTATTTTGCTTTTCTTGTCTTTCTATAGTTTTAGGATGTATTAAACAGTAAAGTGAATCACCTGGGAGAGTACAGTATTCTTTATACCCTACTAATATTTCATGCACTTTGTTTATCCATTTTATTTCAGGTATATTTTTCCAAATACGATATTGATAATCAGGAAAGTTTACCCAGCCATTTTCGTTGACATTCCATCTCCATTTATCTATATGTTCTTGAGTTAATCCCTCTACTGTATTAATTCTAGGAACTAAAAATAAATCACAATTACTATTTGATTCTATTATAGCTGGTAAAATTTTAATAAACTCTTTTTTTAGATATTCATCTGCATCTATTTGAAAGATATAATCTCCATTGCAGTTATCAGTTAGTTTGTTTTTCCAATCAGCAAAATGATGTTTAAAAGTTGCTGCTTTTACTTTATCAATTTTAACATTTTTCTTTTGTAAGTAAGACCATACCTCAGGAGTGCCATTACCTTTATCAAATAAAACTACTATTTCATCTTGTGGTCTTTTATTTTCAGAAAGTATTGTAATTAATCTTTGTATTTCTACAAATTCGTTACATACTGTAATTGCATAACTGATTCTCATTTTAATCTACTTTATAAAAGTCTATGTATTCTAAAGCATCCATGAAATTTTTCTTTTCATAATCTTTACCACCAGCCATATCCATTTTATACTGTTGACCTTTAGGGTACTTTTCTTTCTCTTCTTCAGGAATAGCTATAGCTTTAACAGCTTTCCATTTCCAATCATCTTTGTTCTTACCATCTAAAAATACCACTCCTTTTTCCGGAATAGTAATAGTAGCTGGAAACCATATACGTCCTTCTTTATCGGTATGTAATAGATCTTTATATAGTTCAGGAGATGTTTCTAATAAGTCATTAACTGTTTTAGAACCTTTAGTCATTAAAGTGGAAGTAGTAAACCCACTACCAAAACATAACCAAGTTTTAATCTCTTCACCGTCTTGTTCGAACGATTGCTCATAACAAGCATTACTTCCAAATGGACCATCAACTAATTTCATACTTTTTTTCTTTTAGGCATTTCTATTTTAATAGGAGCAGGAGGTTTAAATTCAGTCTGTACTGGAATAACTGGTATAAACTTATCGAAATAACTATTTAATTTTTCAGCCATTTTATCAATAGTATAAAATTTATTAGTTACTACTCTCTGTTTTTTACCGTTTGCTAAAGCTTTTTTATAATGTTTGAAAATAAACTTAAAATGATCCTTAGCTAACTTATCATCAAACGAAAACCATTTAGCTTCAGGCAATATCATATTAGGTACTGCTGCTGAAGGATGAACGTTTTCTAACTTACCTCCTACTAAATAATTTAAATCACTTCTTAAATAATCTACATGTCCTGACCAACCAGAAGCTATAATAGGTTTACCCGTAGTAGTAAATTCTAACATAGGTCTACCGAATCCTTCCCCTTTAGTAAGGTTAACCATTGCTTTTATTTTACGATGATTATATAAATTATTTATTTCTTTATCATTTATTTCTCCATGAAGTAAATAAATATTAGGTAATGAGCCTCCTATATTATTTCTAATCTTATCTATCTTTTTTAACATTTTTTCTCTATCCATAATACAGCTATTAGTTTGTTGAGTTTTTAAAACTAATGCCGGAGGAGTTCTTTGAGTCTTGAAAGTATGTAAAAATGTTTCTATCATTCTACCTACGTTTTTTCTATCATGTCCATGCTCACCTTGTAACCAGTGACCTACAAATAAAAAGCAAAAACTTTCTTGTATACTATCTAAACTTTCAATTATTTCAGAATGATTAGAATCTATTTGACTGTTATAAACTTCTAAATTTACTCCTTCAAATAATACTTCTATATCTTTTGTAGTTTTTAATGTTACCTTTTCACCTGTTCTATTATCTTGAGCATCATAAATTGAATCGGTTAGAGATTTTTTACTATGTTCAGAAGAAGCTAAAACTAAATCCATTCTATTTACACCTTCTATCCAAGTATTATGTACTAATGTAGTTTCCATAGCAGCAGTAACTCCTATGTTAAAATCTCCTACAGGTTGAAATTCATTAGGTACAGTAACCTGTATCCATACTTTAGGTTTAGAAGGAATTTGTTGTATTAATAGCGATGCTATTTTTTCTTCATTATGTTCTTTTAAATAACCGAACTTAGTATTACCCCATCTTTGAGGTAAAACTCTAACATTCCATTCTTCTCCTTTGCATTTTAAAATAGCTTTTACTAAATCTCTTGATCTAGCTCCATAACCTGAAAAGGTATCTACAGGAGCTGATATAACTACTAATGGTTTTTTCATATTTATAACCTAATAAATTAATTTATGTTTAACGTAATCTAACTCTCTATCTTCAACTTTGATAAGTTCGAATCTAGGACGAGGTTTAAATTTCTTCAAACACTCCTGTATTCCTTCATCTATATTCTTACTCATATTAGCAGCAGTCATTTGAGCCTCATCAGAAGTAACCCATTCTCTTGCTTTTCTTCCTCTTCTTAATCTCTCTTCAGGAGAAATATTATATGCAACTTCTATCGCTTTTGCAATATCTTCTCCAGAACATCTATCATCAAATATATAAGGAGTAGGTACTGATCCTACTAAAGAAATATTTGAAGGAAATATTGGTATAGCCCATTCACCACACTCTTTATAAGTACCTCTATGATTTGAAGGAAAATCACTATCAAAGTCTATCCACTTACCTTTTTCATCAACGAATCTCATTTGATCTTGCATACCTCCAGTAACGTTTGCAGCTATCATAGTTTCAGCCATCATAGATTCAGTTAATGCTAATCCCCATCCTTCATTTGACGAAGGTAAAACAGTTAAGTCAGCTAGGTTATACAACCAATTCATTTGAGCAGTACCTAATTTCTGTTGAGAAAAGAATACTTTGACATATTCAGGATCACATAAAGCTTCTCTAGTAGCATGAAGATCAGTACCATTCTGGTCTATCATTTGAGTATGTAATAGTAAAGCACATTTCTTTGCTTTTTCTTTACCTATCTTATCACAGAATAATCTATATCCTAAAATTAAATCAGATACTGCTTTTCTTCTTATATTTCTAGAATTAAAGAAAGTTACAAACTCTATATCTTTATCATCTTGAAAAATAGTTTCTTTAAAATTAGCATAATCTTCATATCCTTTCATTCCTTCATTAATCTTGAAAAAAGAATCTTCATTAATACCATGAGGTACATATTTAATAACTTTATTTTTTGCTTTATCCCCTAATACTATTTTATTAATATTAACTGTTTGTTTAGATATACCCATTAAACAATCTACTGAGTCATAATAATCTCTATTATAGAGAGGAGCAGGATAGTCGTCCCATATATTTAACCACATAATAGGAATCTTATTTCTTAATTCTCTTTCTAATTCAAATAACCATACCCAGTATCTAGGGTCAGTAAAAATAAAGATAGCATCAGGTTGATGTTGATCCATTAATTGTCTAACTATACCTGAATCTCCATAACCATTATAAGGTATCATTTTTACCTCAGGGTCTGGTACTCCTGTCATTTCTGCAACTTCATCTGATATATCTAAACCTTTACCTGCTTCAGGATGTTGGACAGCTCCACCAATATGTATCCAATTGTACTTGTGGCACAAACCAAAGACAAATTCTTTACCCATTGTAGCAATACCTGAGTGCATTCTTATATCATCGCAAAGTAAAAGTATTTTCTTTCTATTTTGTTTTTTAATATAACCTTCTCTATTTTCCATTAATTTGTTCTATGTTAATATTATTTAAATTGTGAATACTCCTTCTAAACTTACTATCAGTAAGATAAAGAAAAATACAACGTGAAGCAAGCTTTTGAAAAGAAAACTTGTTTTTAATACATTGATATTTAAACTCTTGAAATAGTTCGTCTTCTATACGAACGGTAGTTAACCTTTTATCGGAATTTTTCATAACTATATATACTTATATATTTATATATAAATAGGCTTATTTTACAAAATCAGAACATTCACGACACTTACCAAAAGGGTTAGTACATTCATATTCTTTATCTTTATATTTGCCTTCTTCATCTAAAACATCTTCTATAAAGTTATTCATAGAAGTTAATATTTGTTTTGTTTTTCTTGGACCTGCATTAGGAGAAAACTCTTGAACTCTTCTTTGCATAGAAGCCCATTCAGCATCAGCTGGAACTCTTCTT
>Ga0160423_10001596_pt1 | contig 19004 bp, 14 predicted proteins | sample CRUFie14St8metaG_FD_108191 | JGI IMG/M metagenome (GOLD analysis project Ga0160423, IMG submission 108191) | Marine microbial communities from the Costa Rica Dome - CRUD Field 142mm St8 metaG | ecosystem: Environmental > Aquatic > Marine > Oceanic > Photic zone | place: Costa Rica: the Eastern... | reverse complement strand
TTGATCTGACCGAGAAAGAAAAGAGGGCTAGGTCCTAGACCTAACCCTGCTTAAGGATTGAAAGAGGAATGGGTCCCTGATTAATAAGAGACAACCTCAAAAAGCTTTTTGCCAACCGACAACGATCATCCAATCCATTCCGAGTCGAGGTCCATCGAGTTTCTGATAGATGGGTGTTCCCGCTTCGATAGCGAGGCGGTTACCTTTGAAGAACCCGTTTTGGCAGTGGTAGTTTAATCCGGCGAAAAGGTCGATTCGCTCCCCGGCTTGGTTGCTGGGATCAGAGGTAGGTACTGGTCCCATAATCATTGGATCGCGTCCTTCAATATCTCCCCAGGTAGTGGCGCTGAGACGAAGTGAGCTGCTAATGGCGTCCGAGAGACGAAGAGCTCCCCAAAGATCGGCTCCGAATTCGTTGCCTAGGCTGTATCCGGCATCGTTGTCATTGATCCGGATTGTCCCATGCAATTGTGCACCCCATGAGAGATTCTCGAACTGTCCGAGCCAAGTGATACCGGGCTTGAAGTCCCAAGTTCCAGAGCCGAGCTGCATTGGATAAGGGAGACGAATCGTTCCGCCGGCTGGTGGAACGAATCCGGTTTCTTCAATGGATCCGGTTGGGGCGCTCATTACGAGGTTGAGGTGGGCGCGGGTGCTGCCCTTTTCGAATAGGCCGACAAGGCCACCGAACTTAAAGTCTCCGATGCCGTTGGTGGCGGTGCTGAAAGTGGTGCCGTTGGCGACGAGGTGATCCATTTGCTTGTCGATCACCGGGATCATTGCCATGAGAGTAAGACTCTCAGTTGGGGCATACATGGCGCCAAACATATGCATCTGAGTCTGCATGTTCGTCGGCATAATCTGGAAGGGACCCGAACCTTGCATACTGAGTTGAGAGCTGGCGGACACTTTGTCGCTACCGATGTAGTTTGGGCGCATGTCCATGTACATGTAGCGGTAGGACAACATGATTTCACCGGCATGGTGCATGTGGTCTCCCATGACGCCGATGGGGGCGTGGCTATCGACTCGGTTGGCGTCCCATAGGCTCGTCGAGGAGTGCGGATCGCTGACAGTTTCTTTAGGCGCGGGAGCGCCGGCCTGAAGAGCGGAAAAAAGGGCCGTAAATAGGGTGATAACGAAGGTTAATTGGAGTGATTTCATTGGGTAAATTGGGTAAATTGGGTAGATTGGGTAGATTGGGTAAATTGGGTAGATTGGGTAGATTAGACGGGGTCGGAATGAACCCAGGATCTTTCCGTCAAAATTAATAAGACGGGAAGGCGCTCAAGATCCGAGAGGATTTGAGTGGGGGACCACTAGAACGGTGGCGGGATGTAGGCGGTTAGGCCCGTGGAGGGTGATCGATACGCCCTGGCGCAATTTTTGCCGGAATCAGGTTGGAATCCTCAATAAGAAAAAGTGGAGCTCCAGGATGAGAAAATTGAAGAGAGTCCCTGCCGATAGGGGCCATGACTTGAAACTTGGTCAGCAAGTTGAGGGTTTCTTCTTTATCAGAACTGCGTTCTTTCTCAAGCGCTACGCAGTGATCACAGGGAACGCTGCCCGAAACCGTCTGCGCGATTCGCCCTACCAATCCCGCGCTCCGATCGCCCTCTGACACCATCTTGACCCAGGTGACAGATTGCATGGCGCTCCATTGGATATCAGTGAGTAAGATGGCTGCTAGGAGAGCCAAGGTTGTGGCGATTTGTTTCAACACGATTAGGTTTTTAATTGATAAATCGGTCATTGCAAGCGTGGATTCCGTGGAATCTGAAGACGAATGGTTTTGACACCGAGTGCCATCCTGCTGAATTGAAAGAAGCTCTGCTATGAAAACAAAAGTTGCGCTAGTCACAGGGGCCAGTAAAGGGGTCGGACGGGGAATCGCCTACGGTCTGGCTGATGCTGGTTGGGATGTCGCTGTCAATTACTACTCAGATGAGGTTGGTGCCAGAGAGACTCAGGCCGTGATTGAGTCGAAGGGATGCCGATGTCTTATCGCTAAAGGGGATGTGGGGACGAAGTCGGAAGTCGAAGCGATGATTTCTGCCGTTACTGCAGAATTGGGGAGTCTTGATTGTATGGTGAGTAATGCTGGGCGACAGACGTTCGCTTCAGTGCTTGAATTATCCGAAGAAGATTGGGACAAGACCATTAGGACGAACTTGAAGGGAACTTTTCTCTGCACTCAAATTGCAGGGCAGGTCATGAAGGAACAGGGGCGGGGCGGTGCAATCATCAACATCGGATCGGGCGCGAATAAGCAACCGTTTCTAAACCTCGTTGATTATTGTGCTTCCAAGGGTGGTTTGGAACAATTGACCCGGGTGAGTGCTTGTGAGCTCGGTCAGTATGGAATTCGGGTTAACTGCGTTGCACCGGGAGCGATCGAGATTGAGCGAACACGCGATGAATCGCCTGACTACGCAGGAACATGGTCACCGTTGACGCCGGCGGGGCGAGTTGGGAAACCGCAAGATATTGCGAATATGGTGGTTCACCTCGCCAGTGACTCAGCGGAGTTTGTCACTGGCCAAACCATCTATGTCGACGGCGGACTTTGGACGAAAGCGCAATGGCCCTACGAGGCAGAGTGAAGAGAGAGTCATTTTTCCCAGTCAATCACGCCGAACAAATTGCTGTAGTCGTCTGTCCAGATTAGATCCTTGGGCAGTGCTTCATACCAGTAGGACCCGTATCCGTCTTGCTCAAGTGCGTCATGGAAGACAGGATCTTTGCTTAGCAGGATCCAGTCGGAATAGTAGAGCATGTGCTGCTCGTAATTCGGGTCGAACTCAACTCGTGTCGCTGTCCAACCTGTCTTGTCAGCCAGGTTGTGGACGAGATCGCTGAGATTAAGGTGGAGATTACTGACGTGAATGGCGATGACGCCCTTATCTTTGAGATGGTTGTCGTAGAGTTCAAGAGCTTCGACCGTAAGCAGATGGATGGGAATCGAATCACCGCTGAAGGCGTCGATCAGGAGGACGTCGAATTCCTGCGAGCCGCCATCGCTCCACTCATTCTCCATAGAGATTCTCGCGTCACCAAGCACAACTACTTCATCACCTCGACAGTCTGAGAGATAGGAGAAGTGATCTCTAGCGAGATCCTCGACTTGCGGGTTGATTTCGTAGAAACGGATACGGTCTCCCGGTCGCATGTAGGTGGAGATGGTTCCGATGCCGAGCCCGACCACACCGACGTGCATCGGTTTTGGTTCAACTCGCGATGAATACGACGAGAATACGGCTCCGACACCACTTCTCTCGGAGTAGTAAGTGGGTGCCATTTTGCTCAGGTCTACATCAATGTATTGGCGACCATGAGAAATGCGTCCGTGGTAGAGAGCGCGAAAGTATTCGCTGCTGTGTTGATCGACATCATAAACACGAAGGACTCCATAAAATCCGCGGGCGGCGGCTCTTGATCCTACTTTGGTTTCCTTGATGTGGGCGTTCAGCCCCCAAAGCAGGGCAGTAATGAGTCCTGTCCAAGCGATGCTTCCGCCAATGAAAACTCGCGAAGTTCGCCTCTCCTTGAGTTGGTAGATCAACTGAACGGAAATGAGAAAGGCGAGAAAAACGAGAGATAAATGTAATTCCCAGTAGCCATCGAAGATGAGAGGGGAGATAAGGCTGACAAAGATACCTCCCAGGGCTCCGCCTAGCGAAATTGCGAGGTAGAATGCTGTCAGGTTCCGTGACGGGGGCTTGATCCGAACGACTTCGCCGTGGCAGACGAGACAGCCAAAGAAAATTGCTCCCACATAGATGGCAATCTGCCAGCCGATGTGCATTTCTTCCCATGCGAATTGCTGATTGATGAGGTATGCCACTGCTCCAACCGCACAAACCGTCAGTGGAATAGCTGCCCATCGATTATACCAACGAGAGTGATCGAAGGTGATGACAAAGGTCAGCAAATAGAGTGCGAGCGGTAAGACCCAGAGGAAGGGAACCACAGCGACGTCCTGGCACATTTGATTCGTTAGCGATAGCAGAAGCATGGAACCGCAGGCAGCAAAAGCGACCCAGAGGATACAGTCGAGCTTTCGAAAGGGGCGTTCCCCGCCTCGATCGGCAGGAATTTCGAATGAAGTGTTCGTCTTGGCTTTTTTTAAAAAGGTGATTCCACAAGCGGCAGCGCCAATGCCGTAGACGGCGAATGCGGCAGACCAAAGCACGGTTTGAATCGTTACGCCCATGAGCGGCTCAAACACAAAGGGGTAGGTGAGTAGACCCAAGATGGAGCCGACGTTGGAAATCGCGTAGAGGCGATAGGGTGATTTGCCGGGATAACTTTCAGCGAACCAATGCTGAAGCAGAGGCCCCGAAGCGGATAGAAGCAGATAGGGGAAACCTACAGTGAGAGAGAGAAGTTTCAGGATACCACCGGCCGGGTTCTCACTGACGCTTTCGGGGCGAAGGCCATCATCGGGCGTGATCGGCAGAATAAGGAGAGAGAGAGCGAGAAGCCCGAGATGAAGCCCCAATTGAATTTTACGCTTCTCACGAAGAAGAGTGACAAGCCCGTGGGCATAGGCATAGCCGCAAAGAAGACCGCACTGGAAAAAGAGCAGACAGGTAGTCCAGACCGCCGGGCTCCCGCCATACCACGGGAGAATGTAGCGGGCGATGACAGGTTGCACCTGAAAAAGAAGAAAAGCGCTCAGGAAAATGACTGCAGCGAAGATCGGCATGTCTGTTAAACCGTCAGAGTGCGAAATGGTTGTGTGGAATTAGCAGGGTTGGATCATCGCCCTCGATCACGTGTGAGCATGATCTCGTTCCCCTCGGTGTCAGTGCACATAGCAAGGTGCGGAGGCTCGCCATCTTCTGGCTTTGGTTCACGGGGGCACTGGCCACCGGCAGCTCGGACAGCAGCGGCTCCCTCCACCACATCAGCGACCTGAAGGGTGATTCCAGTCCACGTTTTCTTGCCGTCACCGCCACCATGAATGGCGATGAGTCCGCCAGCGATATCGAGTTCGGTAATGTGCGGATTCTGGCGAACGGGGGTTGCCCCAAAGACAGATTGGTAGAAGTTGGCAGCTCGTTCAGAGTCCGCAGCCCAGATGGTATATTTGATTTTCTCGACGTTGAGCATGGTAGAATCACAGTTATACGACTCGAAAGAGGCGGCGTAAACGAATTTGAAATTCAAATCCCCCGATGGCATGGCTGCGGAGGCCGACTAGTTCGTGAAAATCTTATTTCCAGATGCTTTGCCGGTTTCGCGCCGGCGAGATGATATTCGTGAAGCTCTGACAAAGCATCAGGTTGTTATCGTGTGTGGTGATACGGGTTCGGGAAAAACGACCCAGTTACCCAAAATTGCGCTAGAAATGGGGCGTGGTGTCAGAGGGAAGCGGATCGGCTGCACCCAGCCGAGACGAATTGCGGCTACATCTGTGGCTCGCCGAGTGGCCCAGGAACTGGAGGTGCCTCTTGGCAAGGAGGTAGGTTACCAGATTCGCTTCGAGGATCGTACCGAGCGCAGCACCACTGCTGTCAAATTTATGACCGACGGGGTCCTTCTGGCCGAGACCAGGCATGATCGCGATTTACGGCAGTATGATACCCTGATCATTGACGAGGCTCATGAGCGGTCGCTAAACATTGACTTCATTCTCGGCTATCTGCACGGCACCTTGAAGAGGCGAAAGGATCTCAAGATCGTCATTTCTTCGGCGACTCTAGATGCCGGATCGTTTTCGCAGTTCTTTGGAGATGCTCCGGTGATCGAGGTGGAAGGCCGGACCTTTCCCGTTGAAGACGAGTACCAGGAACCGCTGCATGAGCGAGAGCGACTGTCGGAGCAGGTGGCGCGAGCAGTGGAGGAACTGGGGCAACGAGATCGGCTTGGAGATACGCTCGTTTTTCTTCCTGGGGAGCGGGAGATCCGCGATGCTGCCGACCTCTTGGAGGGACGAAAGTACGCTGATACGCTGGTTCTGCCCCTCTTTGCAAGGCAAGCAGGGAAGGAGCAGCAGGCCGTGTTCCAGCCCATGGAGGTAAGACGGCGACTTATTTTGGCAACTAATGTGGCTGAGACTTCGCTAACCATTCCCGGTATCCGCTTCGTGGTTGATTCGGGAATCGCACGCGTCAGTCGTCATGATCCAGGTTCCGGTATTCAGCGACTCCAGGTCGAACCAATTTCAAAGGCCAGTGCTCGTCAGCGTCGGGGTCGATGTGGACGAATCAGCGAAGGCGTATGCGTTAGGTTATACTCGGAGGAGGATTTCAATGAACGAGAGGAATTCACGGATCCGGAGATTCTACGATCCAATCTTGCCGGGGTGGTGCTGCAGATGGAGCATCTTGGTCTTGGAGACCCGTTAGAGTTTCCTTTTGTCGATCCGCCGCAACCAAAGCGAGTCGCTCAGGCCTATCGGGTACTCGATGAAATCGGAGCGATCGAAAAGCACGGAAGTCAATTTCAACTTACCAAAACGGGACAGTCGCTTGCCCGTCTTCCCGTGGACCCCCGTGTGGGGCGTATTCTGGTCGCCGCCAAGGAAGAGAAATGCCTTGAAGAGGGCCTCATTGTGGCAAGTGCACTGACGGTTCAGGATCCCAAGGAGCGCCCCAAGGAGAAGCAAGAAGCCGCCGACAGTGCTCACGGGCAGTTCAAGGATAAGCGGTCTGATTTTACGAGCTGGTTAAGGTGGTGGTTTGCGATACATGAAGCTCGCAAGAAATCGAACAACGAGTTGAGGCGCTTTTGCCAAAAGAACTTTCTCAACTTTCGACGAGTCCAGGAATGGATGAATCTGCATCGGGAGTTGCGGGACTGTCTTCGTGAAATGAAATGGAGGCTACCCTCGGCAAAAAGGGGATTAGCCGACCCCGAGGACACTTATTCTGAGGCCTTGCATCGAGCCATTCTTGCGGCGATTCCCTCCCAAATCGGGATGAAGAGAGATCAAAAGCCAGGTTACAAGGGTGCGAGGAACTCAGAGTTCTATCTCTTTCCCGGCTCCGGGGTATTCAAGACTTCTCCGTCATGGACGATGGCGTTTGAGATGGTGGAGACAGCCAAACTTTATGCGCGGAACGCGGCGATGTTTGACCCGGCGTGGATGGAGAGGGTAGCACCGCATCTTTGTCGCTACAGGTATAGCAATCCGCAGTGGGATCGGGATCAGGGTGCCGTTTACGGGCAGGAGCGGGTTATCGCGTTTGGCCTTCCAGTGGTTGATAAACGACCGGTTCACTATGGCCGAATTGATCGAAAGGTGGCGCGTGAGGTCTTCTTGTTAGAAGCCCTCGTTAATGGTAACACGCGGGCGCCGATCCCAGCTTTGGCTCGCAATCGGGAAACCATCGCGGCGGCGGAGAGGCTGGAACACAAGATGCGCCGGATTGGAGGATTGATTCATCCGGAAGCAATCGTGTCGTTCTACGAAGAGCGGCTTCCCGAAGCGATTTGCACGCAAAAGGACTTTGCGCAGTGGGTGGCTGGTGAGAATCCCGGAGTCATTGACTTTGCCCTAGACGATTGCCTGCTACCACAAGTAGAGCCGCTGCGCGTTGAGCACTACCCAGATTCCATTCTTTCTGTTGATGGTGCAACGGAGTTGAACCTTCACTATCTCCACAATCCCTCGGAAGAAGCCGACGGCATCACACTTGAAGTTCCGTTAGTGGAGCTACCTCACTTGCCAGCATGGTTTGGAGAGTGGCTTGTTACCGGCTGGCTCGCTGAAAAAGTAGCCTCGCTGGTGCGTTGCCTGCGAAAAGAGACGCGCACATTGTTGCCCGCGAGTCGCGAGGTGGTGGAAGAGTTCATCGCGTCGTGGGAGGACTATGAACCTCGTTGCAGCCTCTTGGAGGCGCTTGTGGACTTCATGAAGGAGAACTACGAGATCGAACTTACGGTGGAGGCTTTCGATCTTGATCGCCTGCCCAGCTATCTGCAGATGCGTTATGCGATTGTCGACGACCGGGAAAAAGTAATCGCGGTTGGGCGCGATCTCTCTGGCTTGCAAGAGCGCCTCTCAGGGCAAGTAAAGGACCGCTTCAAGAAGGTCTCGCAGGGTAAGTTCGAACGCAGTGGCATCGGGACATGGAATTTTGGTGACCTCCCATCAGCGGTAGAACTCGATCGACATACGAAGGGATTTCCTCGCCTGTTTGACGATGGATCGGGGGCGGTGGCGATGAAGCTGTGGCCCAGTGAAGCCTGTTCGGTTTTTCAGCATCGTTTGGGAGCGGCGAAATTGTTCCGTTTGGAAAATGAAACACTGGTGAACGGATTGGAGAGCGTCCTTTTTGGCAGAGAGGAAGCGTCTAAGCTTCTGCAGCCGAGTCGCCCAAAGCCGGAGGCAGCGCAACCAAACAGGTTCGGCTCTATTGCCTTGGCGTTTGGAGAAACGAGTAGGCAGCCATCGCGAAAGATGGCTCCGAACCCTTCTCTTCAGCCCAAGAGTTCAGACCTTGAATTTTTGACCTCAGGTGAGGGCTGGCTGCTTTCAAATATCGGTCCTGATCCCTCTCGAAATAGGGAGGATCTCTTGAGGCGGGCCCTCGGCGATCTCATCGAAGAGCCGCTAAAATTAAGCGAATGGAACGAAGCAAAAGAGCGGACTGAGGTTCAACTGTTTGATTACATGTCCAATCTCTGTGGAACGGTCAAAAGAATTCTTAGGATCATTGAAACGGTCAACAGGTTACTGGAGAATTCTGAGTCTGGATATGAAGAGTCTCTGGCGGACGCCCGGGAACATTTCAACAGTCTTCTTGCCCCTGGGTGGGTCTTGACCGGGAATTTGTGGCGGAAGCTGATCCACTGGCAGGGGTTGGAACTACGCCTGACTCGAATGTTAGGCTCCCCACCGATCAAGGATCTCCAAAAACTTGAGCGATATCACGAGAACGCTGCCGCAATCTGGGAGGGGGAGACCGCTTGTGAATGCGAGCGATGTCCTGAAGCGGTGGCTCGCGAAAAATGGCTGGACGAGGACTGGGCTCTGCGGCTCCACACTTTCGCCCCCGAAATTAAAGCGCGGCTGAAGTAGTTGTCGCTTTAAGCTATCATGGTTCCAATAGCACGAAGGAGTTCAGGGCGACCGTCATTGTTCTTTGACGAAGTGATAAAAGTTGGAGGCTCTCCATCGACATATTCGGAGAGCGCCTTAAGAAACAGGTCACGGTTGGCCTTGATTCGGCCCGGTTTACTTTTGTCGGACTTGGTGAAGACTAGAGAGAAGGGGACTTCGCATTCGACCAGCCAAGTCACGAAGTCGATGTCGATTTTCTGAGGCTCGTGCCGGGAGTCGATTAGGACGAACACGTGGGTGAGCCCTTCGCGATACTCAAGGTAATCGGCCACGAAATCGTTGAACCGGTTTCTTTCCGCCTTGGGTGCTTTCGCGTAGCCATAGCCAGGTAGGTCGACGAGGCACCAGCCTTCATTCACAACGAAGAAATTGATGAGCCTAGTGTGCCCGGGTTTCTGCGAAACACGGGCGAGGGCTTTCTGGTTGCACAGCATATTGAGTAGTGAAGACTTGCCGACGTTTGATCGTCCGATAAAAGCAAACTCAGGAAGCTCTGCGGATGGGCAGTCACGGTAGTCGGCAGCACTGGTGGCAAAGCGGGCGAAACTAATCTTCATGGGTAAAAAACTCGTCGGCTTTGGGCTTCAGCTCTCGTTCGTGGTCAATTCTGTCAGCGAGGTTGCGAGCCTTGATGCGGTGGTCGCGTTTGTTGCGCCTTTCGATGGTCATCTTGCGTTTCTTGAGGCGCTTTTTGAGATGAGCGATCTCTTCATCGAGCTTGAGGAAGGCTTCGTAGCGTTCGCTGGAGAGTTCTCTATTTTCGACGGCGGCACGGATGGCACAGCCTTCGTCTGTGCGGTGTTTGCAGTCGTGAAATTTGCACTGAAGAGCGAGTGCTTCGATGTCAGCGAAACGTTCACGCAAGGTAGATTCGTCGGTCCACATCTGAACTTCTCGAATTCCGGGGTTATCGATGAGGATGCCTCCCTGCTCGAGAACGATCAGTTCCCGTGCCGTGGTGGTATGCCGTCCCTTGCCGGTGACTTCGTTGACCTCGCCTTCGTCCTGCCATTCTTCTCCGAGCAAGGAATTAATCAGCGAAGATTTTCCGACTCCGCTGGATCCCACAAAGGTAATGGAAACTCCCGGTTTAAGATGAGATTCGATCGCAGAGACATTCTGGCCATCGACCGCGCTTGTAACGAAAACTTCAGCCTCAGGAGCGATTTCGCGAATGGCGGCGGCCGCTTTTTCGTTCTGCTCGGAGGGAAATAAATCGGACTTATTAACCATGACAACTGCTTGTGCCCGACTCCTGCCGATCAGAGTGAAGTAGCGTTCCATTCGACGGAGATTGAAATCCGTATCAGCATCTGTGACGACGCAGACGATATCGACGTTAGATGCTATGACCTGTTCTTCGGTGCTTTTCCCGGGCGTTTTGCGTGAAAAGCAGGTTTGTCGGGAAAGTCGTGAACGGATGACGGTATCAAGATCGCCCGTGCCGATTTCAAGCGCGACCCAGTCGCCGACTGCAGGCAATTCTGCATCGCATTCGGCATCGTGATACACTTTGCCGCTCATGATTACTTCGTATTCCTCACCGCCTTCAAGCAGAGCACCGTAGGTGATCTTGTTGTCACGAATGAGGCGCGCCGGTTTCCACCCCCTCTTGGCAAAAGGGGCGAACTCCCGCTCAAAGGCGTCATTCCATCCTAACTCGGTGAGAGTCATAAGAGGAAACTGTATCGGAGCCTGACGAACCTTCACCCGAAAAGTTAAAAGAATGAGTCGCCGAAGCGGAGGAGGAGGGTAGGTTTGAGCATGAAACTTTGGGTGAAGATTTTGACCTGCATGCTGTCGATCGTATTGTTGGGCGGTCTTGGAGCCGTGGTGACCACGCCGGCTATCACGGGTTGGTATTCGGCTCTCGAGAAGCCCCCGGGCGTGCCACCGAATGCAGTCTTCGGGCCAGTTTGGACTGCGCTCTATTCGATGATGGGCATCTCTTTAGCTCTTATCTGGCATAGGGTCGAGCCGGGATTACGGAAGAAGCAAGCGTTCGGCCTATTCCTCGCTCAGCTGATCTTAAACCTGGCGTGGTCGCCAGTGTTCTTCGGGCTTCATTGGATGGGAGTCGCTTTGATCATTATCACAGCGCTGCTGCTCCTGCTGCCTTGCGCCATCATTAAGATAAGCAGCGCCGATAAGTTGGCTGGCCGCCTGCTGATCCCCTACGCCATCTGGGTAGGCTATGCCACCTACCTCAATGCGGGCTACTGGTGGCTAAATCGTTAGGCCAGGTCTAGAGCACCGCCCTCACAAAGCTCCTCCGTTCCAAAGGTTTGGAGATCGTGCCCCATGGACTGAGCTAAGGTTAGCCAGAGCTTGTTGTGGGCGGCTCCTTCAAACATAAGATGGCGCCCGGTCTTGATGCCATGAGCCCTGCCGCCGATGAGGACGAAGGGGATGTCGGTAAGCGTATGGCGGTTCCCGATACCAAGTTCGTTGAGCCAAACGATCAGGGTGTGATCGAGCATACTGCCATCGGCTCCAGGTTCTGGGGTGTCAGAGAGACGCCTGGTCAGGTAGGCGAGTTCTCCGGCAAACCATTCGTTGATCTGGGTCAGCTTTTCCTCAGCTTTCTTGTTGGAATTCGGCTCGTGAGAGAGCCCATGGTGTCCCTCCTTAATTCCAAGCCAGTTCATCCGGGCCTGCCCGACTGATCGCATGTATTGCAGCGTTCCGATTCGGGTCATATCGTTGGCCATTGCATTGACGAGTAGGTCAATCTGCATCCGGCTGATCCGGGGCGTGTTATCGTTCACCAGTTCAATATCCGGATCGATGTCAGGTAAGGGATGGTTCAGTTCTGTATCGCTGTCATCGTTTTGGAGTTCGGTCTCCATTTCTCGAACGAGAGTGAGATGTTCTTCGAGGCGGCCCCTGTCTTCGGCGCCGAGGTTCTTTGAGACACGGGCAAGATCTTCTCGCACGACATCGATGATGCTGGTCAAACTTTCCTTGTCCTTTTGCTGGCCGTAAAGCTTGGTTAGCATTTGCTCAGGATCGTCGATCGGCGCAACGGGTTGGTTGGGTCCACGATATGACATACGGGTCCAGGGATCGGCCCGATTTGGCACTGCTACCCCAAATTCGAGGGAGCCAAATCGGGTTCGTGTTTCTTCCCTGCTTTGATAGAAGTTCCGCAATTCCTGGTCAATGGAAATGCCGCTCGCCCATCCTGCAGGTGTGTCGGAGCCACCCTGAATATTTCCCGGGAGAAGTTCGGTTCCGGTAAGCAGGCAACTCATCCCCCGCATGTGGCGATCACCGTCACCGCCAACCTTGTTGTTGATCCCGCGAAGAGGCATGACTTCGCTTTGGAAAGGAGCCAGCGGCTTGAGGATGCGCTTCAGGTCATAATCGGTCCCCTGATTGTCGGGCCAGAAATTCGCCGGTATGGTTCCGTTTGGCGAAAACATGAAGATGAGTCGCTTCTTGCTACTGGCGCTAGAGGCACTCAAGCCGGGCAGACCGGTCAGGAAAGGCAGGGCAGCAGCGGATACCCCAAGGTCACGAACGAATCGGCGGCGGGAGTGAGGGAATGAGTTCATGACTTGAAGACTAAGGGGCGGAAGCGACTGCGGTTTGGGGGGTAGAAGTTTCGCTGGAGTGCAAGCTCGCGGTTAGAGCGATGTTTTTGACAAGTTCGGGTATCTTAAAGCCACTCGTTTCAAAATCGATGTAAAGAGTGTCCATAGTATCAGGACCATAGGCAAGCACGGGTTGCTTAGCTAGATGGTGGAACATTTGCTGGATAAAAGTGCGATGAGCGGACGGCGTGTCGGCAGCAAACTTGGCAACATCGAGAGCACCGGTCAGTTCAATAGTTTCACCGTCCTCCGTCTTGAAGTTAGATACCGAATCGACGGGCTGGTCTTGGTCTTTCATGCGCCAGCGCCCCATCGCGTCGTAGTGCTCTAGGCTGAAGCCAAGAGGATTGATCGTGACGTGGCAGGACATACAGGCTTTGTCCCGTGTCATTTCAGTGACCTTTTGCCGCATCGTGAAGTTCGGGGCAAAATTACCTTCTTTGAACTCATTTGCCATGGGCGGGGAATTTAAAGTCATGCCGACAATGTTACGCGTCAGGAAGACCCCACGGTGAATGGGAGATGTTTTGTCATGATAGGCGAGCGAGGAGAGAAGCAGGGGATGAGTGATGACCCCGGTGCGACGTTGAGGATCGAGGCTGACTTTTTGGAAACCACCTTTGAGTGGTTCCTTACCATACAGTTTGCTGAGACGCTCATTGAGGTAGAGAGAGTTGGCCAGCATGAGGTCGCGGTAATTCGAGTCTTTTCCCCAGACTGCTTCGTCGGTAGAGAGAAATAGGGAGGTCTTCAAATCAGCGAGGACTGCATCACTGAACTCAGGATAGATTGACTTATCCTTAGACAGATCAACACTGCGTTCCAATTCAAGCCAGTGGTAAAAGAAACCTCGGATTTTGGCCTTGGTTCGCCAGTCCCACACCATCTGGTTCGTGATCGATTCTACGGTGTTGGGGTGAGAGGTTTGACCTTTGGCTGCCTGGCCAATTAGGCGATGGTCGGGCAAGGAGTCCCAGAGAACCAGCGCCAGCCTCGCCGCGACATCCCACTGGTCAGGTGCCTTCTTTTTTTGCCAATCCGGATAGAGGAAGCGGGGAGCCGTGAGGGTAAAAAGGACTAGTCGTCGCATCCCAACGTCAACGGTCTTGGCATACTGAAAGTGTGAGTCGACGAAGCGAGCCTTCTCCTCACTGTTGAGCGGGCGACGGAAAGCCCGTGCCACGAATTTTTCGGCGAAATCGTGGATTTTCTTTTCACGTTGGGGGTCGTCGGGTTTGCTTCTCACGAGTTCGTCTAGGTGAGAGGCGATGTAATCGGCTGCTTGAACAGCGCCGCCGGTGACGGCATCATACCACGCTTTGGAGATAGAAGTCCCGCGTTCGTAGCCCACGCTGCGGTCATCAGCCGGGAACGGTATGTCGACGATGAGTGACTCGTGAGACCAGACGGGTGAAAGATGAGATCTGGGAATGGTGTGCAGCACGCCGTGGGGTGGCTTCCAGAGAAGTTCGACAGATGACTTCTCTTCCTTGTAGGTGAAAAACTCAAGTCGGATCGGGTAGGGACGTCCTCCGATGAGAAAGATCTTCCCTGTCTCCTCTCGGACTTCATTGCTCGGTGCGACCCATCCATCAATGGTTTTATCGCTGAGGTCGTCACTTCGTTTTTCGTTGACCCAGAGGGTTGCGCCATTGCGAGTGCGAACGACGAATTCGTAGACTCCGGTTTCTTCGGGAAGGATAGAGCCTTGCCAGCGAACGGAGAATTCCTGATTCGAGAAGGCCTGTGCATCAGCGTGTTTGGGGATGCCGGTGCCAAAGTCGAAACGAACTAATGGATCAACTCGATCGAAGCGGTCTTTTTTCTTCTGGTCTCTCTGTCGCTTTCGTTCGTTGAAATTGTAGCCTCCAAAGTAACTAGCCTCGAGCCCTCCGGTTTCGGGATACTGGAGCGTTCCGCGAAAGCTTTGAATGAGGTCTGCCACCGATTTGCGATACTGTGGCGCGGTCAAGCGGGTCAGATCAATTCGAGCGGGTGTATTTCGAGCACGGGCCTCTTCTGAGTAAAAAGCGTGATAAACATATTCGGCTACTGCTTTGGCGTCTCCACCGACACAGAGATGTTCCTCGTCTTCCGGCATGGTGCGTTCGATTCGTCCCGCCAGCGATTCAAGGGTTCGGCTGCCGACTAGGGGTTCATCGGCAAGGCCTTCGACGCCTCGGCCGTTATCGGCGTGGCACTCGCTACAGAGCTTTTGGTAGATGGCTTTCCCGGGATGATTCTCGAGTTGGCTAGGATCGAGTGCCTGCAGGCTCGCCGGCACGGCGAGCCAAGCCAGCATCAAGAAGCGTCTGGAGGTGATGCCTACCATTCTATGAATAATATCGCCGCTCGCCGGAAATTTTCATGGTACGCGATTTGGCCGAATTAATGGCTATTTCGGGTATCAGGAGAACAAAATAGGCATTTCGCGTTAGATTTCTTATCGGTGGGGGACCTAAGGGCGAGGCTTTGACGTGACAGGCAAGTTGAGCGACACTCGCCCCATGCCTGGACTCGTCATTAAGCCCAGATCCCGCATTTTTCATGGCCACGACTGGGTCTATGCCAGCGAGGTGCAGAAAGCCTTTGGCAACCCCCAGCCGGGTGATGTGGTGTCGCTGAAAGATTTTAAGGATCGCCCGCTAGGAACAGCGATCTACAATCCATCGTCGCAGATTGTGGCGCGTCGTATCTCGCGCCGAAAACAGGAGCTTGATGTCGCTTTTTTCCAGCGCCGAATCGAGCGGGCGCTTGGGCTGCGCGAAAAGATGGGATTTGCAGAGCAAATTTATCGTCTTGTCTGGAGCGAAGCGGACGGAATGCCTGGAGTGGTGATTGATCGATATACTGATCATTTCGTTCTGCAAACCTTGACGCTGGCTATGGACCGGCGGAAAGCTTTTATCGTAGAGGCTTTGACAGCTGTCTTTGGTGAAATCATCGTGATCGAGCGTAACGATTCGGCGGTTCGGAAGGCTGAAGGGCTTGAGGCCGAGACCGGGGTTCTCTTGGGGACTTGGAGCGGCCCTTTCGAGATTAAGGTAAATGGAATCTGCCAGAAGATTGATCTATTGGAGGGTCAGAAGACTGGTATCTATCTGGACCAACTCGACAGCTATGCGGCAGTGGGCCAGTTGTCAAAAGACAAGACGGTACTGGATTGCTTCTGTAATCAGGGGGGCTTTGCTCTTCATGCTGCCAAAGGGGGGGCTAAGTCGGTTGTCGCTGTCGATATCAGTGCAGGAGCAGTCGAAGCAACCCGTGACAATGCGGTAAGGAATGAACTTTTGGTAGAAGCTGTCGAAGCCAATGTTTTTGATTTCCTAAAAGATGCCGAAAAAGCGGAAAAAAAATTCGATCTGATCGTTCTTGATCCGCCTTCATTCACCAAAAATCGAAAAGGGGTTTCCGGGGCGATGCGGGGATACAAGGAAATCCACCTCAGAGCATTGAAGTTGCTCAATCAGGAGGGCGTCCTGTCCACTTATTGTTGTAGTCATCATGTGAGTGAAAAGGAGTTTTTTGATGTGATTTGTGACGCTTCGGTTGACGCGAAGCGAACCCTTCGAGTGATCAAGAGCCATACTCAGAGGAGGGATCATCCGGTCATTGCGACTCTTCCTGAAACTCGATACCTGAAAGGGTTTACTTTTGAAACGCTTGGGGGGTTTTAATCTTGGTTACTCGACATGCTTCGACGATTGGTAATTTTTATTCTCTGCATCTTCGCCTTGTTTGCAGGTTTGGAATGCTTGATGCGTGCCAAAGAAGACGTTTTTGCCGTACTTGCGGATAAGTCTCTGTTGAGAGAGAAACTGATCAGAGACTCCAGCAGCGACACGGAAGTGATGATCCTGGGAACCTCTCGATTACTCGATGCGGTTGACCAAGGTTTGTTTTCAGAATCTGTGGCTCAGCAAACCGGACGCAAAATTAAAACATTCAACGCCTCGGTTCCCGGCGTAAACGTGGAGATTTTGGAACGCTTTGTGGCTGTCGTCTCTGAAAAAGATGAAGTGAAGCTCGTCATCATTGAAGCATCTACTCCCTCACTGACGCAGCTTCCAGTCGACACTTCTGGGCAGACGGTTAGGGCAGCTGAAGGGGCCTTGGAGGTGACGGAAAACCGTTTTCCAGACCAGCTAGAAGAGTGGTTGCGAGAGTGGATGTCAGATCATCTCGCCTTTGTGCGAAAAAGGAAAGCGCTCCAACCGAAGACGCTCCTCAAATTTTTTGTGGTTGTTACTGCTGATTTCATCGATCCTAACTTGTGGGATCGTAAAGGAGTTGGGAGGAACTTGATCAATTTCAAGGCGAGGAAGATACCGGAACTTGCGGAGGATGCGCTTGTGCCGGAAATCGTTTCTCCGAAAGCTTCATCATTCTCAACGGACCATCAAACCAACGATCCTATCGTTGGTTTGATGGTCCGCATCACCCGGTCGCTCCAAGGACGGGGTAAGACAGTGGTTTGGGTGGTGCCTCCAGTCGGAGGGACGGCGAGTCATATTGAAAGTAATGATGAAAGAAATAAGCAGTATGAAACAGCCATTAACTTGGGTGGTGGCCAACTGCTGAATTATGCCATGCCTGCTCTCAAGAGTGATTACTTGAGGGACCCAACGCATCTGAATATCTACGGGAGATCCTTTTTTTCCGCGGCGCTAGCTCGTGATATCGTAAAACTCAAAGCCGTTGAAGGCGGGGAGGGCCGTGGCGACTAGGATCATGTTGTTTAACTCCCTCACATTTTTAGTTTTTCATCTTGTTCTAGTCGGTCTCTACTGGGCCTTAAGACGGCAGATGTTTCGCCAGGTGTTGTTACTTTTCGGTTCGGTTGTTTTTTACGGATGGTATTACTGGCCCGCGCTGATTCTTCTCGGGATTTCCATGGTGGTAAATTATGGGTTCTCAAGGTGGATCAATTCCGCCGGATGTTCGTCAAAGGGGAAGGTTCTAGCTGCTGCGGTCGTTGCCAACCTTGCCAGTCTGGGATGGTTTAAATACTCAGCTTTCATCGGTGAGAATATCGTTGAAATGATGAAGGCGTTGGGGTTCTCAGTTACCTCACCGCAATACAGTGAATGGTTGCCGCTAGGGATCTCATTTTTTACGTTCCAAGTGATTGCTTATCTCGTCGATCTAAGTCGTGGGAAAGTAAAATGTGAGAAGAACTTTCTCGTCTTTGGAGTGTTCAAGTGCTTCTACGCCCAATTAGTCGCCGGCCCCATCGTGAGAGCTAATGAGTTGATTCCTCAAATCAAGACACAGCGCCGCTTCAGGGTCGGAGATTTTTACCTTGGGCTATATTTTATTATTGGTGGATTGACCTTGAAGGTCTTTATCGCTGATACGCTCGCCCAATTCGTGGATTATGGTTTTGAGGATCCCTCTCGGATTGAAGTCGTGACGGCTTGGCTTACAGTTTATGGCTTCGCCGTTCAGATTTTGTGCGATTTCTGGGGCTACTCAACCATCGCTATTGGCGTTGGACTGATGTATGGAATTCGACTGCCGTTGAATTTTGATCTTCCGTATCAGGCGAGTTCCCTGCGTGAATTTTGGCACCGATGGCATATCACACTATCGCAATGGCTACGGGACTACCTCTATATTCCGCTCGGGGGTAATCGTAAGCATCGGAATCGAAATCTATTTTTGACGATGCTCCTTGGGGGGCTTTGGCATGGGGCATCTTGGAATTTTATCATTTGGGGCGGCGGACATGGGGCCTGGCTCATCGCCGAGCGGATGTTGCCGGATCGCTTCGCTAAGATTCCAGGAATAAAGTTTCTAAAGTGGTTGCTTCTTTTTAATGGGGTATGCTTGCTTTGGGTCTTTTTCCGGGCGCCAGACTTCGGTGCTGCCATGAGTTATTTCGAAGCTCTTTTGGTGCCACCCTTCACGATGCAGGATTCCCCCCCTGATTTACTAATTATCATGCTGGTCGCTTTCGTCGGAGTCAGTCTTGTATTTGGTAAATCTTTTACTGATCGACGTTTTCTTCAATGGGGCTTGGGGCGCCAGATTCTCAGTTGCGTTCTCTTCCTTTTTCTGATTCTCGCGTTCGCTGGCAGCCGTCTCGACTTTATTTACTTTGTTTTCTAGCTGCAGAGTTTTCGACCGAGGAACCGGTCATGCGGTGCCAGCTCTAAAATCCATCTTCATCGTGCTCGTGATGACTGTCTTCATTGTTTTTGACGCTGTGCTTCAGGCGTTTGAGTTGCCAACGTAAGATTGCTTTTACTCGAGAAAGCCTTTTTTCCAGTGTGTGATTCGGATTGCTAAGAAGCGATAAGATTGGCAGATTCTCATTATGAGATATTGGGCTA
>Ga0160423_10001595_pt1 | contig 19009 bp, 12 predicted proteins | sample CRUFie14St8metaG_FD_108191 | JGI IMG/M metagenome (GOLD analysis project Ga0160423, IMG submission 108191) | Marine microbial communities from the Costa Rica Dome - CRUD Field 142mm St8 metaG | ecosystem: Environmental > Aquatic > Marine > Oceanic > Photic zone | place: Costa Rica: the Eastern... | reverse complement strand
TCTGCGGCATTCTTGTAGTGAGTGTCATCCTCTGGTTTGTGATTCATTCATCACTGAGACGCTTTCCTCACTTTTTCTGGAGAATCGCGGGTGCCGCGCTTGCCGGTCTCGCCACCTGGGCAGCGCTTCAAATTCTCGGCCAAACCATCGACCTGGCAACCTCGTGGCCGCTGCTTAGCCTTGCAATCGCAGGAGGCGTCGCCACTGAATGGATCGTAGGCCTCTACCATTTCGAGCAAAGCCTCGTTTCCCCGGCTCGAGGCCGCCTCCTTCTCGGGCTGCGCTTTTCGGCTCTCATTGTTCTTCTCCTCGTTCTCGCCCAACCCGTACGTTCGTTTCTCGAGTCGCGTGAAATCGACCGCGAGGTCGCAATTATGGTCGATGAATCTGATTCCATGCTCCTGTCTGACCGGCGACTCAACGCCTCCGAACGTATGGATCGCGCTGCGCTGACTGGGCTTCCGGAGCTCAGGGCTCGCCCGCCACTCAGAGAAATAGGAAACCTCGTCGAGTCGATCGAATCTCAGCTCGCGCGGGAAGTCCGCGCTTTCGAAGCCGCACCAAGTCCAGAAGCGGCTGTTGAAAGTCGAATCGGGCAACTCACTGGGCTGCTTGAAACTCTTGGGGCGAAAAACATCAAACTTACCAACCTACTCGAATCTACTCGGAGTGATTCGTTTCCTGCTGATGTCACTACCCTGCTCACCAATTACCACACGCTTTGTCGCGACAGCATAAGTAGAACCTTTGCCACCGCGAACCAGGCCCTCGAATCCGGTGATGCCTCCAAACTACTTGAGCAGATCGAAGTGGCCCGAAAACAGCTTGATTCTATTCGCAGAACGCTCCCCGCAACGACTCTGAAAGCGGACGAGCACCACTACCGCTCGCTCTCAGAAGAAGCACGTTCGCGAATTAATCAAACTGCCAACACCACCCGTCTCGAACTGACGAGGCGTATCCTAGAGTCTACTGTCAGAACTGACGAAGACGAGTCTCAACGCGGTCAGATCGATGGCCCAACGCTCTTGGACCTGCTCAGCAAGGACTATAACTTGCGATTTTATCGTTATGCTCAAGATGTATCCCCCTTCAGCGATCTTTCGGATGAATCTGCCTTCACCGGTCAACTCAACACGGATCCGACTCGAACGCAGACAGATCTAACTCGAGCCCTAGAACACGTTCTCGATACCACCACCCCAGAATCACTCGCCGGCATCCTTTTGCTTTCGGATGGACGCCACAACAGCCAGACACTCCCCGAAGACACCCTGCGACAGCTATCGATACAGAACACACCTCTTTGCGCGGTTCCCGTTGGCAGCCGCCTCGGACCAATCGACCTTTCAATTCTTGACCTCAAGGCCCCTGAATCAATCTACCTTGATGATCGCGTCGTCATTGGAGCCGAAATCAAAGCCGACGGACTACTCGGTCAATCCATTGAGGCGGAACTGCTTTGCAACGGGACCGTCGTAGACACGCGGACCCTCGATATCTCTGACGTCAATTTCCGGTCGGAGATTCGCTTCGCTCATCGCCCCGTAGAAAAAGGGATCCTCGATTACCAGATATTCCTAAAGCCAACCGAGAATGAGCTTTTCGGTAATAACAACTCATGGAACTTCAAAGTAGCGGTGACTGACGACCGCACTAACGTTCTTCTCGTTGATGGCTACCCGCGCTGGGAATTTCGATACCTACGTAATCTTTTCTATGGCCGCGATAAATCAGTACACCTTCAATATGTATTGCTGAACCCTGATGAAATTTACAGCGCGCCTGAGAGCGAACCGGTCTATGCGAGTGCTTCCCGACCGTTCGGACAAGCAAAAGCAACGAAGCTGCCACGCGCACCAGAAGACTGGCGGCTCTTTGATGTCATCATTCTCGGGGACATCAAACCCGACGCCCTTAGTTCCCGAGACTGGCAATCGATCAATGAAGCGGTGACACGAAGGGGCACGATGCTGGTCTGCGTTGCTGGAGCACGCTACATGCCTCATGCTCACGACAACGAAACCCTTCAGACACTTCTGCCGGTGAACTACACAGCTGACAGCGAAGGTCGCTTCGAATCACCAGAGCCGTTTTTTAGGATCGAACTTACTGCCGCTGGACAAGCTCACTCGGTCACATCACAGTCCAGCAGTCGCGCCCTCAACCTAGAGCGATGGGCCTCTTTTCAACCGATGCAGTGGCGTTTCGTTTCGGACGGAGTTAAAGAAACCGCGGAGGTCCTTGCTTCTGCCCGAGCGACTGGGACCATCGGAACGATTGATGATATCACACCGGACGGTTCACCCGGATCCGTCGAAGCAGCAATCGAAAGGCTAGCCAATCGTAAAACCATCGAACAGAGCAACGCCGTCATCTCGACCATTCGTGCTGGTCTCGGCAAAGTCTTGTTCCTTAGCGCTGATGAAACTTGGCGATTCCGCTACGGCGTCGGCGATACATACCATCACCGCTTCTGGGGGCAGGTCATGCGGTGGGGAGCAGGTCCAAATTTGCGTTCAGGCAACGATTTTGTGAGGCTCGGCTCAGACAGACTCAGCTATACCCCTGAAGATCCAATTACCGTTACCGCCAAGTTGCTCGACGCGGAACGCCGGCCGATGACGGATGCCAAAATCGAAGTCGAAGTCTGGAAAGATGGCGAGCGTCTCAATCAGCAACGCATGAGCTACCAAAGTGATTCTTCGGGCCTCTACGAATCGAATCTTAGCCTCACTCGCGAAGGAAGCTACGAACTCCGCCTCGCTGGTGATGACGTCGAGCAATCACTTGTGAGAACCCCGGACAGCCCCGAAAATATATCAACGGAATTGCTCGTCGTTTCCACCCGCAACCCGGTCGAACTGGCAGAACTAACCGCTGACCGTGACTTTCTAAATCATGCGACCCAGCTGACGGGAGGTCGTCTTGCCGAGCTCCATGACCTTGACTCTCTGCTCTCAGCCTTCGGCGCTCCAAAAGAAGTTTTGACCGAGCGGCGAAACGTCACCCTTTGGGACACTTGGCCGATGTTGCTAGCTTTTTTAGGCATTTTAACCCTAGAATGGACCCTGCGCCGACGCAGTGGTCTCGTATAAAAAGAAAACGACACTCATGAGCACGCTAGAAGCAGCCTTCAGTCAGTTGCCTGCTCCGATCCAGGACAGACTCGGATCGATGATCCGTAGAGTTCGACGCCTTCTCTTTATTCGTGGCTTCTGCGCAACTCTGGCTGTAGCGCTGAGCAGCCTGCTCGGGATTATGCTAATTGATGCCAGCGTCACTCTCTTCTCAATGACCTCACGCTGGGCGCTCAGCTTGAGTGGTCTTAGCATAACTTTGGTCGCTGCTTGGTGGTTCCTCCTCCGGCCTCTCTCACGGCGATTCACGCTGACCCAGATGGCAAGAATTATCGAAATCCGTCATCCGGAGCTACAGGAACGAATCTCAACCGCAGTGGAACTTCTTTCCTCTAATGATCCGGAATCGATCAAAGGGTCCGAAGAACTTATCGGAGCCGTGGTTGACTCTGCCATTGTCGATGTCGAAGCAGTTGATCCGAAAATGGAATTTAAGTCGACTCGCACCGCGAAGCTTGCGAGCATTACCCTCGCTCTCGCATTCGTTATCGGTCTCGCTCTCGTGATCTGGCCTTCACAGTCATGGATCCTTCTTCAACGCGCCGTCGCTCCCTTCCTTGATATCGGCAACGCCTATGCGGACTCACTTGAGGTCGATCCGGGCGATCTGCGCGTCGCTAAGGGGGAGGCTGTCACGATAACGTTAACCACGACGCATAAGAAGCTTAAGCGTGCCGAAATTCGCCGCCTTCTTGAAGATGGAACAGAATCAGTGGAACGCCTCTCTCTCATTTCAGAGTCTAAAAACGGTGCAAAACAATTTTCGATTAAGTTTAACCAGGTTGAAGACGATTTCTCCTATCGTATCCGGGCTGGATCCGCCCTAACACAATACTACAAAGTAACCACGGTCGCTCCCCCGGCAATCGACCAATTTAAGGTCGAATATGATTTCCCGGACTACACCAACCTAAAGTCAAAGTCTGTTACTACCGATACTGGTGAAATCCGAGCGGTTGCCCACACCCGAGTCACTCTCACTGCGACGCCTAACAAAAAAATCGATCAGTCTCGTCTCTTAATTAACGAGAGAACCGATCTCGGATCACCCGAGGCTGTCGACGGAAAGTTGCAATGGCAGTTCGACCTTACAGGCGGCATGAATGGAAACTGGCAGATCGATCTCACCGACACCGACGGGTTTACCAACCAGCAACTCACCTACCCCCTAGAAGTGCTTCCAGATAAGTCGCCATCAGTCATCGTCACATTCCCGATAGAAAAAGAACTGCGACTTCGCCCGACGGAACTTCTTCCTGTGGCGAGCGAAATTGTTGAAGATTTTGGATTTAAGGATGCCTCTTTCCTCGTCACCCCGGTCGGTGGCGATCAGCCAGAAGAGATCGCGATCCATCTTCCCAAAGTCACCGAAGTAGCCGGCACCTATATTTCCGATGCACTTCTTGATCTCAGTCATATCAAATCAAACGGAAACCAGCAGCGAATCGGAGTTCAGGTCCTCGTCCGCGACAACCGCCCAAAAAGCTATGACGGACCGGGACTTGGCCTGAGCGCTCCATTTTTTATCACACTGGATGCCAATGCCAAGCCTTTGGCCCAGCAGGTGGTCGAAGCCAAAAAGAAAGCCATCGAAAACCAGCTCCAGAAAGCCAAGCTGGAACTTGAACGGGCGCGCATCAAAATGCAACAGACCGAGGTGGAACTCAATCGCACCGAAGATATCTCTCAAGGGGCCATGCGTACTCTCGATGATTTTTCTGAGCACACGGAAAAGGCAAGGGAAGAACTCGATAAGGTCGCCGCCGCGCTTGACAGGTCTTTCTTGCAGGAACTGTCAGACAAGGCGGAGAAGATCGCCAATGAACATATCTCGAAGGCACGAGAAGAATCAGATCTTATCCCGATCACTGATAGCAAAGAGGAGAGGATTAAGAAGTCACAAGATGCGAAAAAAGAAATCCAAGAAGCTATTAGTGACATCGCCGAAATAGCCAAGGCGATGCGAGGGGCGAACAAAGAGTTTGAAATGATTTCCCAACTCAATGATCTCGCTAACAAGCAACAGGATCTTGCAAATCGCGCCGCAGAAATGTCGGCGGAACAAGCACAACGCGAGGCAGCCATTAGCAAAGCCACCAAGGAATTTACCCAACAACAACTCGCCGAGCTGGCTAAGCAGCAGATGGATCAGTTCCGCAATCAGCAGGAACAAGTCCAAGAACAACTCGGAAAAATGCTTCAGCAGAATCCAGAGGCTTTAGAAGCAGTGCTGGGAGTTCAACAGAAACGCGCGGAGCAACTCGCTGAGGCCACCACGTTACTCGCGCAGGAGCAGCAGGAACTCAAGACAATCAACGAGGAAGCCACGCGGAATCAGAAAAACAAGCAAGACGCTCTTCGCGAGCAATTAATTGAACACCTCCAGAAGGAGCAGACGAAGCTCGCATCACAGATGCAGGAACAATCGGATGTCGCTAGGGACACCGGAAAGTCGCAGCAGGCCAGTGCATCAGATTCAGACTCGTCATCATTTCAGCAGGAGAAAAGTGACTCGTCCGGGAAACTTGCCGAAGCTTATACCGAGGCCAAGGAAACAGCGAAAAATCTTGGACAGGACGATCTGAAATCCGCCGCCAAGTCAGCGAATCAAGCTAGTGAAACTCTCACTGCCGCAGCCGAAGCGGTGAAGCCCTCGGCTCCTGATTCCAATACATCCGATGTCAACGAATCCGGCGATGGCAGTCATACGGAAGCATCTGATTCGCAAACAATACCCGCTCTCAGTGACCTAGCTCAACGCCAGGAAGCCCTCGCCGAACAGATTGAGATGCTACGGGATGGCGACTTACAACAAGCCCTGAGTTCCATCGAGGCTCAGATACAGGCTGATGCCCAAGCACTCAATTCAGAGACTCAGGCATTAGGAGCGACCCTCGCCAAAGTCGACCAATTCGCAGCCAAAAATGCCGTGTCCCGCGCTGAGCAAGCCCTTAATCTTGGAGAAAACAAAGCGGGTGAAGCAGCTCAGCACCTAAGCAATGCAGAAGAGATGCAGGACCTAGAGAAAGCTAATGGCCAGGTTGAAAACGGTGAACTTTCCCTACCAGCACGACAAGCCATGCAACGTGCCACGATCGAGCAACGGACGGCGGCCCAAGCACTCACCCGCGCATCTGAAGCCCTCGCAGCGTCCGCTAACTCATTGCAACAAAGCGAGAAGGGAATGGAGCCATCGGACCAAGGCAATCAAATAGCTGACGGAGGAGAGATGGCGGAAGGATTCAATGAAGTCACCGAGTCGGCTCAATCACAGGATGCACAGCAGGCTGCTCAGCAATCTCAGCGAGCGGCCGAGTCGCTCCAGCAACTGGCCCGCAACGCCATGAAAAAGCTCGGTTCCGAGGGGCAGAGTCCTAGCATGGCTCCCTCCGATCAGCCCAATCCCAATCCAGAGATAGCTGGCGAACCAGATGGCTCCCTTAATTTGAACGAGTCTGGGCTCAAAACCACAGACGCCGATGGACGAGGCATCCCACCCGAACTTGAAGCCATGGGAATCAGCGCTGAAGACTGGTCTCGATTTAAGGGAGCATTATCGGGAGGAAACGCCGCTGGTATTGAGACTGAATTACCATCTGAGTATCGCGAGCTTGTCGGGCGATATTTTCAAGTGATCGCCAAGGAGGCCGGAAAAGAATGAGACCTTTCATCGCTATTCTTACTACTTGCTCGCTGTTCACTGCGCATCAAGCCAGATCGCAGAGCGACTCGCTCTCCAACGCCGTTTTCTTGAAGCACCATAAAAGCGTTGAGGCAGCGGTTGATCGTGCCCTTCGCTACCTTGCTTCCAACCAGTCGTCGGAAGGAACGTTCAATGATTCTTATGGCAGATCTGTTGGCGTGGTTTCCCTAGTCGGCATGTCCTTTCTATCTGCAGGTCACACACCTGGGAACGGGGAATTTACCGAAAATCTCCAACGATGTCTCGACTACGTGATCGACAGCCAGCGGCCAACCGGCCTTCTGGACAAAGGAGATTCGGGGCATGGCCTCATGTATGCTCATACCATTGCCACACTTTTCCTCTCGGAATGCAGCGGCATGGTCGACCCCGAGACCCAAGCACGACTTAGCCCCGTTCTAGCACGTGCCACCCAACTCATCTTACAGGCGCAAGCAGTGCCTAAGTCGGAGAAACATCAAGGCGGCTGGCGCTACAAGCCCGATTCACGAGATGCCGATCTTTCATGCAGCGGTTGGGCACTCATGGCCCTTCGTTCTGCTAAGCTCAACGGAGCTCCAATTCCTGACCAATCAATCAAGGACGCCGTGAACTATGTCCTTTCCAACCACGACAAGGAAGAGGGCCGGTTCGGCTACACCGATCCTTGGGGCCATTCAGAAACGCTTACCGGCTGCGGATTACTTTGCCTAGAACTCTGCGGCTATCACGGCACAGAATCCACCTACCGAGCCGGAGATTTTATTCTCAAGCACCGCCAACAAATCGTGAGCAACGCCCACGAATATTACGCCAACTACTATAACGCCCAAGCCATGTTCCAACTGGGCGGACGCTTCTGGGCACAGTATGCCGACTGGATGTATGGAGAATACGTCCCCAAACAACAATCCAACGGTTCGTGGTCGAACGGTCGTAATGGCGGAACCTATGGCACCTCCATGATGGTACTTTCCTTCACCGTCCCTTATCGCCAGCTACCCATTTATCAGCGCGATGAAACCGTTGACGAAGCGCCGTGAGAGCGGACTCTTTCCAGAATGGACTTCCGTTGGTTAGGCAGGGTTTCTTATGAGGACGGGCTTGCGCTGCAAAATAAGCTGGTCGATCAACGTCTCGTGGGAGAGGCGCCCGATACCGTCCTGCTCTTGGAGCATGAACCAGTCTACACAATCGGCCGAACGAAGGATCGCTCTTCCCTAATCAATCCGGAAAGCCTGCCCTACCCCGTTTTCGAGACCAACCGAGGCGGACAAGCCACTTTTCACGGCCCCGGTCAGTTGGTTGGATACCTCATTCTCGACCTAAATGCTTACGGCAAGGATCTCCATACTTATCTTCGTGAGATCGAATCAATCCTGATTGATTTCGCTGCAGAATTTGGTATCCGTTCTGAGCGTAGAGAAGGACTCACCGGAGTCTGGATAAGTGACCGAAAGCTGGCCTCGATTGGCGTTGGAGTTCGAAAATGGATCTCTATGCATGGGTTCGGTCTCAATGTCTCGCGCGATCTACATGGCTATGAAGCTATCGTTCCGTGTGGCATATCGAATGTGACTATGACTTCGCTTGAAACAGAATCGGCCTCAAAAGTGACCGTGGAAGAAGCGGCACGTCGCATTGAACCTTTTATCCGAGCCGGACTCGACACTCTTCGCATCTCCTGACAGAATATTCAGGATCATCTTTCTTTGTTTCCATTCCACCCATGTATCTGGTTGCCGTCAATCTGGAAAATCCCCGCGAAATGGCTGTAGCGCTGGCTAAAGAAGGTCGTAGGATTCGCATCGGACGAAAACCTGAAAGCCTACCAGAAGAGCCGGTAGATCTTCTCCGGATCACTTGGAATGACCGCCTCGTCAGCAGAAATCATTGCGAAGCGGAGCGAAGCGGAAATAAAGTCGAACTCGCCCGACTTCCTGCTCTTACCGGTCGCAGCACACCGAACGCGCTCTACACTAACGTGGCGCCCCGTAACCGAGACTTGGTTCCAGAACCAGTCTCACTGGACTTTGGGGGCTCAGTTATCATCGGTACGAAAGGCAATACTGCCATATACTGGCTAAAGTCTCTTAGTGACCTCGACGCAGAAATGGAGAACTATCGTTTGTCTCTAGAATCTGAAAAAGAGGCTTTCGAACAAGAACCGATCACTGAGCAAGACTACGATGAAGTTGCACAACTTGATGAATACAGTCTCCGGCTACAACTCAAGCTGCTTCAGCGAGAACTTCCCGAGCAGGTACTTTCCGGATGGTCTGACGAAACCGACCTTTTTACGCGAGCCTCAGTTTTTCTTGAAAACGCGCTTCCAGGACAAAAGGGCGTCAGCGCTACTTTTGTGGCACTCGATTCGCAAGAAAGTGATCTAAAAATCGAAGTACTCAATCCTGATCCTTTGGCTCGCGCAGATTTCCGACCCAGTCGTACTCTGTTAAACCAGCTTAAAGTCAAAAACCCAAAGTCGACCGATATTCAAATCTGGTCCTCTAAAGAGCATTCGAAAGTTTTCAGCGCTGAAAGTCTTGGCGACCAGATCGACTGGGTTTGTATTCTGCCGGTCGCCAGTCTCGACGAATCCGCTGAGATCTATCGAGATGAGCGCCGGCGGCCCGTTTACCTTTACGTTGAAACCCGCCAAGCATCGGAGACCACAGCTGCCGCCTTTGTCCCGTTCCTGAGGCTGATCAGCTCCCTCGTGGCCAGCCTATTATCAGCGCGAGCTGATCAAAAGTTACAGGATCAAATGGCGACCTACTTTTCACCAGGTCTCCGAAAGCTAATGCAGCGCCTTGATCAGACTGTCCTGGAACCTGCTATGGTTGACGTCACCGTCATGTTTGCCGATCGACGAGGTCACAGTCGTATGCTTGAGCTGGCACGGAGTGACTATGAAATCCTTGATCGCCTCAACGAAAATCAGGGCGTCGTGGGACTTATCACCGAAGAAGTCTTCAACAGCCGAGGCGTGGTGACTGACTTTGCTGGAGACGGAGCTCTTGGTCTCTGGGGTTGGCCTAATATTGATGAAGAGGAAACCCAGCATGCCCTTGAAGCGGTCGAAGCTGCCGAAGCTATCATGAAACGGCTCGCCGATCGTGTTGAATATGAGGAGGAACTAGGACGGGACATGTCCGCTGTCCGGATTGGTATCAGCACTGGTCGCATCGCAGTCGGAAAAACCGGTCCAACCCAGCAATGGCACATCAGCGTATTCGGCAGCGTCGCAAATCTCGGGGCTCGGTTGGAACGCATTGCGAAAGAGTTCCGAATCCCAATCCTCCTATCTGATGAAACCTACCTTCGAATAAAAGGCATTGGTGACCGACGTTTCCGACGTCTATGTCAGATTCGACCTGCAGGCTTTGAGGAGAGCTACTCAATTCACGAACTGATTCTCCCAAAATCACAGGGCGGTTCAGGAATCACGGACCACGACGTCGAAACTTACGAAAAAGCACTAAAGCTTTTTCACCGAAGAAAGTGGGACGACGCGCTGGACTTGCTAAAGACTCTTCCAGATGATGACCCACCCACTGCTTGGTTAGTCGACAAAACCAACAGTTTCCGCCAAGATCCGCCTACCTCAGACTGGGGTGGAGAAATTCAAAGCTTTTCCAAGTAACAGACCACCGTGGCCGAAGACGAAAACATAAAGATTAAGGACTACCTTGTCCATACGCCCCCCCTCGGACAAGGGGCCTATGGTAAGGTCTTTCGTGCGACCTACAGGGGAATCTCGGACCGAGCGCTCAAAATCTTCCGCCCCGGTGCAGTCGACCTTTCTACGATGGCTCGCGAGCTAGAGAAACTCTCTCAGGTTGCAGAGCATCAGGGTATTGTCACCCTCCACGACTTCGACCTGCTTCATGAACCGCCCTATTACGCAATGGGCCTTCACGCTGATCAGGATCTCGAGGGCAACTGGGAAACGCGGACGCTGGAAAGAATCGTGGGTCACGTCGACCACCGTGAAGGCTGGAGAATCACGCGGGATATTGCTGACGCTCTCGCCTACCTGCACCAGCATCAGATTATCCACTGCGACATCAAGCCGTCAAATATCCTCCTGACAGATGAGACCCCACATCATACCAAAATCTGCGACTTTGGGCAAAGCCGCGGCCTCGCCGCGGAGGGATTTGAACCAGTCGGCACCCCGCTTTATGCAAGCCCAGAACAACTGCGTGCTCCCCGCAACTCAGCCGAAGGAAAAGGGTTTAGATGGGACGTCTACAGCTTTGGCGTCTTGGTCTTCAAGCTTCTAACCGGTGAACTCCCGCGTCTTCAGGCACTTTCCCAAGCCGAACGAGCCAGCTTTGACCCTGACGCCACTCTCGTGGAAGCCAGCCTTGAAGCAACAATGGCAGAAACGGGGAATGCAATCGACGGGGAGCAGCTTGCCACGCTAACCGAAGCCGTCGAAGACATCACTTGGCCAGCTGACTTTTATGTCCCCAGTGATCGCAAAGAACTGATCGAACAATGCCTCAAACTCAACCCGAACGAGCGTCCCGCCGACATGCGTGAAGTTTGGAGCCGCATTCAACACCTTGACCAGCAGGCAGTTGTCAAGAAAGCCCGTCGCCTGAACACTATTTTCGCTACTCTATTGGTCGTTGCGATCTGGGCTTCGGGATTCGCTTTCGTCCAGGCACAAAGAGCCAATGACGCTACAGAGGAAGCGAGGGAAGCGAAGGAAAAAGCCGAAAAAAACGCCGGTGCCTCGATGGCTCTCGCTTCGATCTTTATTGAAGAGCTCAACAACGGTGAACTCACCGGCGATGAAGCTGATCGTCTGTATTCGATCGTAGCCGATAATGCTTCAACCTTCATAGAAAACCGGGTCGAGAATAACCAGGACTCAGAAATGCTGCACTTTTCTGCCCAAACCGCTTACACTCGTGCGATCGACGCACGCAAACGCGAAGACCTCGATTTAGCCCTGCGGGAGTTCACAGCCGCCTATGAAATTTACTCCGAGCTCTCAGGAGACGCCAACGCCAACGAGTCACTCCGCGCTGATTTCCCTTCTCTTACCGCACGGGCGCTTATGGGGATGGGGCGAATAAACGAAGTATCGGGTAGATACCCTGAGGCGATTCTGGCCTTTAATGAAGCTAAGGAATGGCGGCTCAAAGCAAAAGAGGGCAAGTATAACGCCCGCTCCAAGAATGGCGCGTTCCTTTCGGAAACTTATCGTTCTCTCAGTCGCGCTTACACCCTCAATAAAGAGGAGCAACAAGCTATCGAGGTTCTCGACGAACTGCATACTATTCTTGAAGAGAGGATTTCTGATCCAGGCGAGGACGATATCAATGGCCTCACTGTCGAGGCTATCGAGACCCTGAATCTAAAAGGCGAAACCGAACTTGGGTTCGACGACTTCGACGCTGCCTCCGCTACCTTCCAGCGTCTTATGGAGTTAGCGGAATCACTTGAGGACGCTCCGCCGACCTTAGCGGAGAAAGGAAGGGAGTCCTATATTTCAGCTGTCAATGCCCTAGGTCGCATCGAACTTGAGCAAGATCAGCCTGAAGCTGCATTGGTGTTGTTTCGTGAAGAAATTAAGTTGAGGGAGGAGCGGTCCAGCCTCCGTCCCTACGCTCCCGAGATCAAAGTTGCCTTGGCCAAAGCCTATCACCTCGCTGCCAAGACCCTTGAGCTCGAAAATGAATCGTCTCGCTCACTTGCCATTTTTTACCTGGAGCAAGCCACCTCTTTGATCAATCGCCTACCGTCCGAGATTCGCTATCGCGCCGATGTTCAGACCAGTGTAATTGAATACACTGAATTTCTCGGTCTTATTCGCGAAATGGAAGAGTAGCACTCAGCCACTCTTCAGCCTCGCATGCCAAACCTAGCCTGACCAAATTCGATTCAATTTCTTCAAAGTCCGGCTCGACAATTCCCTCCTCCAAAATCTGCTTCTCATCAGCAGGATGGTCAGGAAAAACTTGGCAGGCCAACCACCAGCACCCCCATGCCCGCCATGACCGAAGTTCCTTTCTCGGCTCAACCATCCTTGTCGAGAGATGCTGAAAGTGACGGCGTGGATTCCCGATGAATTGATTTTCCGATCGCGACTCCATGACCCACCGTACCCCCTTATAGGGAAGCGGCCAATCGTCTAACGCAGACGCATCGTCCTCAAGGTCTGCCGCGAAGGCACGATTCATCATGAGGAGAGACTGGGCTGGAAGCCCCTGTTGCCAGAGCGCCTGAGCGCACTCCAGCGCGCGCAGATAAAACTGAGGGCCACGGTCACTGCCAAACTCTTTCAAAGCAGAAGCCCGCAGCGGCTCCTTAACACGGGGGAGATAAGGGCAATATGGTAGGGTGAGAGCTTCTGAGTCCCTCATCATTTCACCAGTTGAAACTTACCAAAGGACGAGGGCACATGAAAGTCGGGCCTCTCTGTCTGCGGATCTATCCAGGACATCCAGTCTTTCAGCACGCCATTCTCCGTCATTGAAAACTCCGCCCTGTAAACGCCGATGATTAATTTTCCACGCCTGATCAAATTATGATCAGCCAAAACCTGAAGCGAAACCCTACCTTCCACAGAATATTCACCGTCCCCGTGGAGCGCTGAGATTTTTAGCGAAGGAAAGTTCCAGCGATCATTAATTTCCCGGTAATAGCGAGCTCTAAAATCGAAAACCCAACCTCGGGGATCCATTTCGATTCCGTAGTAGTATCCTTTCAGCTCATGATCAGTTGCAAAGAATAACTCGACTCGATCCGAACCTAGAACTGAATCATCACGGTCCTCACCTTCAAAAAGCACAATGTCCTCATCCACAACTTGGAATTGAAATCCAAGCCAATCATCATTCCACACTGCCCTAAAAGACGTGATTGGAGACTCACGATTTGACCAAGGCATACTGAAGTCAGTAAGCGCCTCACCTTTGCTGCAGTCGAGGGTTGCTGAGTGGTGCACCTGATACATTTTCATCTATCCCAACTTCACCACTTCTCTTACTTGATTCAAATCCGTTATCACGGCATCAGCAAGGGAGACTGCCGATTCAAACGGCACATCTCCGATGCGAAGACTGCGTTTATCCCCCGCAAAAAGTCCCGTCAAAAATCCGACTTCATGAGCCGGGAGTATGTCCTTCTGCAAGTCATTACCCACATAGAAAACGCCTCTCGGGTCGATACCTCGAACTTCACAAGATTCTGCCAGCCGCTCGTAAAGGACCCTCGAAGGCTTTCCTTCCTTCACCTGAAACGACCATTCTAAAAAATTATCGTCAAACCCCAGAGTTTTAAATGAAGTTCCAGCTAAACTTTCAAAAATCGGCTGCGTATAGAACTGAGCATTTGAAACAATACCCATCGGGATCTTAGCCTCACGAAGCCACTGCATCACTTCGAGCACGTGTGGCATCAACCATACCGGATTCACACCACACTCATAGGTGGTCGCGACTGACTCGAGGTCGGCTGGCGAGACACCATTTATCCCAGCTCGATCGATTATATCTCGCCAGACCTCACGAATCTCAACTTCTGGATAGTTGATTCCTTCACCGCGACGCTTTGCCCGATGAACTTTGATAGCCTCTTCATAGTAAGACGCAATCAACCCGCAGTCGATTGCCTCCGCCCTTTCCCCGAGAATAGGCATAGCGCGTTCCATGGAATCAATAGAAACCGAGTCATCGGCGAGACTGATATCCCCGGCCGCCGATATCAGCAGCGTTCCATAAATATCAAAAGCCACCACCTCTATCCCCTCCAACTTGGGAAGCTTCGGAGACACCCCCGTAGCAATTGGAGCCAGGGGAGCCAGCATAGAAGAGGGGTCTGCAGCCATTGTCATAGGACTAATTACGCAACAGATTTAGGCGAGCAGGATTGAGGAACTGCTTCAACACCTTATTCGTCGCCAGGTGTTTTACCTTGCTTGTCGCTGAACTCAGGACTTTCTCATAAAGAGATTCCAGTCGTTCACCATAATGGTCCAGTGAATAGACTGTCTCAACGACCTTCCGCGCTGCCCTAATTTCCGACTCGGAAGATAACGACAAGGTCGGCACTCTCATGTGATCGAGAAGGGAAGGATCCTTCTTTATTTTGCGAAGCACCATCATCTGCAGCTCTTCGTTCAAAACACCGAAATCAATTCGACCATTACCGACCCACGCTTTCCAGGTTTGCATCACCGCGTTCCTCGGCATATGGCAGTCATACGCTAAGTAGCTGCGGCGCAACATCGATTCGACCTCCGAATAGAGGATCTTCTCTTCCAACCACTCCATAGGGAATCCAATACGGGGGTAAAGATTGGCAATCTTTAAGCCATTATTCGAAAAATCCCTCGTAATATCCGGCAAATCCCTGCCAAAGACACATCGGTTCGCAAGCCATGGCTCCAGAAAGGCGAGCCCAAAGCCTTCAGCAATACTCGTTGTAACAATAAAGTCAGACCAGCCAACCAAATCAGCGAACTCATATTGACCAGTATCGGCTATACCCAGCGTAACCGGGACTTCTAACTCCTGCACCGCCGATCGCCAAAAATCGTGAACTTTCTTCCACTCCGGATTCTCCGGACTAAGCGTGGTCGCGAAGTCGATCCGATCTCCAAAGATCAGAGCAAGTAGCAGCAGCTCCCCCAAATTTTTGCGACGAATTCCGCGGGTCGGGTAGAGCGCAAAAAGACGATCTTGAGAAAAGGGCCGTTTCTTCGGGATCGTTGTCACATTCAACGGAGTTATTGCGTTCGGAATGACGTGTAAATTCGTATCGGGAACGCCGGCAGCCCGCAGATAATCACGATCACGACAGTTAATCGTTGCATAGTGAATCTGCTTGGCCATCGGATAGAGGGTCGTTTCAAAACCTTCCTCTGAATCAAAAAAGGAACGCTGTGCCGAATAGTTTCCTGGCCTACCATCTTCGGCAAAGTCATGAAGTTGCAAAACGATGCGTGCCTTCTCTTTTGCCAACTCGCGTATCACCGTCGGAATGAGAACATTCTTTGCCAACGTCGGATTGTGGAAATGCCACACATCCGGCTGTCCACCAAAGTGCTTCTCCGCTTCTCCTTTGAACGCTTCAGCGAGATTATCCGCAATCACCGCATTACCTGTTTTGCGATAATTGAGGGCAGGAATGACTCGAACTGATTCACTGCTCGCCTCTGGACGTGGTTCTTCTCCCGAAAGAATCAATAGTTCGCACTCTCGCTCCTTCAGCGCCTCCCTCGCTGATTCGATCACTCGAGTCACTCCCCCCCGACGAAGGTGGTAGTGAGCAATGGCTATTTTAAGTGGTTTTTCAGTCCCGGCCATGTCGCTTGCGGTATTCAGGGAGATCGACCATCGGGGGACGCTCCTCCTCAATGATTTCGCGGTTGAGCATCTCATAGCAACGCCCTTCCGCCTGCAGTTGCCGAAACATCCCGTTCACTTCCGGTAATTCCGAAACAATGTCATAATGACGCAACCGATTCAGAAAAGCCTGGAGAATACCAAAAGACATTTTTCCAAGGTCGATGGTAGACTGATTACGATGAACTCTCCGATCGAGGTCGGTCTGGGCGAACGCGTCCAATCCATGAGCTCGGAAAACGTCGATCAAATGTGACGTTTCGACTCCGTAGCCAATTGGAAAAGGAAGCGTCTCAAGCAACCCACGCCTGACAGCATATTCACCTGAAAGCGGCTGCATCAACGCGGTTAACTGCGGAAAGAAGATCGAAAATAAAGGGCGAACCAAGATCTCGGTGACGCGTCCTCCCCCAGAAGGGCGTAGCCCCTCTGATAAAGCAAGAGGACGATCGTAGAAAGCCTTTACGTATTGAACCTCAGGGCGATAGAGCAAGGGGGCGACCAAACCAGTGACAAACTTGGGGTGGATATTTTTGATGTCCGCATCCACGTAGCAAATGATATCTCCTTTCAGTTGATGAATCGCCTTCCAAAGATTCTCACCTTTACCCGCTTTAAATCCATGCTCAGGAAGAATCTCAGCCGAGAGATAGGTATCAGCGCCGTAGGAAGCAGCGATTTCAATCGTGTCATCTGTCGAACCAGAATCGATGACCGCAATTTCATCGACGAATGGGTATCGGTCCATTAGCTCGCTTTTGAAGACGATGATCTCTTTTCCAATTGTTTTTTCCTCGTTCAGAGTGGGAATACAGAGACTAATAGAGATACCGGCTTTCTCTTTTGCGCGGATGAGTTCCTGCATGTCCCAGAACTCGCTGTGATGAAAGGTGTTCGTCTTTAGCCAGCGGGCTACTGCTTTATCCACCTCGCGCATCGGGTTACCCTTCAAATTCAAAACCTGATTCATCCATAAACTCCAACACAGAGACAATCTGTGCCAATCCGTCAAAGATTGGCTCAAGATGAATCATCTCATCTGGCGAATGTCGGCTTTCTCCTTTCGTGATCCCAAGAGTAAGCGATGGAATTTTTCGGTCTAACAAGGCAGCCAATTCCGAGATACTGGGTTCTACATTAGGACGTATACCAAGGCAGCTAAGCGTATGGTGTGCCGCTTCTACAAATGGGTGGTCAGCTCCGAGATCTCCCGGCTGACGATAAGCAATCATTTCCACAGTGACCTCTCCAACGTAGCCGAGTTCCTTCCGGCCTATCAGCGATTTAACTTCCGTTTCAACCCGTTCTACTAGATGGGCATCTTCGCTCCTGATTTCAAACCGCACCTTAGCCTTACCCGGAGGAACATTAAAACCCGAACCAGCTTCCATCGAACCAATTAGAATTTTGGTTTCGGGAAACCCACCTCGATTTAACTCCAACAACTCTCCGACCAATTCATTTAGGCAGGCAATGGCGCCCGATGACTGCTCGTCGGGACCGCTATAGCTGCCCTTACTGTCCACCGAAATGACGCCACGAGCCATACCAAGACTTGAATAGCTCAGCCGACCTAAATTCATTCCCTCAAGACACAACCCTGCACCGATCTCGCGATCAGTATGCTCAAGAAAGAACCGCATCCCCGCTAAATCCCCCCGTCCAAAACTCCGAGTTGTTCCAAGAAGAATCAGGTTGGATTTCAGTTGAATCTCCAGCGCCTCAAGCACCAACGGCAGCGTTGCTAACACCGCAACGCCTAGCCCATTATCGGCAATCCCGCGCCCACTCATCCTGCCTACCCCAACGTTGACGGTATGATCCTCTGATTCCCCCCAAATCTTATCCACGTGGGCTGCCACGAGGAGGTTTCTCTTTCCATTTGTTCCCGGAAGAACTGCGGCCACATTACCGGCCTGATCGCGTGAAATATCATTAAGCCATCCTTCGGTAAATCGGTCACATAAAAACTGCGTCAGAGCTCGCTCGCAACCGGTCGGGGCAGGTATCTCTCCAGCCATTATAATGTTAGCGAACAAAATTTCGCGCAACGTTTTAAGCGACTGACGCTTATCCAGAATCTGATCTATCGTTTTCTGTGCCGGTTCCTTGGTCATCTAGGACTACGAGCAACCTAAAGAGATCACCATCGTAGAAAAGCGATTTTCCTGAGAATTCCGGCATTAATTTGCAAGCCGGAACCAACCGAATCTGTAATCCGTTGCTAACATAAAAACCCACCCCAAAACGGGACTTTATCCACGCCTGTCCCTCGGCCTTTTTTACCCCCTTAACGGTCTCTATTTTTACCCTGAACTCCGGCCCAAATTCCAACCAACTTTAAACGATTGGCTCCACGGATGCTTCAAGCATTTCTACCTCAGCATCCACCCTCCACTGACCTTCCTTTATTATCGTGCCCGCAGGGGTCTCTCGCTTTCTTGTATTCCTAATATCAACCGCAGCGATCAGCCTCGATGCCTTAACTTCTTGAGGACTTTCAAACTCCTCTCGAGCAGACATTGATGTTACCACAAACAGGAAAGTGGCAACTAAGCCCCACGAATGCTTCATTCCCTGCGAATCGATTCCAACAACTCAGCGCGCAGCACAAAGCGCGCTGCCACCCAACAGAAGATCAGCCCCCCTAGGAGAACAGATCCATTGATGCCCAGCAGCAATCCCATGGGAAGTCCGTCAAATCCCTTCAAAAGCTGAGGATAAACGGCAACCAAAGCCGAAACAAACCCTAGAAGCACTCCAAAGGCGTGGAGAAACCAATGCTCAGCCAGAACCATCTTCGCCAACATTTCACGCGT
>Ga0160423_10001593_pt1 | contig 19024 bp, 27 predicted proteins | sample CRUFie14St8metaG_FD_108191 | JGI IMG/M metagenome (GOLD analysis project Ga0160423, IMG submission 108191) | Marine microbial communities from the Costa Rica Dome - CRUD Field 142mm St8 metaG | ecosystem: Environmental > Aquatic > Marine > Oceanic > Photic zone | place: Costa Rica: the Eastern... | reverse complement strand
TTAACTCGTTCTTGATTTTCAATCAAAAACTTATTCAAATGACTTTCATCATGCCATACTGGAATAGTTTCTTTCTCAACATCAATATCAGTTCTTTCAACTATAGTATCAACTAATTCAAAAACTTCAGGAATTTTACCACCCCAAAGACATCCTTGGTAATAAACTTCTGGTTTATATTTTTGAACATCCAAGAAAGCTTGAGACTTTCTATTAGTTTCAAAAGAACCAGGAAGTTGATTATGTGGTGGCATATTCAAGTAATGACATGGGTGATGAACTCCAAAAAAATCTTTATCGGATAAAAATTCTTCTTCTGTAACAGTATCAACAACCAAAGTATCTGCGTCTAAAAAGACCAGTTGATCATAATCAGACAAATCCTCTTTAATAGATTGTATATTATTAAATCTAAGAAGTGTAATAAAAGGCCAATCCCTGTGAGGAATTGGACATATAGTCACATTATCAGGAGTTTCATCTTTATCAATATCACCATCAGTAAAAACAAAAAAATGTTTTTCTGTTTCTGGAAGAAAGTTTTCTTCAATCTTTGACCAATAATTAGGCAAAAAATTTAAATATTGACCTGTGCCAATAAAAATAATAGCTACTTTCATAGTTTTGTTTTAATCCAATCTAGAATATCAACTTTTGGTTTCCAAGTCAATTCAGCTTTTGCCTTTCTAATATCTGCAAGAGTTTCTCTCATTTCTCCCGGTCTTGCAGAAAGATGAACTTGTTCATCTGTACAAATTGCATCTGCAATTTCTTGAATACTCCAGTTTTTGCCATAACCAATATTGTAAATTTCACCCCAACTATCAAGTTCTTCAAAACTAACAACGGTATTAGCACGTACTACGTCAGATACATGGATAAAATCTCTACGTTGCATACCATCACCAAAGATAGTTAATGCATCACCTCTTTCACGCATCTTCAAAAATTTACTAACAGCAGGAGCATAAGTTCCAACATGTCTTGCACGTTCTCCATAGACATTCGTATATCTAAAAGCAACAGTTTTCATACCATAGAGACCATGATAGGCTCTAACCAACTGTTCACCAGAAAGTTTACCAATAGCATATGCATTAAGAGGATCTTCACGCATTGTTTCAACATTTGGTATAGGATTCTGATTGCCATAACAAGCAGATGTTGACGAATAAACAAATTTTTCTACACCATGTTGTCTAGCAGCTTCAAGAACATTGGCAGTTCCCATTACTTGTGTTGCAATAGTAGGTAGAGGATTATCTACTGATGCTTGTACACTAGCTTTAGCTGCAAGGTGGAAGACATAATTTACTCCAGTAAAACAAGGATAAATTTCTTCATATTTTCTGATATCAAATTTGTAATTGATTGAGTTACTATTCCAATAGTATTCGTCATGACCATCGGAACTTTCATTGTCAATTACTACAACATCATGACCGAGATCGATGAGAGCATCTACAAGATGACTACCAATAAAACCAGCACCGCCAGTAACTAATGATTTATTTCTTTTTTTCATTTTAGTGTCTCCAAAAGATAATCTAATTCTCCATCAGAAGGATAATCCATTTTTATTTTTTGTTCTGTTGGATGTATTCCTCTTACATCAGAACTTTTCCAGTCAGTATTCACTTTATATGACAATTTATACACGGGATCAACTTTTGAATCAATTCTATTTTTAATTTGATCACTTATAGTATTATAAAAATACTTTCTATATGGGGCAAGTAAATGTGGTCCTCTACCTCTACTTTGGCCATCACTTAAACAATCTATTTTATTCCAAGAATCAACTATGTTTCTAAACTGTCTATCTTCGGAATAAGATTGTCTGAATAATGCATGAATCCAACCATATTGTTGTTCAAATTGATCCGTTTCTGCAATTCTATATTTCCAAAATTTAACCATATTATTATACCACACATCTACAATATGTGAATTTGATTTTGCAGCTATAAACCAGGAAGCAATCATACGATCTTTTCTGGTGAAAACAAAAGAATCTTCAATGTCATAAATCCAAGTATCTAATGGTTTATTACAGAATAAAGTAGAATCTGCCCATATACCACCAGAATTTTTGAGAAGAAAAAGTCTCAAAATATCAGAAAGAGAAATATTATTTGTATTCAATCCGGGTAAAATTTCATCAATGTTACAATAATCTTTATAATTTTTCCCATCCAATAAAACAATATTCCAATCTGGATTATAGTGCTTCCAAGATTCTAAACACTTTTGAGATATTTCAGGAGCTTTATCCCACCCCTGAAACCAAGTTATCCAAATTGTTTTATTCATGAATCTCCTAAAATACTTTTTAAAACTTTATTATAGACCGGGGTATCAATTTTTGCCCACATATGAGCAAATGGAATAATTTTATCTAACACTGGTCCAACTCTTTGTTTAAATTGAACTTTATTCATAGGCAAATCAAGAAACTCATTTACACCAAGACAAGTCATAATAGGAGTTTCTAATAGTTCTACAGGTTCCAATCCCCATTTTCCATGAGCCATGGCATAAATTGGTTGGTCCGGTCTACTAGCTTTATAATTTAATGGACTATTATGAAGAATTTTTTCATAATTTGGAAAACAAACATTTTGCATCCAATCAAAGAAAGATTCGTCTAAAGTATTTTTGTTTAGGTAAATACATCCACCATGAACTCTTGGTACAGGATATCCCAACTCTTTGCCATATTGATGACAATGAAATGTAGGATCATTCTTTATGCCAATTTGTTGAATAAATTGGTCTTTAGATTTAAACAAATCCCATACATGTTGAGTATCACCTATGCATAAACTATCCGCATCCAGAAAAATATTATGATCAAAAGGAAGATATCTGTTAAGAGTTATTTTAGGAACCGTTCCATATCTTTCAAACTCAGTTCTTGCGGACCTGAATAATTTATCATCATCAACTTCAGTAATAACATATACATCACGATTATCTTCAAAATGTCTCAAAGTTTTAATAAAATTTTCTACCATTCTGAGATATCTGTCACCTATAGCAACAAAGATATATCCTTCAGTCATTACACCATCCGTTTTCATAATCTTGATTATAAATTAATTTAATTTTTTTAATTTGGCTAGTTGTCAAATCAAATTTATTTAGTCCATTATTCCTAGCGTGTAATTGTGGCAATCCAATATTCCATCTATCCTCCAAGTATTTTTTCAATTTTGTATTAACATCTTTAATATCAAATACACTATCATAATAATCTACACTATCTCCAAAATGATATGTTTGGGGAGCAAAATGAAACTTCATGTACTTTGTTTTTCCATCATTCATTTTATCCGGATGTTTTTTTAGAATATCATCAAAGTTATCAATAAAATCATCAATCGTAACTTTTAATCTTCCTTCTTTGATAACTTTATCATAGAAACAACTAATAAATCTAGAAACCGGATCTCTTTTTATACAAATTTTTCTAGATGTTTCTGTAGATGCAAATTTACCGTTTTTATAACCCCATTCTTGAAGCATCCTATAAGTTTCATCTGTACCTGCATAGTATTCAGATTCTGAAGATTTTATAAGTTCTCCAGTACCAGCAAAACAAATCCAAAGTCTTAAAGTAGTTCCACCATTTTTTGGAGCTTCGTATACCGTAAAATCATTTTCTTCATCAATAAAATAACTCATATTACCTCCCATGAATCAAGATACAAGTCTTTAGTATTTAAGTGTGCATTTGCGGGTCCAAACCATTGAGATGGTGCAATAACTTTTCCACGATTAGCTAACCATGCACCCCACCAACTATAACTACTATTTGCAATAATAAAGTCTGAACACATACTCATTAGACATAAATCTACATATGGATTCTTACATTCTGAAATAAGAAATCTAGAATTCTCAAATATTTCTTGTTGTTTACACCATTTAAAATCGTCAGAAAAAATAATTACTTGTCTATCTTTTGAAAATTTTTCTAAAGATTTTTTATAGTAATTAAGACTCAAAACATTATGATTATCCGAAAGTTTTATATAATCACCTCTACGTATGTGAAGACATATCGGATTTTTAAAATTATCTTTAAAAACCTGTTTGCATAATTCTGTAATTTCGTTTTTAAAAACAAATTGTTTTCTTATTTCATCTTCAACATGAACAAAATATTTTTGTGATTGAAAAAATCCATATAGACTCATAGATGGATTTTTATTTAAGAGAAATAAAGATTTATCAAAGTGAAATCTACTTTCACGAATATATCTACCAGTTTTTAATTGACCTACGTGATTGGGTTTAATATCAAAACAATCAAAAAGTTCGATTCTTAAATTATTGATACCATCAAAAAAAATTTCATTATGATTTGGAATAGTATATTCCAATCCCAACTTATCAGCTATACCAATTAATGAGGCATATTGAAACATTTGATTGGCAAGTCTGCCAAGTTTGCCAAGATGATTAAATCCAATCATTTTAATGTAGAAATATAGTAGTCATAGGTATCTTTAATACCCTTTCTAAGAGAAATTTTTGGTTGCCACCCCAAAGATTTTATTTTACTGACATCTAAAACTTTTCTTTGAGTTCCATTTGGCATATTTTCATTCCAAATAATATCACCTTTAAATCCAGAAATTGATTTTACTGTTTCAGCTAATTCTCTAATTGTAATATCTTCTCCAGTTCCAATATTGATTATATCAGGTTGATTATAAACTTCCATACAAGTATGACAAGCTTCTGCTAAATCATCAACATGTAAAAATTCTCTTTTCGGTGATCCATCCCCCCAAAGTTTTATATCATAAAACTTACTGTGTTTTAAACCAGCATGAAATTTGCCAATCATTGCAGGAAGAACATGAGACGTTTGTGGATCAAAATTATCATTTGGTCCATAAAGATTTGTAGGCATTAATGCAATTGCATTAAATCCATATTGTTCTCTATAAGCTTTACACATCTGAATACCTGCAATTTTAGCAACAGAATATGCATCATTAGTTGGTTCTAGTTCACCACAAAGAAATTGATCTTCAGTTATTGGTTGGGGAGAATACTTGGGGTAAATACAAGAAGATCCAAGAAACAATAATTTTCTTACACCACTCATATATGAGTGATGAATTACGTTAGTTTGGATCATCAAATTTTCATAAATAAAATCTCCTTTATATTGTCTATTTGCATGAATACCGCCAACTTTTGCTGCGGCTAAAAAGACATAATCTGGTTTTACATTATCAAAATAATTAAAAGAACTTAATTGATCTGTAAAATCAACATCCTTTCTTGTGGCTTCAATAATATTTTTATATCCTTTACTCTTTAAATTTCTTACGATAGCTGATCCGACCATTCCATTGGCACCAGCCACTAATATCTTAGAATCATTGTCCATAAATACACATCTCCTCAATTAATTGTTTAAATGATGTTTTGGGTTCCCAACCTAATTTTTCTTTTGCCTTTGTTGCATCACCCAATAACGTCTCCACTTCAGAGGGTCTGAAATATTTAGGATGTACGTTAATAATTGTTTTACCGGTATTTTTATCAATACCAATTTCATCAGATCCCTCACCTTCCCATATAATGTTTATGCCAAAGTAAGGGGCAGCTTCATTAACAAAATCTTTTACCGAATAATCTTGCCCAGTTGCGATTACATAGTCATCTGGTTGATCTTGTTGCAACATCAACCACATCGCTTCTACAAAGTCTCTGGCGTGTCCCCAATCCCTTCTAGCATTAAGGTTTCCGAGAGATAATATGTTTTGTTGCCCAACAGAAATACGGGACAATCCTCTGGTAATTTTTCTGGTAACAAACGTCTCTCCTCTCCGGGGACTTTCGTGATTGAATAATATTCCAGAACTTGCATGTAATCCATATGATTCTCTATAGTTTTTAATAATCCAATATCCATATAATTTAGCTACACCATATGGAGATCTAGGATAAAATGGTGTAGTTTCTGATTGTGGAGTTTCTTGCACAAGTCCATAAAGTTCTGATGTAGAAGCTTGATAGATTCTTGTTTTATTTTGCATACCTAATATGCATACAGCTTCAAGAATACGAAGTGTACCAAGACCATCAACATTACCAGTATATTCAGGAAGTTCAAAAGAAACTTTTACATGACTTTGAGCTCCTAGATTATAAATTTCATCTGGTTGAGTTTTTTGAATAATATTAACAAGACTCGAAAAATCAGTAAGATCTCCATAATGGAGAGTAATTTGTTCGTAAATATGATCAATTCTATGAGTATTAATTAAAGAAGATCTACGAACAATGCCATGGACATTATATCCTTTTTCCAAAAGGAGTTCTGCAAGATACGATCCATCTTGACCAGTAATTCCTGTTATTAATGCAGTTTTCATATTTAAACATACTTATCAAAATATTATACAAAAAAAGAGGGGTTTTTGCAACCCCTCTTTATAAAATTAATCTACGGGATATTTTGCACTTAATTTTTCAATATTAAGCTGTTTATCCATTTTTAGAATTGTTAGAAGATTGTCAATTCTAGATTCAAGTCTAGAAAGTCTTTCTTCCAAACCACCTTCATTAGAACCAGTCGATGAAGATGATTCTAATTTTTGAAGTCTTTCTTCAACTTTTTTATCATATGCTGACATGTAAGTTGATTTTTTTGATCTTCTTGAGGAAGTTTTTACAGCAGTTTCTACTGCTTCGGTATGTGATGTTCCAATCATAAGCCTATAAAAATCGATAGAATTATTTATGGAGTGCTTGTTTTTTACTGAAACAAGCAAAACAGGCGGGAAAGATCCCATCCGCACCAGTAGGCTTAACCCTTATCCTACGGGGTTTGATTTTAATATTTTACACGATCTTTAACATAACAAGGAACTCGATCTGGATCAAGCCATTTAGTATACTCAAAATCTTCCATAGCAGTTGTAAGTTGCATACCATTATCACAAAGATACATATCTTTGTATTTTTTTGTCCAACTATCAGCTTTTTGAATTCTATAATCTGGGAATCCGTTTTCTAAGATTCCACAATCAATATAACGATAGGGAAAACGTTCTAGAAGAACTTTCATCAGTTGTAAATACCAGATCGGATAAGATCATCTTCTACATGATCAAGAATTACATTGTAATCATCTTCGGGATCATCATAAAACTGAACCCCATTGTTCTCGTAGTAACGGATAAGTTTTTGATAAAGTTTAGGATGATCTTCATCGAGAACTACTTCTCCATCAAGGGCTCCAGTAAGTTTGTCAATATGTGACTTAAACTTAGAGAGAAACTTGGAACTAGACATTGTTTTTGATTGACTACTTCTATAGTATAGGACTTTGACTTTTATTTGTCAAGATGGACAGATATAAAACTGTCCAATACTCCTTGTGAGGATCGAACTCACCTTAGGCAAATTATGAGTTTGCTGCATTCACCAGATTGCTAAAGGAGTTTACGTTAATTAGCTTCGTCGTGATCTGTGTATATAATTCTTAAAATTTCATCATTATTAGTTTGTAATTCTTCGTCACTTTGATTGTTTTGTTCAATTAGTTCTTCTTCCATTAATTTTAAATAAATTTAAACTTATTTATGAGTCGGGAATACAGGATTCGAACCTGTGACTTCTGCTTCCCAAAAGCAGCGCTCTACCAAGCTGAGCTAATTCCCGGAACGGAGAGAGTGGGATTTGAACCCACGGATGCTTGCACATCGCTGGTTTTCAAGACCAGTGCCATAAACCACTCGACCACCTCTCCAGTTCACAGGTTTATTATAAACTATCAGTTCTTTTTTGTCAAACGGTTTCTGATTCGGCAGCAACAGATTTAGCATATTCTTCCATTTCTTCTGCGGAAGGTGCAGGATCTTTGAATTCATCATGATCAAAGGGATTATCAGTTTCTTCCCATGCACCAGAACCCCAATCACGAATATACTTATCTTCCATAATTGTTTCAATTTTTTTATACATTGAAGCATTTTTAATAATTGCAACTAAGTTTTCTTCCGTCAAATCAGAAAACTCGATATAATCAGAAGCACTTTCTGGAGGGGATTGTGGTTTTGTTGCCCAATCTAAAACCACATCTTTTTCAATGTAAGTATCTGGAGATTCGGAATCATAAGTTCTAATTCTTGCTCCAATATAACAAACATAGTCTTTGAAAGTTACATCGCCAGATTCATAGCTAACTGTTTTTGATGGATATTTTTTAAGTTTACTAACTCGCCATCTATGAGTAATTGCCATTATTTTACCTCAAAGTTTAACTTTCGTATTTTACGTTTTTTTCTTGATTCTTGAAATTCCAAATCCTGTTTAGACAGGACAGATCTTTCATTCTCTTTATATTTAGACACTAAAATTACTTGTGAAAGATCAGAAGCAGTAACTGTATTATCTTTAACTTCCATTAAATTTGGACATCCACAAACTTGAGTTTTAGATGAAGATATTATTTCTTTGCCGCATGATTTACATCGAAATACAATAGACATTTTTTCATATTCCTCATTATTTAATTTTTTTATTATTTATATGGGAGATACTGGGATCGAACCAGTGACAACCTCGGTGTAAACGAGACACTCTACCTCTGAGCTAATCTCCCCCAACTCCCCCGACTGGAATCGAACCAGTAACCCCAGAGTTAACAGCTCCGTGCTCTGCCTGATTGAGCTACAGGGGAATAAAACATTATAGTGAATTATTTTCTTCTTTTTTAAGTTTAAAATACATTTTATAGTATTTTCTTTTTATTGTATCAAGCATATTCATATCTTCAATAAACCCCATATATTTGCAAAGTTGTGATGATCCTTCCAATTCACTAATTAAACGTAATATATTAACTGTTTTAACAGGAAGACCACCCTCTTTATATTCAGATAAAGGATTCATTTTAAATTTAAAGTATACCTGAAGCCAACTAACGGACTTGAACCGTTGACCTGAGCTTTACAAAAACCCTGCTCTATCCAGCTGAGCTAAGTTGGCATTAGGCGTATTACACAGGTGGAACTTATAAGTTCCAAAGCGGGATATCGGATTTGAACCGACGACATTCAGCTTGGAAGGCTGACGTTCTACCACTGAACTAATCCCGCAATAAAGTTAATATAGACTATAATGATGGTTTTGTCAAGTTTAGTTAAAATAAAATTCTTTCCATTCACCAACTTTTGTTTTTTCCAAATCCAAATATATTTTATTGATTGGAGCTTTTGGTTTTCGATTTAATTTCATTCCAGATTCTTTTAAATCTGTATTCCCTTTTTTAACATTGCATTTATTACAACATGCAACTAAATTTTCCCATGTATCTAATCCACCTTTTGATCTGGGAATGATATGATCAATTGTTAATTCTTTAGTAGAACCACAATATTGACACTTGTAATCATCTCTTTTGTATATCAAATTTCTTGTTGGAGTATTATCTTTAATTTTAGTAAATGGGATTCTTACATAATTAACAAGTCTTATGACTCTTTTTGAAATTAATCTTGCTTTTTCTTTAAAAAGAAGAACAATAGCTCTTTTCCAACTAGTAAATTGAATTGGTTCATATGAACTATTAAGAACCAATATTGTTGAATAGGGCTCTACAAATTCCATATGGACAAGAAGTATCAAAAATTATTTAGATAATAAAGTAGTAATTAATAAATTACTAACAGGTCCACTAGGAATCGAACCTAGAATAACCGCTTAGAAGGCGGTAGTTATATCCGTTTAACTATGGACCCAAAAAATTAGTTAAACTAACTAATTCTACCACCAGACATCCAACCATAACCATTAGAACCTCCTTGGAGATATTCTGATCCCCCACCTAATTTAGGCATTGGATTAAGTTGAGTAGTTGTTTTTTGATCTTTGGTTGCAATATTATACATGATTTCATGAATATTTTCAACCTCTCTAGTGAAAGGTTGATCTTCCGAAAGAGGAATTAGTATATTTTGTTTTTCCAATTCCTCTCTCATTTTTAAATAATCTTTTTGTTTATCAGATAAAAATGCTGGACCAAACCAAGGATCGTCTTCTAGTACTATTGGAGCTGGAACAGTTTTATGGTTGATCAGTTTTTTAATTGATCTTATAATCATGAGTAAACAAGTTTTTTAGTATAATCGTATGCGTAAATTTCTCTTTTACCTTTGATTCCCCATCCCAACCAATAATAAGCAGGAATCATGTATTGACTAACAGTTTTGCCAGTGCCTTCAAACTCTGGGAGATAACGTTGGAAAATATTCTCATTAATCATATAACGAGTTTGACCTTCCAAACTACTTGGGTCACAACCATATTTAGTACAGAATTTACCAAGATTATTATATCTACCTACGCTGGTCCACTGAATAAGACCGTAACCCCCACTATAGCAAGAGTCGTAAGAAACTCTAGCCCCTCCCTCGCATATGTTGGAAATAAACTTGCTTTCCTGTTTAATGTTACCCATAATCGTTGCAAGAGCATTACGATCTGAGATTTTAGTATATTTTTGGAGTTGTTCAAGGACATAGTTTTCTTCTGGCGTACAATCTTTACATTTCCAGGAAGGATTATAAGGTTCAACTTTTACTTCAACTACAGGTGAAACTGTTTCTGGTTGATTATTTACATTCTGACTAATTAGAAATGGAGTTGCGACAGCACTACTAATGATGCCAGAAATAATAATATTCATTGTCATAGGTTTCATCGATTTAAATAATTAATGTACATAATTTGTAGATTAGATGAGTCTTCTAATTCGTTTATCCATTCTACAAATTCTTCATATATTGAATGAGCGTCATCTAACATATCAATGTCATTTGTTTTCATTGCAATTTCATAAGTTTCATTGATTCTTTTGACAGCCCAATGGCAATTGATTAATGCGTTAGTCTTGATGTTCATATTGAAAATAATCCTTTTTCATGTATCGTCCAAGGATGTTGGAATTATAATATTTTGGAGTGCCGTCGGCAAGAGCCTCAGTCAAGACACCATATAAAAATAATTGTTTAGTTTCTTCAAAATTACATTGTCCTTTTGTTTTATGTAAAGATAAAATTTCTCTTTTAAATTTATTTTTACCAATTATTTTTACATCTTCTTTTAATTCTGGACAAGATCCATAATACTTTTTCCAATCAGATTCTTGTTTTACCTTTCGTTTCTTTCCCTTTGGCGTTCTAAATGACCAAAAATACTTTCTACCAATGTACTGTCGTTGGTTTGTGAGATTGGTAATACGGTAAACAAAACCAAAGTAGTCATTAACATCACAACTATCAAAACTTCGTTCCAATAAAGTCCAAGGATTTTCATAACTCATTTAAGCTCATAGAATATTATTTAAATATTTAGAGCTTTTTTCTGAACCTTAGCAGAGTTATTATAGACACAAAAAAAGGACCCGTCAAGGGCCCCTTACTTAAATTATATTTTGTTTTTTAGAGTTTAAACCCTGAGAAGGTCTTAGCATCGACATCCTGTTTGACTCCTCCAACCACATAAGATTCCACCTCAGTCTCTTGTGGCGCTACCTGGAGACCCTTTGAGGAGATCCAGTGTTGTGTCCATGGAAGAGGGTTGTTCTTCGCTGCAATGTCGTATACCGGTTTGAGTCCGATAGACTTCATACGTCTATTGGCAATCCACTCAATATATTTTTGCAGGAGTTTATCATTGAGACCGATCATAGATCCATCTTTAAAGAGATAATCAGCCCACTTCTTTTCTTCATTCACAGCACGATCAAACATACCGTAAACCCACTCCTCTTCCTCCTTGGCAATTTTTTTCATATCTGGATCATCACCATCTTTCCATTTATTGAGAATATTTTGAGTAATAACTAGGTGTTGATTTTCATCTCTAGCAATAAGGGAGATAATTTTTGCTGAACCTTCCATGAGTTTAAGTTCACCAAAAGCAAAACTACAAGCAAAAGAAACATAAAACCGTATTCCTTCCAAGATATTGACATTTGCTATTGCTCTATAAAGTTTACGTTTTACTTCATATAAATCACCCATTGCATAATCAACTCCTTCAAGATTATGTTTCCAAGAATTACTTGTACCATAGATGTGAGCTGAGTTTATAAAGTCATTATAAGCTTCAGTAACACTTTCAGCTCTTTCTAGAATACGAGTGTCTCCAATAATAGTATCAAATACAATTGATGGATCTGGATAGATGTTTTTAATGATGTATGTGTATGAACGACTATGAATCATTTCCATAAATCCCCATACTTCCATACAGGCTTCTAGTTCAGGTAATGAACAGTAAGGGATAAAAGCCATCCCAGGACCACGGCCTTGTACGGAGTCAAGCATAATTTGATACTTGAGGTTGGACGTATAGATATGCTTCTGTTCTGGACGAAGCGTTTGATAATCACCACGATCTTTTTGTAGAGAAACTTCTTCTGGTCTCCAAAAATATCCAAGTTGTTGAGTAGTCAATTTTTCAAACACTGGATATTTGTAAGAGTCATACCTCTGAATTCCCAGAGGTTGACCAAAAAACATTGGTTGATTTTTTCTATGTACTTCTTTTGTATTAAAAACTGTCAATCCATCAAGTCTTTTTCCGGCTTCAATTTTTTCCTGTGTTTTAAAATCGAAATGCATTAGTTTCTCCTAGATTAAATTTTGCAACTTTCACAATCTTCTTCTTCTGATGTAAGAAGTTGTTCCATTAATGAGTCAAGGTTATCTTCTTGTTTTTGTTCTGGTATTTCATCTGTTTTGATGTCGTATGTGTTCTGATAATAACTAGTTTTCCATCCGTATTTGTATGTTGTAAGGAAATCGTTAGCCATAACAGACACTGGAATTTCATTGTCAGGAAAATGTTCTGGATTATAAGACCAGTTTCCTGATATAGCTTGATCAAAGAATTTTTGAATTACTGATATACATTTAATGTATCCCAAGTTTGAATCCATATCCCATAGTAGAGTATAGTTGTTCTTCAGGGTATTGTACTGTGGAACAATTTGTTTGAGTGGACCTTTTTTGGATTTCTTAATGGACAGGAATCCTCTAGGAGGTTCGATTCCATTTGTTGCGTTTGACACAACGGAACTGCTCTCTGAAGGCATTTGTGCCGACAATGTTGAGTGCCGTAAACCGTGTTCTTGTATAGAAGACCGTAAAGTATTCCAATCATGTTGATATCCTACTGTAGTAATTTCATCGACATCCTTCTTGTATGTATCAATAGGAAGAATTCCATCGGAATATTTTGTTCTAGAAAATGCATCACATGCACCTTTTTCTTTCGCAAGAGTATTTGATGCCTTCAGTAGATAAAATTGGAATGATTCAGATAGTGAATGAATTGCATCCCAAGCTTCCTGAGAATCATATTTAAATCCAAGTTTTGCAAGATAATGTGCTAGACCAATATAACCAATACCTAAAGATCTACGGGCTTTAGTTGCATTTTCAGCAGCTTTTACTGGATATCCTTGGTAATCAATTAGTTCTTCCAAACCACGAACAGATAAATCACATAGATTATCTAGTTCTTCATCAGATTTTACCTTTCCAATATTAATTGCAGATAAAATACACAATGCAATCTCACCTTTGGTATCATCAATATGATCGATTGGTTCTGTTGGAAGAGTAATTTCTTGACAAAGATTACTCATATAAACTTTATCTTTAAAAGAAGAGTGACTATTACAGTGATCGATATTCATCAAATAAATACGACCAGTTTCTGCACGTTCTTTTAGAAGGTCCAGAATAAGCTCCTGGGCACCAACTGTCTTTTGAGGCACATTTGGATCACTCTCGTAAGTTCTGTATAGATCATCAAATCTATCAGTACCAAAAGCATCAAAAAGACCTGGAACATCGTGAGGCGAGAACAATGTGATGTGGGAGTTTTGGATAAATCTTTCATAGAAGAGTTTAGATATTTGAATTGAATAATCTAGTTTTCTAACACGGTTATCCTCCGTACCTTTATTATTCTTAAGAACAAGAATATCTTCTATTTCTTGGTGCCAGATAGGAAAATGGACAGTAGCTGACCCACCTCTGATGCCGTTTTGTGTGCAACATCTGACAGTTGATTCAAACTTTTTGAGGAAGGGTACAACACCTGTGTGTTGAACCTCTCCGCCTCTGATCTTACTGTTGATGCCACGGATTCTACCCGCATTGATACCGATTCCCGCCCTCTGTGCAACGTATTGGCCAATTGCCATATCAGAACTAAAGATAGAATTGAGGGTGTCATCGACATCAACAAGAACACAGCTAGCAAATTGTCGAAGTGGAGTTCGCACTCCCGCCATGATAGGTGTGGGAATGTTGATTTTGTGTTTGGAGATTGCGTCATAATACCTCTTGACGTAAGAAAGTCTAGTTTCTTTGGGATATTTTTGGAAAATTGTCAAGGCAATCATTATGTACATAAATTGGGGAGTTTCGTATACTTTCCCTGTGCTTCTATCCTGCACCAGGTACTTGTCAACGACTTGACGTAAACCCGCATAAGTGAATAGGTAGTCACGGTGATGATTAAGGTAATTACCACATTTGGTAAGTTCCTCTTCAGTATAGTTAGTAAAGATTGCTTTATCATATACACCCAACTCTACACACTTAGTAATATGGTCTAGAAAAACGGCATGTTCCTGTACCTTACCATTTAGGGATTTTCTAACTGCAAAAAGCAACAGTCTCGCAGCAACAAATTGATAGTTTGGATTCTCCAAATCAATCAAATCAGATGCACTCTTAATGAGAATTTCTTGAATCTCTGCTGTAGTAATTCCATCATAGAATTGAATACCAGATTGCATTTCAACTTGAGAAGCAGAGACCCCTGCAAGGTCCATACATGCCTCATCAACCATCTTATGCATCTTCTCTAGGTCGAGAGGTTCAACACGACCGTTCCTTTTAATAACCTTTGTACCGTTGCTCATACTTTCTTCCAAGTGCTAAATTTTAGTTTTGCTTCTAAACCAGAGAATATATTTGATTCTATCACGGACTGAACATTAAGTCCAGACAGAACCATGTCATTGATGTCCTTTTCCTGAATATCTTTTGGCCAGATAACTACAGAGTTTCCCCTGGTGATTGTATTACTGATTCGTTGGACAATCTCTCTATTGCGGGGTTCGTTATCATATATCCAAACAGTATTGCCAGTAACCCACTTACTAATATCACCGTCAGCTCCGCAAAGAGCAATCGAGTTTGGAATGAACGTACTGTCGAAAGGTCCTTCTGTAACATAAATCTTTTCTCCCTTTTTAATTTTATCGAGTCCATAAATTTTTGGAGCATCCTCCTCCAACATTATGGTAATGTATTTGATTTTTGATTGTTTCTGTAGACTTCGACCTTGAAACCCTATGATTTTCCCTTCGTTGATTAGTGGGATGATGATGCGTGGTTCGTCTTTGCCTACTGTATCGAAAGTATGTTTTTGAGTGTTTGTCCACTCTTTGAACTTCTCACAGTAATACAAATCACGGAAATATTCCTCAGGAATTTTCCTGTCTTCTAGATATTTTCTTGCCAAGTGTTCTTTATTTAGTTGAGAGATTCTTTGCAAATCAAATGCTTTCTTGGCAAAACTCGGCTTATCAAACTTGAGCTCAGGATTCCTAGTCTGACTACCCCTTCCAGTCAGTCCATTCTTATATCTTTCCATAATATACTGATCATAAAGAACAGTATCCATGTCCTTGAGGAAGTTTGTAAATGTTCTAGAAACACCACAATTATGACATTTAAAGTTATGGTCGTTTTTTAACTTATAGATATATCCGCGTGCTTTATTCTTCTGCTTCTGACTGTCTCCACAGTAAGGGCACCGAAAATTATAAAGACCTTCTTTCTTCTTGGCGAACTTAACTAACCGTGAAGATACCAGTCCAATGTACTTGGAATCAACGAAACTCATTATACAGAAGGGTACTACTTACCTTTCTGTATGATAACCGCATCGGATGGGGGTGTCAACAGACTTCTCAAGATACTTTGACCTGGAGCACTAACTAGACATGAGATGACTGTTAAGGCACCTGCAATGGTCCACATCTTCTTTTCTATAAGTCGAAGTCTTGCATCTATCTTCATTATATCTCTTTCACAACCCTTCTTTATTTCATCAGCTCTTCTATTAACTTCACGATGCACACTCTCTACTTTTTCAAATAGAACTGCATCGATTCTATCTTGCTTTTCTAATTTTTCATTATGGACAGCAAGAAGTTGTCCCATTTTTACGGAATTATCTTGTAGTGATTCAACAACTCTTTCTAGTCTTTCTAGAATAGCAGAGTTTACACTATTATCATCCATTACTCCACCTCTTTCTAGCACCAGGCATCTTACCTCTAGCAAGAATTGGTGGTTTCTTCTTTTTCACTGGAGGATCATCTCCTGCCTCTATGGTTCCAGCAATTTTACCACCACCAACATTATTAGTTGGAGCAGCAGCAGCAATCTCTTCTCTTATAATATTTAAAATGTGCTCTAATTTTTCCATTAGATTTTATTTAATTGTTCCAGACAGTATTCATCAAGATCTATATGATGCAAACTAGTAACTGGATAGTCTGGAAGTCTATCGAGATATACAATAAAAGTTTTTAATGTACTCCAAAACTCCTTATCTATTTTAAAAAACAATAATGGAGTCGCAGCATCACCAAATACGTTATACAAGATGATAAAATGATTTATTAAAAGGTGAGTTTTTAATTCACCTTTTTTCTTGTATCTTCTTAGTAACCGTTTTATCCACTTGAACCGTTTTAAGTCACAATAGAAATCATCTTGAGTGACACAATGCGGGTTCTCATAGTTTTTAATAGCAAATAAAAGGTATGTATCCTCGTTCAATTCAGTAAATTTCATGTAGCATTAACTTATCATTCTGCGAATCTTGCGTCGTCATCTGCGTCAGCTGTAATGCTGCTGCTTGCGACTAGTACTTCACTCTTAACTCTCAGTTTTCCATGTGTATCAATGTAGGTTGTGACACCAACCCAACCAGAGTGTGCAACACCACCATATGCTGTGGTTTGTGCAACACCAACCTCAGTATTGTCGATACCGTAGATTTCATTTCCAGAATAGTTGCTATCTTCAGGGAGATAGACTGGTTGCTCTGAAATGTTATATGCAGTACCTGCGTTAACAGTTCCTAATACACCAGCAGTAGATACTAAAGTAAGTTGAGTTGTTGAATCAACAGACTTGATAACACCACTACCATTTCCAGTACCAAGAGTAATTACTAAACCAGGTACAACATTGTTGCCACTATTCCAAGTAGTACCATTACCAGTAACTACACCTGCGGCATCAACTGAAGTTACAGTTCCAGTCGAATACACCGTATCTTTGTTTCCCCAAAGTGCCATGTTCTCTATTCCGTATGAGTCATTTACCTTTTTTTATTTATAATAAAGTTTAGATACTAAAGGGGGGAGATCAATTCTCCCCCCTATGAGTAGATAGTATCAGGAATCTTCTCTTGTTTTAATTGCTTGTGTAACAACTTCAAGAAGTTTGTCATCCATATCGGTCTTGGTCAACTTAACCGCTTTAGCAAGGATAACAAGACAGATCTCAATGAGTTTCTCACCAAGTTCTTCGTTTTCTGGAATTTTTGCGACAGCATCAGTGATAATTTTCGATGCCAATGGGAGTAGAAATGAAAGCATACTATTGTCCTCAAATTTGGTCCCAACTATTTATCACCACTTAACACGATTAGCCCAATAAGCTGCACTCATTTTACCTTTGGCAATATTCTTCGCATGTCTAGATTTGAATCTAGAACGACGAGAAGCATATGCTTTAGATTCCCCTTTCTTTTTGGGTGAACCTTTTACACCTCTCTGACCGAAACGAATAATCTTTTCCTGTCCATTAGCACATGCCTTAACAACATGTGACTTTCCAGTGAGGGAGTTACCCACTGCTTGTGCTTTTGGTTTGTTGCACTTCATTTTGGACTTATCTATGCCCTCAGAAATGTCATCACTGCTGTCCATGTAATCTGCAACTGTATCAATATAATCAGTTGCTTTGGTAATTTTGGACTGAACCCAAGCAGGAAGTTCCTTATGATCGTTTCCTAACTTTTTACGAAGAGAAGCAATTGCTCTCTCCATAGTATTAAGTTGGTTCCTTGCCATCTTGCCTTCATAATCCTTAGATTCCTCCATCGGATTGATGGTAACTTTATTCTTACCCTTCATGATATCAACGATATCCTTTCTCTTTTTCTTCTTGTCTTCCTTCTCTTCAACTTCCTGAAGAAATTCAATTCTCTCAATAAGTAGTTGCTCTTTATAAGAGAATTCTTCAAGACCAAGAACTCTTCTCTTTGCCTTTTTAAAGTCAGTCTGACCTCCTCTTTCCTTGGTCAGTTTTGCTCTCAAAGCAGGATTTGCTCTTGCCGCCTGTCCCAATGAACTTCTACCCGATGCTGGTGTTGCAGGTCTATCAGACTTGCTAGAAGGTGGTAGCATTCTTCTCTTATCGAGAGAAAGTTTTAATGCGGGTCTCTTTGCTGCTGGTTTACCAACTCTCGATGTTCCAACTGTTCCTGTAGCAATCCTGGGCATACCAGTACCAGGAGCAACCGTTGGGGAAGAACCAAGCATCCTTTTCTTCATGCTACCAGGAAGCATTGGTTTACTTCCAGCAGCAGGTTTACCGATAGTTGGTTTCTTAGTTGGATCAGGACTAGATGCAGGAGGTAGTTGCCTACGAGTTGCACTCTGCCTTCCCTCTGGTGGTAGTAGACCTTTAGTCTTAGTACCACCAATCTGCTTCATTGCTGGTTTTGGTGGTGTTGGTGCTTTTGGTTTAGCAGGTCTTCCACCCTGACCAGGAGGTTTTTTATCAGGTCTTGATTCCGCAGCCTTCTTTCCCGCTCTAGTCTCAAGAGCACCCTTGATTCCTAATCCAGCAGCCTTAACAAGTCTACCCGTATCAGT
>Ga0160423_10001592_pt1 | contig 19029 bp, 26 predicted proteins | sample CRUFie14St8metaG_FD_108191 | JGI IMG/M metagenome (GOLD analysis project Ga0160423, IMG submission 108191) | Marine microbial communities from the Costa Rica Dome - CRUD Field 142mm St8 metaG | ecosystem: Environmental > Aquatic > Marine > Oceanic > Photic zone | place: Costa Rica: the Eastern... | reverse complement strand
GCTTTTGCCAAGAAAGGCAAAGATCCTTCTCCTTCAACGCCTACAGTGACAGAAGCATTGCCTCCGATAGTAGTTGATCCGTTAGATGTATTACTATTACCTGATGTATCTGATTCAGTCATATTCCAAGACCAAGACTCACCATCATCTGTACTAAATGATGCAGATGTCCCATCAGAGGTTGAGTTGCTAATTGTTTCATTTTCACTAAAAGTTTCAGACTCTGATAAAGAAGATGAATTAACAACATTACGTGTCTCACCAATAGAAATGCCTTCAGTTGTATTATTACTAACATTGGTTGAGTTACTATCAGTCCAAGATTTACTAATAACAATATTTACAGAGTTCTGTCTTGTTTCTGTTGTAGACTCTGAATAACTTACGTTGTTGCCTATCGATCCTACAATACAACCACTAACAGGAACAGGTTCGTATATTTCTGCTAACTCGTACTTTCCGTAATGCTTCACTTCCATAGGACGAACAACTCTAAAAGGCAAAGATGTTTCTATGACATTACCTTCTATATCTTCTGCTTCAACTCTTAATGTAGCAATATATGAAGGGTTACTGTTAGGAACAGCTGGCATAACTACGTTTTGAATCCAATCAGTATCTACTGGATTATTATATTCGTTTTTAAAAGTTAAAACGTCGTTCAACGTGGAAATACTATACCTGTATTTAGTCGGTCTAAATCCTGTAGTGCTTACTTTTATCTTTTGTGGAATTTGCTGCACAACATTTCCTGTTAAAGATTCACAATTCTCTAAAGCACATACACTTTCTATGATAACAGAAGGTGCAATTCTAATTGGCATAGAATATGTATAAAGTAATTTTTCTTCATTATAGAAAACAAATTGCAAATAAAAACTATTATTGAGAGTTTCTACTCTTGTATTTAAGAATCTATTAATGACAAAGCTTTCACCTACTAGTTGTCCTCCGTAAAATTCTAGTTCATTACCTTGTTTATCTGTCAAATATGAAAAGACATTTGTTGCCTCGTTGTTTAATTTATATTTGATCTCTAGTAATTCACCAGAAATTAGTTCTCTATTTAAATTTTCAAATTGCACAAAATCTTCTTTAATAGAGTTTGCACAAGATGTAATTAAAATTAATAAAAAAAAAGTTTAATATATTTCATTTATCTTCTTCTCATTCTTCTAAATTTTTCTAAGTCTGAATTTTGTTTATTAATGTTTTGAGATCGATCAGTCATGTCAACATTAAGTCTAAGCATTTCTCTCTGCACATTGTTAACAATTTCTTTATAGAAGTTATAAAGTGAAACGTTAACTTTAATTACAAGTTTAAAATTATTTCTTAGAGAGTTAATTAAGTGACCATAACTTATATCTAAATCTTCTGCGATTTTTTTAATTGTTTTTTCTAAGCTTTTTGAAGATTCAATAACTTCTTTTGATTGAATATTTTCTATATCTTTGTTTATTTCTTTAAAATAAACTTTTGATTTTTCACCTGATACTGCTTCAATATTTTTATGTTCTTTAAATGATCCTTTAATTCCACCTAATGCCATAGAAAATACTTGGTAGCTTTGCTTTAGTGTTTCCATTTTTTCTATAGCTTGAGAATAAAACTCTTTCAAAGCTTCATGATTTTGTGAATCTATTTTCTGAAGTAGACTTTGAATATTATTCTCGTTATATTTTTTAGTTACACCTAAAACCGATAGATTTTGGTTTAGCTCATCAAAGTCTATATCATATTTTAAATTTAAAGGATCAGTTAAAAAGTCAATATTTTCTGAACTGGATAGATGTGGTAATTTTCTATCTAAAACTTTTATAATATTATGCGAAGCTTGTCGATTTTCTTTAGTGTCAAATTTAAGCCCTAAGTCTTTTAGTAGTATAACAACTCTAGGTATATCTTCTTGCAAATCTTGTGCAGTATTTAGTTTAATACCTTGAATAAAGTCATATAAGTTTCCAACATTTATCATTAACTTAATTAGCGGCTGCCTTAAAAGATCTTCTGTAACATAGTGTTTATTATTATCAAATTCACTTTGGATTTTGCTTGCATTTAAAATGTCATAGATATTTAGTTTTTTTTTAGTGCTTCTTTTTTTTCTTTTAAAGAAATCAAAAAAACCTTCTTCTAAAATGCTTTCTGACATAGAATTATTTATTTCTAATCGAAGATCTTCAGTAGACATCTTTTTATCTACACACATCTTCATTACTTTAGAAGTTAAATAATCTGTAATATCAGACAAATCTTTTCTACTTGTTGCTAGTTTATAATGACACCATTCAGGTAAATCATCATGATCATTAAGTGTCATATAAAGATTATAAAGATCTTTTGCCATTGTAAGTAAAGCTCTTCTAGCCATTTGTCCTTCTTTCGAATCAGACTTTTGATGGCCGTAGTCAAAGTTTCTACCTTGCATTTAAGTTCTCCTATATCTTCTTATAGGACTATAAATTTTTTCTGTTCTATCTTCTGGTAAAACATCCATGGAATTTATATGTCTTTGATGATTTTGTTGACACCATAACAAAACTTCTCTTGATTGATTTTCATTTAAACCATGTTTTGTTACTAATTCAACAATCTTTATATCATGAAGCATATCACATTCTTCTAATGTTAATTTATATCTTCCAAAACATTTTCCAATAATTACACATATCTTGTCGTTCTTCGTCATTTTTATTACTCCTTGCTGAATAATTATCTTCTTCTTTGTCATTATTATGTGATTCTTTAGATTTTTCAGCCGGCTCAACTACTTTTGACTTTTTCTTAAATACACGATTTTGTATTACTGGAAAAGATCCGAACCAATTAACTTTCATCTTGAGACTTCTTTCTTCGGCGCCTTCTTGTTTTTACTTCTGTTTTTGGTTCTTTTTCAAGTGCAGGAAGAACAACTTCTACATCAATTGGAACAGTTTCTTTTTTTTCTACTTTAGTCTCTTCTACCTTTTTATCTTGAAAATCTTTCTCTCTCTGCTCCATTGATTGAACTAGTTCTAGAGCTTTATTGAAATATTCTTTTCCTGGTGACACAACACTTTTTGACTCTAAAAAAGAAACAAAAGATTCATACGACTTGTCTTCTCTTGACTTTAACCAGTTAACAATGTTAAATTTTCTTCTATTACGAAATAATTCAAATTTAATATTTGCCATTATTTGCCTTTCATAATTTGTATAATTGATTCTTGAAAATCTGGTGACTGTGCAATTTCTTTGATTTTTTGATCTGAATATTTTAAATCATAATCATCAGAAATTCCTTTTACTACTTTGCAAAAACCTCTTGTAATAATATTTCTTACAGTTGAGTGATTCATTTTATCACCTGTTCTAGTCATGATTTCTGCAATAGATCTGTAGTCTAAACCATTTTCAATATTTGTAGTTACGTATTTTTTATTAGCCATTTAATAGATACTCTTTCATCTCTTCTGTTACAGGAAAATTTTCAATATCGCTTTCACTTTCTTCAATTCCAAATCTGAGTCTTATAATTTTTTCTTCTTTTGGTGATAAAAGTTTAAGATTCTTTTTAATTAAAGAAAAGAGCTCTGCTTTTTCTAAAACATCATGTGGATTTGAAAAATAAGATTGATCTGCTATTTTATCTTTAATACTAATAGCATCTTTGTTGTCAGTGTTGTCGTAAGAAACAGTTGGACTATTTGCTTTAATAGTGTATTTAATCTTTTTTACAGACTCGCCCAAGTCATTAGCAACTTGCAACATGCTAGGCTTTTTACCACTTTCTCTTTCCATTTCTTTGACACGGTTTCTAATTTTTGCATAAAGCATTCTAGAATGTGTTGGAACTTTAATGCTTCCGCTTTGCTCATTTACAAATTGCAATGCTGCTTGTTTAATCCACCAACAAGCATATGTACTAAACTTATGTCCTAGTTCTGGATCAAATCTATCAACTGCTTTTAAAAGTCCAGTACTACTTTCTTGTAGTAAGTCATCAAAATCAATATTTTGTCTATGATATTTTTTAGCAATGGATATTACTAATCTATAATTTGATTCAATTAGTTTTTGTCTAGCTTTAAGATCACCTCTCTTGGCTTTCATAGATAAATCAAATTCTTGTTTTCTTGTTAACAAGGGATTGCTTTTAATAATCTCGCTAAATTGACTATTTAATGATGTCATTTATTCTCCATTTTTATATGTATAATAATTACAATTCAATAATTATTACACGCTTGGGTTCTTCTTCTTTCTTTTTTTCATCTCTATAATAATAATTGTTATCTAGTTCTAGATGTAAAAAAGGACGTTCATCTTGCTGCTGTTTTAACTTTTCCTCATTTGATTTGATAATCAACATGTCTAATAATTCTTCCATAACTACTACCTTTCAGATATCTATATTAATACATATCATCAGAAAGTTGTACTAGTTGAACTTCATTTCCGTAACTTGTTTCTCCAAGCACAACACATCCTACTGAAAGTAATGAGTTTGCTACGCTCACAGCATTTTTAAGTGCAGTTGCCGTTACTTTTTGTGGATCAATAATACCTTGCTCAATCATGTCAACATACTTTTCAGATCGAACATCATAACCGTAATTCCAGTCACTTTGTTGTTTAATCATTTCAAAGATATAATCAACCGGTTTATCAGCATTTTCTAAAATCTTTCTCAATGGTGACATACAAGCATCTGCTAGAACTTTTACGACAGTCTTCTCTAGTAAAGAGTCAATTGATTTAGACTTCTCTTGCAAGTGTAATCCTGCTTTTGCTAGTGCAATACCACCTCCAGGCAAGAAGCCGCTTTCAATTGCAGCCTTTGTTGCATGAAGTGCATCATCAATTCTGTCTACAAGTTCTAGAAGTTCAGATTCTGTATGAGCACCAATTGATAATACAGCAACAACACCTTTATTAATAATAAGGCGTTGCTTAATAAATGCTTCTTCTTCTTTAGACAAAGACTTCTTTTCTAATTTCTTTTCTAACTTTCTAGCTTTTTCTTCTGAGTCTTCACAAGAAGAACACTCAACAAACAAAGTAGTATCATGACTAGTTTCGATCTTTTTACATGTACCTAAGTCTGAAAGAAGAAGGTTATTGATTTCGCTTTCTTCTAGTTCATGCAAAACTTTTGTGCCTAATGCTTGTGCTAAATCATTTAAAATCTGATTTCTCTTTTCACCATAAAAAGGTGATCTAATTGCACAAATTTGTAATAAACCTTTTGAAACATTAGCAATCAAAGCTTGAATGGCTTCTTGGTCAAAGTCATTTGCAATAATAAAAATTGGCTTAGTAGACTGGTGCGCTTTTTCTAAGATAGGTAAAATCTGTGTAAGACTATTCAACTTGCAACCAAGAATAGCAACCAAAGGATCTTCTAAGATAGTCTTAGACTTTTCAGTATCAGTAATAAAATAAGGAGAAATATAACCTCTCTCTAACTTAATGCCCCTTACAAGGTTCAATTCTGTCGATGTAGTCTTTGATTTTTCAACAGTAACTAATCCACTAGATCCAACTTCGCTCATTGCATCTGCAATTAGTTTACCAATATATTCGTCACCATTAGCACTAATTGTTGCAACTTGTTTGATCTCATCATTTGAAGAAACTTTCTTTGACTTACCTTCTAAAAAAGAAATAATCTTTTCAGACTTTTCACTAATTAGACCGGTTAGCTCTGAAGGTGATCCTACACCTGTTTGTAAAGCTTGTGATGCTTTAAAGTAAACTTCCTTAGCTAAGACAGTTGCTGTTGTGCTACCATCACCTGCAACAGTTGCAGTATTTTCAGATGCTTGCCTTAAGAGTCTTGCACCAAGTGCCTCTACTCTATCTGTTAGATTAATATGCTTTGCAACAGTTGCGCCATCTTTAGTAAGATGTGGAGGTTCGTTTTGCTTTTCAATAAGCACTAATTTTCCACGAGGACCCATCGTAGAAGAAACTGCATTGCACATTTTGGCAACACCAGATTTCAGCGAGTTTTGTGCTTGAGCATCAAAATAAATTAAATCAGACATTTTACCCCTTTAAGAGTTGAGCTTTTGTTGAAGCTTCTTGAATTGTATTTACTGCAATATATTGTTCTATTTGATTACCTTGTAGTAATCTTCTTTCTTTTGTTAAGACGTTTTCTGCAAGATATAAATCGCCAGACATTAATGCGACTTCTTCTCCTGAGATAATATTATTAATTCTTAACTTTCTTTGTGTTTCATCTGAAAATGTTGACATATTTTCCTCCTAAAATAATTGATTAAATGTATCTGTATATTTTTTCCATGAAGTTTCTTTACCTACCATGGAGTTAAAATCATAACTTGTGAACAAATCTTTTAATTCTTCCCATTTTTCGTTATGAATTTTTGGATAATGTAAAATTCCTTCTACATCATTTGTTAAGTCGTGTAAACGAATCATTTCTAAGTTCTTATTTAATTTATCTTGTCTACCTTCTTCTAATAAGAATTTTTCTAAAGCTGCTGGATTAGTACATAACTTTTGTGCTTTTTTGTCGCCAATTCCTGTAAAACCATTGATATTGTCTGATGCATCGCCTTTCAGTGATTTCCAGAGAACATAATCATACTCAGGACTTTCTATAAACTTTTTTCTAACTGGGTTGTAAAGCTGTACATTATCTTCAACACATTGAATAAAGTCTGTATCTGAAGATACAATGGTTACTTTATTATCTACTTTGAATTTATCTGCTAAGTACCCAATAACATCGTCACATTCATAATCATTATGTTTAACAATATTAATAGGATAAAATTCTTCTAAGATAGAGATGATACTTCTACGCTGTTCATTAAAGTTATCATCGTTGTGATAAACTCTTTGACCTTTATAGTTAGGATCCATCTTTAATCTTTTAACCGGCTTACCTTCTAGTACCATGTATACTTGATCAGGACTAAATTTTTCAACCAATGGTCTTAAACCTCTGAAGAAATTGAAGATTACAGAATGTTCTCCTTTGTTCATTCCACTGTAGCGTGCACGATAAATTAAGTTGTAGCCGTCAAGAAGTAATATGCTCATTTTTTTTTTGATCCAATACTGATTCTATTGAGTTAATATTTAAATTTGCTGTTACACCATCACCTAAGTCAACCTTTATTTTATCATCTGATTCCTTTGGTGGCGGCGGTAATGAATTTATTATATTATTTTTAGGATCAATATTGCACGCAATATTTTCTTCTTTTGGCTTAAAATACTTGTTTTCTACTGTAACTGTTTCTTTTAATACATCATTAATTGCTGCTTCTGCATTTTGTAGCATATAATTTTTAACAACATTAATGTCTGTATAGATATTATCTAACTTAGATAAATCAATCTTTGATAGTTTTTTATTAGGCATGATAGCTTTATAAGAAACAGATTCTCCATCTAGAGTTTTAGTTACAATTTGTTCTGATACTTTTAGAGGGACTACTTTGTATTTGTCTTCTAAAATAGTGTAAATTGTTTGTCCTACTTCGTACATTATATAACTCACTTTTTATTATATTATATAAGTGATTATATAATGTACAAATTATTGTTTACTAATTTTTGACAGCTCGTCTGTAATCTTCTGACCTTTTTCTGTAGCTGTTGCTAAATCTTCTAAACCTAGAGCAGCTCTAACTCTGTTGTAGCTTTCTTCATTTAGCTCTTGTTTTAATACAGTCATATTAGCAAACATATGAACAGCTAAATCTTTCATGTCATCTTCAGCATCTCTAACTTCACAAATAAACAGAGCTGAAGGCATTGCTTTATCTTCTGGGATATTAACAAAAGGTAATCCTCTAGTTAGACCATCTTGTGTTTCTTCATAAAATATTTCTGGAATCCATTTTTGATTCATTATTTATCTTCTCGCTTTCTTGATAAAATATCAGGTGATACAATGTAAGATTTTGTATTAGGACCATCTACAGCGCCAATAACACCACTAGATTCTCCTTCAGAGCCTTCTGTTTCTTCACTTGATTCTTCTTGATCAGCAGAAAGCTCATTTTCTATTTTATCATATTCTTGCTTAATGTTATCTTGTTGGCTTAAAAAGTTTGAAAAAGTTTGCTCAGATTTTGCAATTGTTGAAACTAGTTCTTTAATTTCTCCTCTCATTCTAGATATTTCTACCATGCATGTACTAGCTGGAGGTATGTTGATACTTTTTCTAATTTTAGATAGTTTTTGATCATCTATATCTTTTATTGAATCAACATAAAAATCAATGTGCTTTTCATAATTATCGACTGCACCTTGTGCAACGTCAGTAATCTTATTATTAACGACTTGTTGAAAATCTTCACTTTCAAGTATAGTCATTATCAATGAATAGCAAAGCTTCTTTTTTTCTTTTTCATTTGCTTCTGCAGATAATTCTTCATATTTACTATTGATTTTATTTGTCCCGCTTACAAATTCTTCTTTTATTTTTTCCATGCCATCTAAGTCAATTTTTTGTGCAGGTTTAAATATTTTTGAGTCTTTAAATTCTTTATTGTACAAAGGAACAATATTGTTTATTTTAAATATATTATCGATAGCATCACTTGCGTCTTTTTCTAGTTTACTTGTTGTTTCTTTTCTAATAGTTTTAAACTCGTTAAAATCTTTTAAATTTTCTACTTTGTATTCTAAAAATACGCTGTTTTTCTTAAGAATACTATGAAGTTGCATTGTAAACAAATAAGCTTTAGCACTAAAATATAATGAATTGCAATCTATTGCTAAATTTTTTGCATCAATATCTTGCTCTTCTAAAGCTTTTTGTGCTTTTTTAATTGGCTCTTCACCGTCTTTTGTTTTTGTACCTTTCCAAAAATCAAAAAATCCTTCTTCAATAATTTCGCTTTCAACTAAAATTTTATTTCCTTTAAAAGAAATTTTTCTACTTTCTTCTTGACCAGTTTTTTCTGACTCTTCTTCTTGTCTTTTAGCTTCTTCTTCACGAGCTTTTTTAAGTTCTTCTTCGTTTCTATTTGATTTAGCAGTTTTAGGATCAGGCATATTGTTATCATACTCAAATCTTTCTGAAGCTGCTTTAAACTTTGATCTTGTAGTAACACTTGACAATTTAGTGACTAGACTTTCAATTTCATGTGCTAAGTTTTTATTTCTTATTACATCTATAACACCTTCACCAAAAAAAGAGCCTTTACCTGATTCTCCTTGATGTATCATGTATAACATTTCATAAAGATCTTCACCAATAGAAAAATATAATTTATCACTTACTTGTATATTATAGAAGAATGTTCCTAAGTATGCGACTGCTCTTTTGAACTCTGGGTCACTTACTTTATTTAATAATTCTTTTGGCGCTTTTCTCACTGACTTATTCGTAGATATGTCACGATAAGTATTTAAAGTCACACTAGTTTTAGGAAAAATAACTTCACCCATAATCATAATAAAGTTATGATATGCTGCTTGTGACCTTAAGTCATTTAGTTTTTCGTTTTCATCACCCATAACAAGTTCTTTGGCTTTTTTAAGAAAACTTATTTTGTCAGCTGATAAGTATTTATCAAATATTACTGCGCCAGGACTGGTCATTCCTAAAAAAAGCTGGAGATCTTTTACACCTGGCTGTGCAGCAATTAATCTATCTTGCTCTTGCTTTAAAGCTTGATCATCTCTTAGAAAGTCATCTCTTAGTTTTTCTAACCTTTTCATATCTTTATTTCTTAAAGCATTAAGTGTCTTTATTCCAAAGACAGTAGAGAAAAACATTCTTTTTAGAGTTTGGTATGTCATTTTTGCACTATCAACTAATGCTTGTCCCATTGCTTTAAAATCACCTGTAAAATCATATTCATTTTCGTTTAAGTTGTTTTCTTCTTTTATTATTCTGTTTTTTGTTATTTTAATCTTTGTGTTGTTTGTCTTCATCAAGCACCAGCCTTACATTAAATTTAGTTTTATAAAAATCAATTAATTCTATTTCAAAGTTATTTAAAGAATGTTTTTTTGTTTTCACGTTTCTCTTTGAAAACACTACTCTAAACTTTGGGTTTAAATATTTTAAAATATACTTTTTAACAATAAGCCAATCGCTTCCTTTATAGACTTCGCCTATTTCTAAAGCAAGTTCTCTTGTTTTTTCTTTTATAATATCACTCATTTAAAAACTCATAGGCAACAACGGTGCCTTTAAAACTTTTTCCTTGTTGTATAATTTAATATTAAATTCGTTTACTATCTTAATAAACTCATCACTTACGTTATCGTATATTATAATATTATTTATATTACTGCTGTTTAAGGTTTTTAAAAGAACATTGTTAAACATTAATGTTATGTGATATATTAAAAACCAAAACAGCATATCATCCTTTATAATAACTTCTTTGTTTATTATTTTATAGTATTGCTTTATTGTTATTTTGTTTTTAATATAATCTTTATAAACAAGATTTTTTAAATTAAAGAAATTTTCAGAAATATTACTATCTTTAAGTGTCAAGCTTTCTGTTTCAATTTTTTCTAAGAACTCTAAGTAAATTTCGCTATGTTTCTTAGTTAGAAAAAAAGTTTCAGGATATTTTATAAAGTCTAATTCTTTTTGTACTGCAATCAAAAAATCTTCAGAATCATCAATTAATATTGAATTTTTGTTTTTAGCAGAATATACGCCTGATCTTTTAGAGTTTTGACATCTATTATAAAGTCCAGTTAAATAAATGTCTTTATCGTTAACTATAAAGTTAAAAAATCGATTTTCATTCTTCTTTAGCTTATATTTTTCAAATAAAGCATCAGGATTTTTGCTGTTTTTAATTTTATTTAAAATATGAACAATACTATTGAAAGTTTCTGTAGATTCACCATAATGCAAGCTCAAGTTATTCAATTGTATACCTATTATGTCTCTTTGTTTATTTGAGCCAAAATCAACTACAAAGTCCTCGAATAAATTAGACCATCTTATAGGAATGTTTAAACCTGATGGTTTTTCTTTAACTTTTTTTTGTGAAGCAATTCTTAGTATGTTTTTTAACACAAAAAGATATTCGTTTATAGATTTTATATTTTTTATTTCATATGGATGTTTTAAGTCAATAAGACTCGACATTTATTTATTTTCTCTGATTATCTTATAAATATCTGTTTTGTTTTGTCGACTTTCACCAATTTTAATAGGAGTGTTTGTATCGACCTCTTTGTCTCTGACACCTTTGTCATTAAGTTCTTTTGAAGTGTCTATTTTTCTTTTCATAGATCTTTTCTTTTCAGAAGAAACACTTCCTGTTTTCTTGATTGTAAACTTTAATTCTGAAGGTGTTCTTGCAGTTTTGCCATCAACTCCCATTAATGTAACCTGGATTAATCCTTTTAACATGACATAAAAAGCTTTTTTCTCGTCATCTTCTAATCTTTGAAAATAGTCTTTCAATTCTTTAGAAATTTCTGCGTCTTCAAATGAATGTGCTGCTCTAAACTTGTTGAGATCATCTACGAACTTTTTATAATCTAAAGCATCACCTAGTTTAAGTGTAGAAGGTGATTCGTCAGGAGTCTCTACTACTTCTTCATCTTCATCTTTATCTATTACATCTACATCTTCTTCTTCTTTTTTAGTATTATCTTTTTTGCTGTTAACTTTATCTTTATCTTTTTTCTTTTTAGACTTATTTTTTCCAGTTAATCCATGTTCGTCTGTAAGTTTTTTAAATTCATCAGCAACTTCTTTTGATTTTTCATTAGTATCTAAGCTTGCACCATCTGCGTCTAGCTCTCTGCTAATTTCATTTTCTTCTTTTTCTTCTTTGATTAGTGACTCAACCAGAGAAAACAAATCAAAATTTGATATTGATGTTGCCATTATTTTTGCTCCCACTTAATTTGATTTTGCCATCTTTAATGATATAGACGTGCTCTTTGACGTCGTCTTTCATCTTCATCAATGATATGATTTTCTACTCGTCTTTCTTCTTTAATTTGATTTTCTCTTTTTTCTAAGTCACTTACAAACTTTTCAAATTCAAAATTCATAGAGCTTTTTCCTTTCCAATCTTTATTTTTAACATGTATTTATCTATATCTTTTTTAACAATACCATATTCTAAAACTAATTTAGTTGTATCTAAAGAAAATAAAACGTCATCTTTGAGAAGTAAAGAAACTTTTTCTACTTTAGCATTCAAATAATTTGAAAGGTCTTGTTTTGAAACTTCAAAAGCTATTAGATAACTTTTCTTTTTGTTTTTAAACTTTTCTAATACAAAGTCAAATACATCTTTCTTTGAAAAAATCTTTAATCTAAGTGTATTTGACTTTACATCTTCTATGTCAAGTCGACTTGATATTTCTTTAGATATAAATACATTTTTATTTGCTGATTTCATTTGATCTTTTAAACTATTACTTAACATAATTTTTACTTAGCAAAATAATATGCTACATCCTTTCTTATCTTATCTATGTCACGTGCAGCTTCTGTTTCTATTTCAGAAACTTGCGGTGATAATGCATGTATTATAATAGCTACTTGATCATTTTTCAAACGTAATTCAATTTCAGCGTCAGTTTCTCTTTTATATTTTAAAATGTCAACAACAAATGCTTCTTGTGTTCTTGTTCTTTTAAATGTATATACTCTTTGCATTTTTCTTTCAAAAGTCTGCCATTGACTTTTTTTAACCTCGATAGGATTTTCACCTTTAGGAATGATTTTATCAGTAAATTGTTTTTCAACTGGTTTATTATTTAAATAGTTTTCCATAAGCATTTGAAGCATCATTTATAATCTCACTTTATTTTACTAAATTTACTTGATCAAACGGTACCTTGATAAGTGTATCATCTGGTAAGTAAATGTGAATTATCTTTTTATCCATTTCGATATCATCAACTTCACATTTTTGTCCTTGATAAGAAACATATTCTGCATCTTCAATCTTAAGACTCTTTCTTTGTTGGTCTATCTGATCTTTATAAAGCTTCATGTACTCCTTTAATCTACCTTGTGCTTCTTTAGCATATGCTTTTGTCATACTTGGTTTCATAAATTCGTCATGATCTAAAGCAGAACTAGCTGAGCTTAGTACTAAAGCTTGAGATGCTGCTAATGTCAAATCTTGCTCTTTTAGTTTACCAACCCATTCAACAAACTTGTTATATTCTTCATCAGACATTTTTTGAAATTTTGTAAACGTTCCACCGATTATTCCTGAAGGACTAAACATGTCGTCAATTAGTGCATCTAAATCTTTAGCATCAAAGCTAGAACCTGCACCAAACTTTGAAACAAGTCTGTTTTGCGGAAATTCTGCATTAAATTTATCAACTCTTCCTAAGAATTTTGATTTATTTCTAAATGCATCTTTTCTTTGTTCAATCATTTTATCTGGAGTAACTAGTGATCCTTTGCTGTCTTTAATTCCTGTTCTTCCCATAACAGCATATATTATTGTATCAAAGAAAGTCTTTCCTTGCTCTTTCTTAACTTTTCTAGATTTTTGTCCTTTAGGTAAGTCTTTACCAATGTTAGATGAAGAATAGTTCTTAGCAAAGTATTCTTTAATTGCATATGCAAGATCTTGTTCACACTGATTCCAAACATTATTTGTATAATAATCTTTCATCAAAGAAGTTGTAAAAACTCTAAACCCATTATTTCCTGTAAGCATTACATCAATAATTTCATTTTTTTGAATATCTTCGTCTGAAACACTTCTACCTTCAGACTCAGCTTCTTGTGCTTTCATTTCAAATTCATCAGTTAAAAACTTTTTGATGTTGTTTGGTCGAGTCATTATTTTTTTAACATGATCAAAATATCTAGCAGCACCTGATCCGCTTAGGTCTCTTTGACCTGCTTGTTTAATTGTATCATCTTTAAATAGATCTAAAAGCTCTAATGTGTAAAACCACTTATCTGCTAAGGTAGCATATATGTTTGCCTTTTTGTCATCATCAAAAGAAAAGAACATAGCTCTAAACCAACTTTTAGTTAGTGCTTGTCTAACAGCATTAGCATCTGAAGCAACGCCTACTTCACCATGAGACATAAGAGCGCCTAAGTCTCGCAATGTTAAAGGTTTATCTGTATCTACAAATTTACTTACGAAGTATGCAAAATCTTCAGGCGTTGCTGCTGTATCATACAGCTGACTTCTAATGTCTGATTTGCTTTTTGGAGGAAGAATTTTAATATTAATTGATTCATTACTATTTATAGCATCAATAATTTCTTCTAATTCTTCCAGTTCTTCAGGATCTATAGAATCTTGTATTTTGTCCAGCTCCTCTTCTAAGTCATATAAAGAAAAATCAGAGTTGCTAAGCATATCAGCAATTTCTGGGCTTATCTTGCTTAATGTCTGCTTGACTTTATCATAGCCGCCAAGAGTTTTATCTAACATGTTAAGCGCATCTTCTGCGCTAACTTCTACTTGTGGCCCAATTCTTTCTTTTCTTTTTACTTCACTGTCATCAAATTGTTGTTGACTCATTCTAGCAACTTCATCAGCATCAGGTTCATATAAAGGTTGACCTGTTTCTGGGTCAATTCCAGCGTCTATTTTTGCTAGTTGATCTTCAGAGTATTGTAATTTATCAAAAGCTGCCATGTCACTAGAAAAAGTTTCATCGTATTCTAGAGGCTCTTGCTCTGATTTTCCTGCTCTTGGTAAATGATTATTTAAATCTGTTAAATAAGCACGAGCATCTTCTGCTCTATCACCTGCAGATTGAAATAGTAATTTTAATAATTCACCTTCACTTATAATAGAATCGTCGTCTAGATTTAATTCCTCATAGTTTCTATGTCTTAATAACATATCATCTAGCTTTTTTCTTAAAGCTTTTACTTCATCTTCAGTTAATCCACTAGGTCTAAAAGAAAATTTATCTTTAGATTGCGTTAGATCAGCTGCACCTTGTCCTTGTATTTTTGCAAGATTAAGTTTTTGTTGAACGTTTAAATAAAAATGTATTTGTCGGATTATATCAAATTTTCTTTTTCCTACATTTGATAAACCTTGAATTTTTAAAATTGCTTGTCTTCCTACTTTCTCTAAAGCAGATAGTCTTGCTTTCTTTTCTCCAGGAACATATTTGTCTCTTTCTATTCCCATTTTCTTTAAACTAATTTTTCTCGGATCAGATTTGAAAGCTTGCATGTCTTTTATTTCTTCATCACTAAAGTCTGCATAAAGATCTTCTTCTTCTAAATCTTCTTCTTCTAATTCATCAAAGCCTTGTTCTTGATCAACAATAATTTTTTCTAGCTCTTCAAAACTATCAGCATCTGTTTCACCATCAGACTCGAGTAAAAGACATTTTCTTTTATTGATTGATTCCATTAATGTATCTAAAAGCTTTTCATTAAGTCTATAATCATTATTAAGAATGCTTGTTAATTCTTCTTCAATAATAGATTCTTTTAATAATCCACCTTGAAAATTTAACATGTTGTTATAGTCTTTAATAAATTTAATTTGCTTTTGAACGTTTTTATTTCCTGAAAAGCTTAAAGCTTCTTCGTTTAATTTTATTAAAAACTCTTCACTTGGTTTTTCGCCGTTTGTTTCCATTAAAACATTTGCATAACATTCAGCTTCTGAAATTAATTTATTACTTTTTCTAACATTTGTTCTAGCTAGAGTTGATAGTAAAAAATATTTTCTTTTAAACTTGTTGCTTTTGTTTTCTAAGAGTCTACTTACTCTTCTCATAAGTCTCTGTTTTTTAGTCATTATTTTACCTTGTCGATTATTTTACTTAAAGTTTTCCAAACTAGTTGTATTTCTTTATTGCCAATGTCTTTTTTGTTATCATGTATTAAAGACTGCGTAGCTCTCATAAGTTCATCAGGATTTGCAGGAACATATGTATCTGAGTCCATCTTTTCTGAATCTATCTTTTCTACATGAATTGCCGGCATAACTTCGTTTGGTGTAATTGGTAACTCAAAGATATCTTCACCATCAGCAACAGAATCATAATTATTTTGACCATCAATTTTATCTGCAGGTCTATCAAACATACTATGTCTCATATTTTTACCTGCGTCCATATCGTGGTCTAAAGGAAGTCTAAATTCATTTAAGTTGTTTTCAAATAATAAAGACTTAGCTAAATCTATAACATGTTTTCTTTTTAAACTGCTCATTTTACACCTTTAATTCTTAACAGTAATAATTATGTTGCTTTAGGTATTAATAATTTTTAATGAACAATTTTCTTCTTTTTTTTCTTTTCATTTGTATCCAATTCAAATTCTAGTAAATCATCTGGGTACAAGAATAAGTCTTTATTAACAAATGATGCTAAGACTTCATATTGTTCAGTAATAGCTTGAGACAATAAAAGTATGTCTTTTGAATATGCAATATTTAATTTTTCAAGTGCTGCAGATCTTTTATGCAAAACTTGTATCTGATCGTCTTTTTCCTCTAATCTTTGTTTTAACACATTTAATTCTTCTCTAATATCGTTATTATCTTCAATAACAACTTCAAGCAAATCTATATTGCTAATATGCGATTTAATCTTCGTCTTTAAATGGTGAATTTTCTTCAATAGCATTATATAACTCGCTTTTATTTACATTTCTTAACTGGTCTAATCTTTTATTTTGTATGTCATCAACTCTTTGATCTACTAGTTTTTCTATATAATCATCGCCATTTATAAATGATTCTGCCATTAATCTAAAAAAACCTTGCAATGACATTTCTTTTAAGAAAAGCAATGCTCTTAATTTTTTATGTACACTATTATGTAATTCAATATGAACTGACTTGTTTATACCAGCTGCTTTTTTAGCTTGTCTAGTCATTTTCTTGTTTGACATGATTACCTTTAAAGCTAAAATTTAAGATTGTGATTTAGCTCCTACAGCAGAATTATAACTATTGTTTTCCATATTGTTAATTTTATCTTCTAACTCACCTTCAAACTTTTTTTGTAAATTTTTAACATCAGATGGTTCAGCTTTTAATCGAATATCTCGCAAATAAATACTTTTTACAATATCTAAAGGATCATGTAATTTATCAAAATGATTATAATCATGCACAGCAAGTCTAACCATGTTTTCAATGTCAATAGGAATTCCTGACTTGACTTTTTCTGCTGAAACACCAATATCTTTAATAAAATCTTCATTGTCTTGCAGAAGTGCTTCTGCGTCTTTTAAATCTTTTTTTAATTTATCAGTGTTCGAAGAATCTTCACTAATCAGTATAAATTTTTCCAATCCTGTTTTTACTAGTCTACTTTCATCACTTCTATTTGGAGAACTATGATATATTCCGTAAGGACCAATAGAAAATTCAGATTCCAAAGGCGTTTCATTTTGCTTTATATCAAGTGAAGTTTTTAATTGCATTACAGAATTATTAAGCTGATCAATTTTTACACCGATTTCATCAGCTTTTGATAATCCTTCATCATCAGGGATATCTTCAACAGGTCCGTCTGGAGTTTGAACAGTATTTCCTCCACCTTCGTCTCCACCTTCGTCTTCATCACCAAAAGGGTCATCACCACCCATAGAATCATCACCACTACTATCACTGCTGCTATCATCTTTGTTTTCTTCGTCTTCTTCTAATAAAATCTTAAGAGAAGGGTAAACACCTTTACGGGTCATCTTATTTATTTCATGTAAAAATTTTCTTCTAGACATAATTTTATCCTAAAATCTTTGCAATCTTATCAGCTTTTTTAACTCTATCTTCGATAACAGACCAGTTTAATTCTTTCATCATTCCATAAACATAAGTCTTTCTGTCTTTAAGATAGTCTCTATAATAACTATGCTCCCAGCAGTCCATTACGATAATCGGCATCAAACCAATCATAACATTTGAACTATGCAAGTCAATTACAGTATTCATATATCTTCTTAATTGTGGGTTGTAAAATGTAACTCCCCAACCATTTCTTGCTGAAAGACAACATGCAACAAAATCTTCTTGCCATTTATCAAACGTGCCAAAGTCTCTTGCTAGTCTCATATAAGCTAAAGAATCTACAGTTACTGTGCTATTTAAATCACTGATGTTTTCAAAATACATACCATGTAAAAATGCAGCATTATGATTGTAAGTCTCGTCAATCTTTAAACTTCTAAACTGTGAGTTATTAAGATTAGCACCTGACTTATCTACACCATCAAGCTTAGCAGATACATCATTTAACTCTTTAACATAACCTTCTAAAAGCTCTTGATGCGCTTTCTTGGTTTTTTGTGATAAAAGCTCAGTGCCTAAATTAAACTTACCTGCTTCAGCAACATATGCCTCGGATAATACACTGTCGTTTTTGACGTTACTCTCTGTTTTAAGAGAATAGCTTTCTTGTGTATTTATACCTCTTTCAGATAAAGTATCAGCGATCGCTTGTTTTATTAATTCGTCTATATTCATTTTTATACCTTTTAATTAATTGAGAATCTTTCTTCAAATTCGCCCATTGGTACTAATATATATTTTGCTTTTCTTGTAGTACCTTCTTCTTTATCCGATCTGCTTAAAACATCTTCATCAGCATAATTGTCAAACTCACCACCTGAGTCTGCATCAAATTCAATCTCTCTTTTACCATCTGACTTTCTACTGATAAAACCTATACCACGACCACCTAAATCATCGTCCTCTAATAAAGGAGAAGATCCGCTACCTAGTTCATTACCTAAAGGCTCTTCAGGCAAAACTAACTTTGCAAACTCTGTACCGTCTTCTTTTTTAACAATACCTGCAAATGTATATCTAAATCCTGCCTTATCAAATACTTTTAATCCAACAGCATCTGCAATTATGTTTGCTCCATACTTCGTTGAAAGAGTCATTTTCTCATTTAAAAAGAAATTAATTCTTTTATCATACTCTTCTTTTAATAATTGTCGCATATACGATTCAGTTAAGTTCATTTTTATCTACTCCTAAAGCTTCCAAAGTCTCTTAAACTCTTTCTTTAAGAACTCAGATTCATTCATTACTCTACTCTTTTTAACAGGCTTTCTTCTCAAAACAGGTTTATTATATCTATTAGAAG
>Ga0160423_10001591_pt1 | contig 19039 bp, 18 predicted proteins | sample CRUFie14St8metaG_FD_108191 | JGI IMG/M metagenome (GOLD analysis project Ga0160423, IMG submission 108191) | Marine microbial communities from the Costa Rica Dome - CRUD Field 142mm St8 metaG | ecosystem: Environmental > Aquatic > Marine > Oceanic > Photic zone | place: Costa Rica: the Eastern... | reverse complement strand
TGCTATAATTATCGAAGAGTATGGTTTAATTGGTGGAACATTTATTCTGATTTTATATATGACTTTTTTCTTTAGGGGAAGGCGTATTTTCAGTTTAGCAAATGATTCATATGGAGCTTATTTGGCGATGGGCTTAAGTTTGAGTTTAGTGATACAAGCGTTGGTTAATATGGCTGTTGCTGTGGATTTATTTCCAGTTACAGGGCAAACACTTCCATTGGTCAGTATGGGTGGGACCTCTATCATTTTCACATGTATCACTATCGGAATTATATTAAGTGTGAGCAGGAATTTAAAAATATCAAAAGTGAAGTATGCAGCCATTTAAGGTAATTATAAGTGGCGGTGGAACGGGAGGGCATATTTTCCCAGCAATTGCTATTGCCAATGCTTTAAAAAAGAAAGTGGTAGGCGTAGATATATTGTTTGTTGGAGCAAAGGGTAAAATGGAAATGGAAAAAGTCCCTAATGCAGGTTACTCAATTAAGGGTTTATGGATTAGCGGTTTACAAAGAAGCTTGAAGGATACAAGAAACTTTTTATTCCCTTTTAAATTGTTAAGTAGTCTTTGGAAATCTTTTTTGATCATCAAGAAATACAAGCCCCAAGTAGTTGTAGGGACTGGCGGTTATGCTAGTGGTCCATTGTTGTTTGTGGGCTCTAAATTAGGTGTTCCAGCTTTGATACAAGAACAAAATTCATATCCGGGAATAACCAATAAGTTATTATCTAAAACAGTAAAATGTATATGTGTTGCTTATGAGAATATGGAGCGATTTTTTCCAGAGGAAAAGACATTGTTTTTAGGAAATCCTGTTCGACAGGATATTTTAGAAATTAAAAATAAAAGAGCTGATGCAATTCAGTATTTTGATTTAGAAGCGCAAAAGAAAACAGTTCTTGTGATAGGAGGGAGTTTAGGAGCAAGAACTATAAATGAAAGTATCGCTTTATGTTTGGATATGTTGTCACATGAAAATACGCAATTAATTTGGCAAACAGGTAAAAACTATGTTAAGCAAGCAAGTAAAAAATCAGCAGGACTAAAACATGTAAAAGTAATGCCATTCATAGTAAAAATGGACTTGGCTTATGCAGCAGCTGATATTATAGTGTCAAGGGCAGGTGCAAGCACTATTTCCGAATTGTGCTTGATAGGGAAGCCTGCTATTTTGGTGCCTTCCCCAAATGTTGCGGAAGATCATCAAACTAAAAATGCAACAGCTCTTTATAATGAAAAGGCAGCCTTAATGGTTGATGATAAAAGTGCAAAAGAAAAATTACCTTTTACCTTAAAGAATTTATTATTAGATAATCTAAAACAGCAAGAGTTAGGAGAAAATATAACAAAGTTGGCAAAGTATCAGTCTGCAGAAAAAATAGCTGATGAGGTTATAAAACTAGTATACAACGAATGAATATACTTACTGAAGATAAGGTGTATTTTATAGGTATCGGCGGCATTGGAATGTCCTCTTTAGCACGCTATTTTCATTCGCAAGGAAAGCAGGTAGGTGGTTACGATAAAACAGAAACATTGCTCACAAAATCTTTAGTGGAAGAGGGAATAGAAATACATTATGATGATGATAATATTCCAGATTGGATGTTAAATGCAGATCACGAAAAATCACTAGTAGTTTACACACCTGCAATTCCCGAAAGTAATCAAGAATTGAAATACTTCAAGCAAAACGGTTTTCATGTGTGTAAGCGTGCAGAGGTACTGGGCCTAGTCACTCAAAATGCGTATACTATTGCAGTGGCAGGTACACATGGTAAAACAACAACCTCTACTCTTTTAGCATATATCTTGCGCTTTTGTGATATTGATTGTACTGCTTTTTTAGGAGGTGTGAGCAATAATTATAATACTAACCTGTTGCTTTCAAAAAAAGGAAACATTGTAGTAGTTGAAGCAGACGAGTATGATAGATCGTTTTTGAAATTAAGTCCAGATTTAGTAGTTATTACTTCATTAGATCCAGATCATATGGATATTTTTCAAGACGAAGCAGATTTTAATTACACTTTTCAAGCATTTGCAAGGAAGGTAAAGCAAAAAGGAATTTTACTTGTTAACAAGCAAATTGATATTGATTTTGATGTTCCTGAAAACGGCAGCATATTTACATATTCAGCTGATATAAAGGCTGATTTCATGGCGCATCATTTACGCTTAGAACAAGGGTGTCAAATGTTTGATATGCTTTTTGGAGAAAGTAATGAGGAATTAAAATCAATAAAGTTAAAGCTTCCAGGAAAACACAATGTAGAAAACGCTATAGCATCCATGGCGGTTGTATCTATGCTAGGTGGTCAGTTCGAGGATATTATAAAAGCTGTTGCTTCTTTTGAGGGGGTGCAGAGAAGGTTTGATCAGTATCAATTTAGTAGCTTGATTTATATTGATGATTATGCACATCATCCAGAAGAGATCAAAGCTACTTTATATGCTATTCGAAATTTATATCCTGATCAGAAAATAACCGTTGTTTTTCAGCCTCATTTGTTCAGCAGAACTAGAGACTTTGCAGATGAGTTTGCACAATCTTTAAGTTTAGCGGACGAATTAATTTTACTAGAAATATATCCTGCAAGAGAAAAACCTATTAACGGAGTGGATTCAAAAATGTTATTAAGTAAAGTGCAGTTAGAATCGAAAAGACTTATGACTAAGGAGGCACTATTGTATGATTTGAAAATCAATAATCGAAGCGTTCTTGTAACATTGGGTGCAGGAGACATCGATCAACTTGTAGAACCGATTAAAAGTATTTACAAAGAATGAGATGGTTAATAAATATATTCAATGCGAGCTTAATATGTAGTTTGTTATTCTTGTTAGCTTTTACAAGTGTTAAACAAGACTCATTTCCCTGTAATGGTGTAACTATTAAGTTAGAAAATGAAGCTACTTCCTTTGTTACAAAAGGAGAAGTGTTACAAATTATTAATAGCTTGGTAGATAGTATTGACGGACTTCCTTTAGACGAGTTGCCATTATACGAAATGGAGAAAACTATAGAGCAACACGCTTTGATAAAAACAGCAGAAGTTTTTGTCTTACCAAACGGTCAGCTAATTGTGAAAGTAAAGGAAAAAGAGCCAGTTGTTAGGTTACAAAATACGCAGGGGAAATCGTATTATTTAGATGAAGAAGGAAATTTATTTCCATTGTCAAGTAATCACACACAACGAATTATGATAGCTAATGGAAACATTACAGATAGCGTTGATGTTTCTGTCATTAGTAAGATTTCTAACTACATACATCAGAATGAGTTTTGGAAGGCGCAAATAATGCAATTACATATTAATGCAAATAAAGAAGTAGAACTTATTCCTAGAGTAGGAAATCATATCATATTGTTAGGTAGTGATGAGGAAATGGAAGAAAAGTTCGAAAAATTGCTGCTTTTTTATCAAAAAGGAATTCAGCAAACAGGATGGAATAAATATAGCATAATCAATTTAAAGTATAAGAACCAATTGGTGTGCGTAAAACGATAGCTTATGGAACAGAAAATTGCTGTAGGATTAGACATTGGTACGACTAAAATCACTGTGATGGTTGGTCGAAAAACCGAACACGGAAAGATTGAAATTTTAGGTATGGGTAAAGCATCATCCGCAGGAGTAATGCGTGGTATAGTAGCTAATATTGAAAAAACTACTCAATCTATTGAGCAAGCTCTTAATGAAGCGGTTTCAAAATCTGGTATTGACGTCAAACATGTAAATGTAGGCATTGCGGGTCAACATATTAAAAGTTTACAACACAGAGGGCAAATTGTTCGCGAAGATTTGGAGTCAGAAATTAGCGAAAGTGATATTAAGGTATTAACTGATAACATGTATAAATTGGTTATGGTTCCAGGAGAGGAGATTATACATGTGTTTCCGCAAGAATATATTGTGGATAAGGAAGATGGAATTCATGACCCAAAAGGAATGGTAGGGGTTCAATTAGAAGCTAATTTTCATATCATTACTGGACAAACAGCAGCTGTAAAAAACATTAAAAAATGTGTAAATAAAGCTAATCTAGCAATGACTGATCTTACTTTGGAACCAATCGCTTCAGCAGAAGCTGTTTTAGATCAAGAAGAAATTGAAGCTGGGGTGGCATTAGTTGATATTGGTGGAGGAACAACAGATATAGCTATTTTTAAAGATGGAATTATTCGGCATACCGCTGTTATTCCTTTCGGTGGCAATGTAATTACTAATGATATTAAAGAAGGTTGTACCATTCTTGAGAAGCAAGCCGAATTGTTAAAAATCAAGTTTGGTTCGGCTTTAAGTAGTCAAAATAAAGAAAATGAAATAGTATCTATCCCTGGCCTTAGAGGTCGTGATCCCAAAGAAATTTCATTGAAAATGTTAGCGAGTATTATTCAAGCTAGAATGGAAGAAATCATCGAATTAGTAGTGCACGAAATTCGTAATTCAGGATATCAAAAAAAGTTGATTGGTGGGATTGTACTTACTGGGGGTGGTTCGCAACTCAAACATATTTCTCAGTTAGTGGAATTCCACACCACTATGCAGAGTCGAGTTGGATATCCAAATGAACATTTGGCATCTACATCTCCTATTGATGTAAGTAGTCCAATGTATGCAACTGGTGTTGGATTAGTGATGAAGGCACTAGAAAACGAAGAAAATACAAAAACGAATTCTTCTCAAGAAAATCAAAAGAAAAGAAATAGAAGCGGAGGTCTTGGAGAGTTCTTCGGAGGACTTTTAGACAAGATTGATGATTTTCTAGGAAATGATATGAAATAAAAACCAAATTATTAATTAAATAACAAAAACAAATGACAAACGAGAGCGTATTAGCATTCAATTTGCCAAAAAACCAATCATCAGTGATCAAGGTCATTGGAGTAGGAGGCGGCGGAAGTAATGCTGTAAACTACATGTTCCATCATGGAATTGAAGGAGTAGACTTTGCAGTGTGTAACACTGACTTACAAGCACTTGAGGCAAGCCCAATTCCAAATAAAATTCAGATTGGTGCAGAAATAACAGAAGGGTTAGGAGCAGGAGCTAATCCTGAAGTTGGACGGAAAGCTGCTGAAGAAAGCATCGATAGAATTGAAGAATTATTAGATAGTAATACTAAAATGTTGTTCATCACTGCTGGAATGGGCGGTGGTACAGGAACGGGAGCAGCTCCTGTTATTGCTCGTATTGCTAAAGATAAAGAAATACTTACAGTTGGAGTTGTTACTGTTCCCTTCTGGACAGAAGGCGGTCATCGTAAGAAATATGCGCAGCACGGATTAGAAGAGTTGAGAGATAATGTAGACACATTACTTGTGATAAATAATGATAAGCTTATCGAGGTGTTTGGCGATTTAACTTTGAGTCAAGCATTTGGAAAAGCAAATGAAGTATTAAATACAGCCACTAAAGGAATTGCTGAGGTTATTTCACAAACATTGATGGTGAATATTGACTTAAATGACGCGAAGCGTGTTTTGAAAAATAGTGGTACTGCAGTGATGGGACAAGCATATGCATCTGGGGAAAATCGTGCGATTGAAGCTGTTGAGGCAGCACTAGACTCTCCATTATTAAATGACAATAACATCAAAGGAGCACAGCAAGTTTTATTGAAAATTGTGACTGGAACCGAGGAACAAGAAATTCGTATGACAGAATTATTCAGTATCAAAAAACATATTCAAGATGCAGCCGGATGTGACGTGAATATTATTGAAGGAATCGGTATTGAAGATGGGCTTGGAGATCAAATTTCAGTAACAGTTATTGCAACAGGATTTGAGGTGAAAGAAGGATTTATTTCTAGAAAACCAGAATCTCCTAAAGTGTATGACTTAGATGATGATTCGGGAGTGGATTCAGAATTACAAGACATAACAACGAAAGGTGAAAATGAGTCTGTTGATGTTTTTAATAAATTAACTGAGGAGGCGCCACAAGCAACTTTCAATTTTGAAGAAGGATCTTCAATTATTAATTTCGATTTACCTACTGAAGATGAAGGGCAAACTGATCTTTCAGAAGATCCAACATTAAAAGATGATGAATTATTCATCGAGCAAGAAGATGATAAAGCAATGAGTTTTGACATTAAAGAGGTAGAAGCTCCTGTTGTTCATGTTTTAGAATTGGATGAGAATGATGTGGAGGCTAATCTTCCAGAAGAAATTATTCCTGAATTAAAGGATGAGAAAGAAGTTTCTCAAACACCAATAAATCATGGGGTTACTGCCGAACAAATGGCTATAAGAAGCCGTGAGCGTATGGATCGTTTACGCGATATTAGCTTTAAGTTACGCACGCCATCAGGTTTAACTGATTTAGAAAATGAGCCAGCATACAAGCGAAGAAATATTGATTTAGAAGAGGTGACACATTCATCAGAGTCAGAAGTGGCTCAATATACTCTAAATGAAGATAATGATAATAATCTAGGGATAAAGCCAAACAACTTCCTTCATGATAATGTAGATTAATGATAGATATTAACAAAGAAATTAAGAATGCTATGTTAGCAAAAGATAGTGTGCGCTTAGCAAGTTTACGCGCTATCAAAACAGCTTTTATGTTAGCTGAAACAGAGAAAGGTGCAAGTGATTTAACTATTCAAAGACAGATAAATATTATTCAAAAACAAGTAAAACAACGCAAAGATGCAGCCTCTATTTATCAAAAACAAGGTCGTATAGACTTAGCTGCGGACGAAATGGCGCAGGTAGCTGTTTTGGAAACTTTCTTGCCTGAGCAAATAAGTGAGGAAGAAATCGAAAATGTTCTGAAGGTAATCATCGCAGATTTAGGAGCCTCCTCTATGGCAGATATGGGTAAAGTAATGGGCTTGGCCAACAAGCAATTGTCTGGTCAGGCCGATGGTAAATTCATAGCTGCTAAAGCGCGACAATTACTCGAGTAAATTAAAAAAGTTATTAGGTTTTGAAAAACCTTATTCTTGTTAAGCAGGGTTTTTTATTTCCACTCCCAGCTATCAACTAAATGGTAAATGTCCTCTTTTAAGAAATCGCTAACAGGAGTAATTGAGTCGTTCATTTCTGTATTGAAGTAAAGTGCTCCTCGTACAAAGTGATGACTGCTATCTGTTAAGTAAAACTGCATAGCTGTTGCCGTGCTTCCTTCAAAATTATATACAATTCCATATAACTTTTTCTTAGGGTTTTGGTAAGAATGTTCACTTATCCCTTCAGCTACTCTAGTGTGTTTATAAGCCAAATCATGCGAGTTGTTAATATGTTCTTCTAGGTTACTTTGAACTAATTTATAACTCATATGTAAAGTCCCTTTTAGTTCCGGAAATTGTAAATCAAACCAACAATACTCCTCTCTGTTTTCTATTTCAGCATATTCTCCGTATTCAAAAATGAAAGGACAGTTTAAATCACTTTTTTGATACTTTTTTTCTGGTAGGTCAATTCGGAAAAACCCTCTTGGTTTTGGAGTGTAGTCACTACTACAGCTAATAAAAAAAAAGACTGTAAATATGTAAGCTAATTTACGCATCAATACTAACTTTAACGCGTTTCACTCTTCTTTGATCTACACTTTCTATGGTAAAGGTATAGGGCTTGTATGTTAATACTTCTCCCTTTTCTGGAATATTCCCTTTTAACTCTAGGATAAGTCCTGCTAGAGTGTCGGAATCACCTTTTACTTCATCAAAGTAATCGATTTTTCCATCAATAGTTTTTAATACATCATTTAAAGAAGTTTTTCCTTCAAAGATATAATTACTGTTGTCGAGTTTCGAGAACGAAATTCCGTCATCATCAAACTCATCATTGATTTCTCCAACAATCTCTTCAATTATATCTTCAAGGGTAACGATTCCGGAAGTTCCTCCATACTCATCTACCACTATGGCTAGGTGTATTTTTTTCTCTTGAAATTCTTTTAATAGGTCGTCAATCATTTTGCTTTCAGGAACAAAAAACGGAGTTCGAACTAAGCTCTTCCAATCAAATTTTTCTTTTTTAATGTATGGTAGCGTATCTTTAATATAAAGCACACCCAATATTGTGTCGAAGTTTTCTTTGTAAACAGGAATTCTAGAATATCCAGATCTGACTACTATTTTTTTAACCTCTTCAAAAGAGGTTTGTGCTTCAATAGCAATTACATCTAATCGAGATTTCATAATTTCCTTCACATCAATATTTCCAAACTCCACAATACTTCTTAAGATGCGTTTTTCATCTTCATTGGTATCGTTTTCACCCGCCAAATCCAATGCGCTAGAAAGTTCATCCACTGAAATTTGATACCCCTTGTTTTGAAAGCGTTTTTCTATTACGGAAGTTGTAGCAACTAATATGCTACTTACAGGAGTAAAAAGCTTACTTAGAATATTTATAGGTGTACTCATGAAGGATGCAAAAGCCAATGCGTTTTGATTGGCAAAAACTTTAGGAATGACCTCTCCTAAAAGTAAAAGAAGAAAGGTGACTACTACAACTTGAATAATGAATTCTAAAATAGGAAGCCCACTAAAGTTAAAGAAGCCTGCTGTGATATAAGTAGATAGTATAATAACAGCCACATTTACAAAATTATTAGTGATGAGTATAGTAGCTAATAAATGGTTTGGGCGATTTAGTAATTTTTTTATTATTTCCTGCCCTTTAATCATGTTTTTATCTTGCAACTTATTTGGATTAAGTGAAAAGAATGCTACTTCAGAGCCCGAAATAAGGGCGGAACATAGCAATAACATAAACATAGCGGCTATTGCTAATGTTAATTCCCAGTTTAGTGGGTTCAAGAAAATTTCTTGTAATAATAAGATGCGTTGCTGGGGGTCTTCGTCCAAATCTTTACAATTTCATTACACTAAAAAGGAAGGTCTTCTCCTGGTTCAGTTTTAGGTAGTTCTGAGTCATTTACCATTATTGGAGCAGATTCTACTTGATCTGACTTTTTTCTACCTAACATTTCCAAATTATCGCACAAAACTTCTGTGGTATAACGAGTATTTCCATCTTGATCTTCCCAAGATCTAGTGCGTAAACGGCCTTCAATATAGACGCTATCACCCTTTTTGACATAAGGCTCTACCACTTTTGCGGCTAATCCGCCACGGGCTACCACAGTGTGCCATTCGGTATGCGTTATTTTTTCTCCACTTTCTTTACGCTTGAAGGTTTCGGAGGTTGCTAAAGAAAATCGTGCTAATGATCCGCCATTTTCAAAGTGACGAACATCAGGGTCTTTTCCTAGGTTTCCAACCAAAATTACTTTGTTAACACTTGCCATTTTTTATTTTTATGGTGATCTATCAAATATAATAAATTAGCTAGAATTTATCAAACCTTCATCTCGCAAAAATAACTCAATTAGTCGAGGTATAGGGTATTTTTCTAAATCTTCTAATGGAATTTTTTGAATGTTTTTGAATATTGGTTCCGATAGGATTTTAATACTCCAAAAACGAGCAAAAATGGCTCTATGACTTAGGATGTGTTTGTATTCTTTAGACGATTTAAAAACTTCAAAAGAATCGTTTAAGAACAACTTTGCTTTTGAAATAATTTCCTTTTTATTCAACTTTTTTTCATTTTCAATAAGCGGAAAGTCATAAAGGTTTTGCCATATTCCTTTATTTCTTCTTTTCTTTACATATGTATACCCATCGTATTCAATAAAGAAATAGTCGAAATAGAGTTTTTTTTGCTTATTTTTCTTGAGTTTCATGGGTAATATATCAACACTTTTTTTTAGGAAAGCAACACAGTTTTCTTGTAATGGACACGTATTACAATCTGGATTGAAAGGTTTGCATTGCTGTGATCCAAATTCCATTATTCCCTGATTGTATTCATTTACATTTTGCTTATCTAATAGTTCGTTAGCAAGAGCAGAGAAGGTTTTCTTCCCTTCTGTAGAGTTGATTATTATGTGGATCCCAAAATAACGAGCAAGCAATCTATATACATTACCATCTATTACTGCATGAGGTAAATCATATGCAAATGAAGCGATTGCTGCGGCAGTATATTCTCCGATCCCTTTTAGTGATAAAATGTCTTCGTATTTATTTGGAAATTTCCCGTCAAACTCTAGTATCACTTGCTTTGCTGCAAAGTGTAAGTTTCTGGCTCTAGAGTAATAACCTAGACCTTGCCATAGTTTTAATATTTCCTCTTCTTGTGCTTCCGCTAAATTATGAACAGTTGGAAACTTTTCAATAAAACGAATATAATATGGAGTTCCCTGTTCTACACGAGTTTGTTGTAAAATGATTTCAGACAACCAAATTTTGTAAGGGTCTTTAATTCCTCTCCAAGGTAAATCACGCTTATTTTGTTTATACCAAGAAATAATCTGTGCTGAAAAAGTCATAAGTGTTTGATTAATAAGATACTATTAAGATTGATAGACACAAAAATAAAATTAAATACCGTTACTAGTTTCTATAAAAAGTTGATATATTTGTGCGCTCAATATGAAAAGTGTTGAATTTTAACGTTTAAACCAAAAAAAACAATGACTAAAGCAGAGATTGTAGCTTCTATTTCAGAAAAGATTGGTGTAGAAAAAGTAGATGTTCATGCCGTTGTAGAGGCGTTTATGAAAGAGGTGAAAGATTCGTTAAGTAAAGATGAGAATGTTTATTTGAGAGGTTTTGGTTCATTTATAGTAAAAGAAAGAGCTGAAAAGACTGGTCGAAATATTTCGAAAAATACTACAATGATCATCCCTGCGCACAACATCCCAGCTTTCAAGCCAGCAAAAGTTTTTGTTGAGCAAATAAAGGAAAGTATTGCAGTAAAATAAATTGCTTGCATTAAAAGATATTTATAGAATAAAATTTAACGTTATGCCCAACGGAAAAAAGAGAAAAAGACACAAGATGGCAACTCACAAACGCAAGAAGCGTTTGAGAAAGAATAGACATAAGAAGAAGTGATCTCATGTGCAGCATACCTGCACTGAATACTTTACCATTCTTTAATTTTACAGTGCTAGGCTCCTTTGGGAGCCGTCACTGTTTATAGAGTAATCATCGTGAAATTCGATTTATTAGTAGATTCAAGAACAGATGAAGTTGTCATTGCTTTATTGAAAGATAAGCAGTTGATAGAGCTTCACAAAGAGCCAAACAACAATAACTATGCCGTAGGAGATATATACCTTGGTAAGGTTAAAAAAGTTGTTCCAGGACTTAATGCCTGCTTTGTAGATGTAGGGTATGAGAGAGATGGGTTTTTACACTATCTAGATTTAGGACCTAAAATTCGTACTTTTCAAAATTTTGTTGAGCGTAATATTGCAAAAAAATTAAGCACAGCTTCCTTAAGAAATTTTAAAAAAGAACCTGAGATTGAAAAATCTGGTAAGATTGACGAAGTTATGGAAGGAGGCAAGTGTGTTTTGGTGCAGGTAGCAAAAGAGCCTATCTCAACTAAAGGACCTCGCTTAACTACTGAATTAACTATTGCCGGTAGGTATATGGTACTAGTACCATTTTCTGATAAAGTATCTGTTTCTCAAAAAATAGAATCGCAAGAAGAAAGAAAGCGTTTGAAAAAACTGGTACAAAGTATCAAGCCTCAGGGATTTGGTGTGATAATCCGTACCGTTGCTGAAAATAAAATGGTTGCTGATTTAGATGCAGATATTAAGAATCTGTATCGCAAGTGGCAAATTATTTATAAACAAATGAAGAAGGTTAAAGTCTCTACTAAAGTATTGGGTGAGCTTGGAAGAACAGCCTCTTTGTTGCGTGATTTATTAAATGATGATTTTGCCAACATTTACGTGAATGATGAGGAGTTACACGCTAAAATAAAAGACTATATCGGACGTATTTCTCCCTATCAAGAAAAGATTGTAAAGTATTATAAAGGTAAAATTCCGTTATTCCAAAAGTTTGAGATTGAGCGTCAAATTAAAGGTGCTTTTGGTAAATCAGTAACTATGCGTAAAAGTACATATTTGGTAATAGAACACACCGAAGCAATGCATGTTATTGATGTGAATAGTGGTAAGCGTGTAAACTCTCAAAAAGATCAAGAAGCAAATGCATTAGAAGTTAATATGATTGCAGCCGAAGAAGTAGCTCGACAGCTTCGCTTAAGAGATATGGGAGGTATAATTGTTGTCGATTTTATCGATATGCATAATGGTGCTAATCGAAAGAAATTATTTGATGCAATGGTTGAGTTTATGAAAGATGACAAAGCCAAGCATCATATTTTACCACCATCAAAGTTTGGGCTGATTGAAATTACTCGTCAACGTGTTCGTCCAGAAATGAATATAGAAACTAAAGAAGGTTGTCCAAGTTGCCAAGGAACTGGAAAAGTAGAAGCCAGCATCTTAATTATTGATGAGATTGAACAGAAGCTTTCTCAAGCAAGTCAAAATTATAATAACATCATTCTTAAAGCACATCCTTTTGTGGCAAGCTATATCACACAGGGTTGGTTTAAAACCATTCGAAGAGATTGGAGTAAGAAGTTTGGTTGTAAACTTACGATTGAGGAAGATACTACCTACCATATGTTACAGTACCGTTTCTTAAACAACGAAAGAAAGGTAATTAGGTCTTAGTAAGGTTAACTAGTTTTTTATAGTTTAATATTAGTGGGATAAGTCCAACACTTAAAAAGACAGCTCCAACTATGTATCCCCATTTAACATTTTCTCCTGTTGTAAAAAAAGGAATTGAAAAAGCAGCAATCATAAATATTCGGATAATTATACTGATGGAGTTGAAAACACTTCCTGCTCGTCCAATTACATTATTTGGGACATGATTAAATAAGTAAGTGATGCGAAGCACTCTTGTTCCTGCATTTGTAATCCCGATTAATAAACTAATTGCATAAAAGACACCAATACTCTGAGTGAATGTTAATAAAAAACAACCGATAATTGTAGATGTCATCAAAAAGATAATGCCAAAAACAGTATTGAATCGATTAAAGATTGGACGAATACTCATCCCCGCCAATACTGCTCCAATTGAGTAATAAACCTCTGAAGAAGCAAATACATTACCTCCGCTATCAAGATAGTTGCTAACATAGCTGGGTACTAATACAAACATTTTTACAATCAGGAAAGTGAAAATCATATAGGAGCAAACACCAAAAATGAAGATTAGTGGATTTACTTTTAAAAATTTTATACCGTTTTGCAGGCGTTCAAGTACACTGCTCTTATCAATTTTATTTTTAACAAGTGGTTTGTATTTAATGAATAATATAATCAAAAATGCTGCTGCATAAGTGATTGCATCCATCAAGAAAATTTCGTGAATTTTCCAAGGGGTAATATCAAAAGGAAGTGTAATATTGAGACCCATCAAATTCATTACTTGATTTTCTGTTCCGGAAAGAAGTATGGCAGCAAAAGCGCCTGCTAAAATACTGGTAGATTGCCCCTGTATTTCTATATACGAATTGAGTTTGCCATAGTTTTCCTGTTCAGTAATTTCTTGTCCAAAAGCGTATAAGTTTGGGTAGTGAATGCTGTAATGAAATATAGTAGTTCCAAAAACAGCTAAAGCTAAAAGCCAAGGAGTATTTTCGTTGATTATTCCATAAAAAGCAGCACTTCCAATAATAATTGAGCAGGTTAAGTTAGAATATAGAAAGAGTTTTTTTCTCGAGTATCTATCAACTAGAGTTCCCGAGTACAAGCTCCAAAATAAACTAATGAAAGTAAGTGCTGCATATCCTTTTGCATAGGTGCTACTCATTTCTAATACATCGGTAAAATACCAAGGAATAGCTAGCATACTAATTCCCTGTGCAAAACCAGAAATGATATTGGCAATAAAAAGTAATGTTATTGCTTGCTTGTTTTTCATTCTTGCAAAAGTAAGTTTATCTTTGGATAAGATGAAAAGTAAGATTTATAACTTAAAAGAAGTAAAATCTCGTATTCGATTTTATTGCGCTAAGGAGGATCGTTGTCAGCAGCAAGTGATGGATAAGTTGTCAGATTATGGTGTAAGCTCAAGTGTTTCTGAAGAAATATTACTCGAATTAATTCTTGAGAAATATGTAGATGAAGAGCGCTATGCACGCAGTTTTTGTAGTGGTAAGTTTAAGATTAAGAAGTGGGGTAGACGAAAAATTATTTTTGAGTTGAAGAAGAAAAAGGTGTCAGAGGTGTGCATTCAAAAGGGTTTGGAAGAAATAGATGAGATAGCATATCTGCAAACTCTTCAACATTTGCTAGAAAAGAAAAAGAGCATGATAAATGATACTAACCAATTTGTTCGCAAGAAAAAAATGGTTGATTATGTAGTGAGAAAGGGGTTTGAGTCAGATTTAGTCTGGGAAGCCATACACAATATATAAAAACATATTTTTGTCTAAATGATTACCACAGAACAAATCAAAGAAGTACAAACAAGGTTAGAAGCGTTGGAGGGCTATCTTTCTATTGTTGAAAAACGATCTTTGGTAAAAGAAGAGGAAAAACAAACTCATGAGCCAAATTTTTGGGACGACCCTAAAAAAGCAGAGATATTTTTAAAAAACATCAATAAAAAGAAAGTTTGGGTAACCGCTTATGACGAAGTAGCAAATGCAGTGGAAGATTTGATGGTTTTATCTTATTTTTTAACAGAAGGAGAGGTGGAGGAAAGCGAGGTTACAGCTCAATACGAAATATCATTAGCAAAAGTTGAAGAGTTGGAGTTCAAGAACATGTTAAGTGGTGAAGAAGATAATATGTCCGCTGTAATGACAATTAACCCCGGTGCAGGAGGTACTGAAAGTCAAGATTGGGCAGAAATGCTGATGCGCATGTACATTATGTGGGGAGAAAAGAATGGAATGAAAGTAAAGGAGTTGAATTTTCAATCAGGTGATGCGGCTGGTATTAAGTCAGTAACACTACAATTTGATGGCGATTTTGCTTTTGGCAATCTAAAAGGAGAAAATGGAGTTCATCGCCTAGTTCGTATCTCTCCATTCGATTCTAACGCTAAACGCCATACCTCGTTCACTTCTGTTTTTGTATATCCTCTAGTTGATGATAGTATTGAAATTGAAATCAATCCATCTGATATTAGTTGGGATACTTTTCGTGCTGGAGGAGCAGGAGGACAAGGAGTTAATAAAATCGAAACAGCAGTTCGACTAAAGCATACTCCTACAGGAATTATAGTAGAGAATTCTGAAACACGTTCCCAATTAGAAAATAAAGAGAAAGCCATGCAACTATTAAAATCACAATTATATGAACTGGAATTACGTAAGAGACAAACTGAAAAGGATAAAATAGAAGGAGCGAAGAAAAAAATAGAATGGGGCTCACAAATTAGAAATTATGTATTGCACCCATATAAAATGGTAAAAGATTTAAGAACAGAATACGAAACATCAAATACTCAAGCTGTTTTAGATGGAGAAATAAATGACTTTATCAAAGCGTATTTGATGGAGTTCGGACAACAATAAAATTGATGAAAATATATCATAATCCAAGATGCACAAAAAGTCGTCAAACATTGGCGTTACTTACAGAAAATGGAGTAAAACCACAAGTTATTGAATATTTGAAAGATTTATTAACTACAGATGATTTGAACGAGTTGATTGGGCTTTTAGGAATCAAGCCTATAGCTTTAGTGCGTAAAAATGAAGCTGTTTGGAAAGAGCAATTTAAAGGAAAAGAACTTTCGGATAAGGAATTGATAAATGCAATGGTAGAAAATCCAAAACTGATTGAAAGACCAATTGTTGTAAAACAAAAAAAGGCAGTCTTGGGAAGACCACCTGAGAATGTGTTAAAATTGATATAATGCTAGTTATTTTCTTCTAGCAAGTGACGGTTCTTATAAGTTTCTATGCAGTATGCATAAATCCAGTAAGGAAGGAAGCCTACCAAAAAGGTTAATAACCAAAAGGCCATACCTGCAATTGCTAAGAAGAGTAAAAATCCGATAAACATATATCTATTATTTGGATTAAATTTGACACAAAAATAAGAGATAATTACTGAAAAAAAAAACAATGGTATATAGAATTGAAAAAGATACAATGGGTGAGGTGAAAGTTCCTGCCGATAAGTATTGGGGAGCACAAACAGAGCGCTCTCGAAATAATTTTAAAATTGGTTCTGCTGCTAGTATGCCACTTGAAGTGGTTTATGGTTTTGCATATTTAAAGAAAGCTGCTGCACATACCAATTGTGAACTAGGTGTTTTGTCAGAAGATAAGAAAAATTTGATATCTCAAGTATGTGATGAAATTTTAGAGTGCAAGCTTGATGATCAATTTCCTTTGGTTATTTGGCAAACTGGTAGTGGAACACAGAGCAATATGAATATCAATGAGGTTATTGCAAATCGAGCTCATGTTATAAATGGTGGCTCTCTAGAAGATTTAGTTAAAATTATCCATCCAAATGATGATGTTAATAAATCACAAAGCTCTAATGATACTTTTCCTACAGGAATGCATATTGCTGCATATAGAATGGTTGTTGAAACGACTATTCCTGGTGTTATGCAATTGCGTGATACTTTAAAAGCAAAATCAGATGCCTTCATGAATGTTGTAAAAATCGGTAGAACACACTTAATGGATGCAACCCCTCTGACGCTAGGACAAGAGTTTTCTGGATATGTTTCTCAACTTGATCATGCTTTGAATGCTTTGAAAAATACACTTTCTCACTTGTCAGAGTTAGCCTTAGGTGGAACTGCAGTAGGCACAGGAATCAATACACCTTCGGGGTATGCTGATTTAGTAGCTAAAAAGATTGCAAATTTTACAAAGCTACCTTTCGTAAGTGCAAAAAATAAGTTTGAAGCCTTAGCAGCACATGATGCTATTGTAGAATCACATGGGGCATTAAAGCAAATTGCAGTTTCGATAAATAAAATTGCTAATGATATTCGTTTATTGGCTTCCGGACCAAGAAGTGGTATTGGAGAAATTATTATTCCATCAAATGAGCCTGGCTCTTCTATTATGCCAGGCAAAGTAAACCCAACACAGTGTGAGGCCATGACGATGGTTTGCGCACAAGTAATCGGCAATGATGTTGCGATCACTTGTGGGGGTATGCAGGGACATTACGAATTGAATGTTTTTAAACCTGTAATGGCCGCTAATTTTTTACAATCTGCAAGGTTAATTGGAGATGCTTGTGTTTCTTTCGATGTAAATTGCGTAGTAGGTATTGAGCCAAACTATGCTAATATGAAAAAGAATTTAGATAATTCTTTGATGTTAGTGACTGCTTTGAACACTAAAATTGGATATGAAAAAGCAGCCATGATTGCTAAAACAGCTCATGAAAACGGCACGACTTTAAAAGAAGAAGCTGTCAATTTGGGTTATTTAACAGCTAAAGAGTTTGATGCTTGGGTACGACCTCAAGATATGTGTGGATCATTGAAGTAAGTAAAAACGTAAGAATAAAAAAGCAGAATAATTTTCAGATTTTTTAGGTAAAATCTTCTCCTTTTTCTCTTTTGATATCTGCTACAATATGTTTGATTTGCTGTTCGTCATCCTTCTTGCAAATTAAAAGTGTGTTGTTACTTTCTGCTACAATATATCCGTCTAATCCTTGTAATACAACCAATTTATCTTTGTTAACATTTACAATGTTCTGCGAAGAATTATAAAGCTTAACATTATTACCTATGACACCATTTTTATTTTCATCCATTTTTAGATTTGCATATAATGATCCCCATGTTCCAAGATCACTCCAGCCAAAATCAGCAGGATAAACATATACATTTTCTGATTTTTCCATTATGCCATAATCGATAGAGATGTTTTTGCAGCCAGGGAACACACGGTCGATAAATTCACCTTCATCAGGTGTATTATAGTATTCGTTACCTGTTTCAAAGATGTCATACAAGTCACGTAAGTGCTTACGAATAGCTAGAATAATAGTTTCTGCTTTCCAAATGAAAATTCCAGAATTCCATAAAAAGTCTCCACTGTCAATAAATTGTAGCGCCAATTCTTGATCGGGCTTTTCAGTAAAGGTCTTTACTTGAAATATGTTATGATTTGATTCGAGTAGATCATCGTTGAATTGAATGTATCCGTAGCCAGTGTCAGGCCTGCTGGGATTAATTCCTAATGTTAGTAGACATTTTTCTTTGGCGCTAGCTTTTAAACAATCATTTATCACCTTCGTAAACTCATCCTCATTGGTGATGAGGTGGTCGGAAGGAGCAACAACCATATTAGCATCTTTATTTTCATGAAATACTTTAAATGCAGCATAGGCAAGGCAAGGAGCTGTATTTCGCATTGCAGGTTCACATAAAATATTGCTCTTTTTTATTTCAGGAAGTTGGTTTAAGCAAAGGTCTTTATATTTTTTATTAGTAACTACCAATATGTTATTGGAAGGACAAACTTTACTTAATCTTCTAAAAGTTTGTTGAATAAGTGTTTCTCCCGTGCCTAGTATATCTAAAAATTGCTTTGGATATGTAGAACGACTCATTGGCCAAAATCGAGATCCAACGCCACCAGCCATGATAATCGCATAATTTTTTTTATTCATTAAGCTTGAAATTTAAGCGTTGCAAACTTACAAAATATAGTTTGGACCTGATTAATCTGGTGTAACTTCTGCTAGAGGACTAAATAAATACAATCGATTATTATGTTCTGCTCTACACTGATAACGCTTTCGAAGCTTTTTTAGTTTAATAAATCTTTGTCCATTTGTAATACTAAAAGTCTTTCCAAGAGGAATGTCAGCTATGGTTGTTATTTTGATAGAATTGTAAGTTCGTAATGCAGTTGTCAGTGCTACATCTTGACTAGATGATGCTCTTGGATTTTTAAGATGCTTGGCCAAAGGAGTTAATACATTTTGAGGGAAAAGAGGAAGGAAATTCAACATCAGTTTCTGAAACATTTCTTTCCACTCGCTGCCATGTGGTAAAACTTTATTATGATGTTTTTCCCAAACCATCATGTGTGCAATTTCATGTGTAAGGGTAATCAAAAAGGCGTAAGGGTTTAGATTATTGTTGATGCTGATGATGTGTCCTTTTCCATTTTGT
>Ga0160423_10001590_pt1 | contig 19050 bp, 17 predicted proteins | sample CRUFie14St8metaG_FD_108191 | JGI IMG/M metagenome (GOLD analysis project Ga0160423, IMG submission 108191) | Marine microbial communities from the Costa Rica Dome - CRUD Field 142mm St8 metaG | ecosystem: Environmental > Aquatic > Marine > Oceanic > Photic zone | place: Costa Rica: the Eastern... | reverse complement strand
TAAAAAGAAAATCAGTAAAAAGAAAATCAGTAAAAAGAAAATCAGTAAAAAGAAAATCAGTAAAAAGAAAATCAAGTAAATCAAGAAAATCAAGAAAATTAAGAAAATCAAGTAAATCAAGAAAATTAATTAAAGGTGGTTCGAAGTATAAGAGTAATTGTTCAGATAATGGTACAAATCTGAATGCTCGTGGAATGGCGCTTTTGTATGATTATCAGAGAAGATGTCCTCAATTGCCCCCGGAGTCTAAGGAACAGCATGAATTTAATGATTCTGAATTAACAGCACGAAGAAATAATGAGTTGGGATACAATGATTCGGATAAAAACAACGTACAAACGATGCAAAATCTTTGTAACAAATGGAATAATTGTGCAGAATCTCGGAATGAATTTAGAACTACTTGCGTTTCGTCGGAGGCGCAGGACAAGGGTCACAATGATTGGATTGAAGAAATGAGGAAACGTGCTAGGACCTGTAATGCTCAACTTGAAAAAATAATTATTAATCGTATACAACTCGATGAACATAATATTAAAACACATGCCGAACAACTAGCAAAATTACCAAAAGATGAACGACAAGAAAGAATAGACAAAGCATTAAAATCTGATCATGATACACAAGAACGCATGAGGCAGTCTTTAAAAATACTGAAGAACCTGGAAAAGAACAATGACATATCCGATAAAGACACATTTTTTAAAGGAAAATACCCCTTTTTAGTTGAGATAGAAGAATTAATTGAAGATATTAAATATGAAATATCACACACCAATGACCAGGATCTTAAGGAACGACTTATACAATTAGAACATCTTCAAAGTAGATATAAGTTAGTAGTAGCACTTTTAGAAATGTTGAATGATGGAGAGTTAGAATGTAGTGAAGAAAGTATTGAAAAATTAAATAATTTTAAGGAAGAACCATATGAAAATATGGATAAACTTAAGTTTAATGAATGTATTAAAAATTTAATTGCTTTAAATAGAACAATTCCTTATTATTATAACAAACGTAATGAGTTTATAGTAGGGAATCCAACCAGCAAGCCTCTTCGGGGGGAGCCTATGTTAACTACAAATCTTAAAAAACAACAAATAGCTGATTTATATTATATATTTACTGGAGAAGAAATAAACCCTGAAGGTATTAATATAGACAAACTAGCCACACCCGCCCAATGGGATGATGATAATGCCAGTAAAGTTTTTGATATAATAAAAAAATTAGTTGTTCATAGTACAGCACTTGATAACTTTAAAAATACACAGAATCAAGCTAGGGAAGCGCGGAGGGCGGCAAAAAAAGAAAAAGAGGAAAGAGAAAAAGAAGCACAAAACACACTGGACTTAAGGAGTAGAGCGGAGATGCGAGAGAGTAAAAAATCAAAACAACCTAAAGACAATCAATTAAGCGTAGCAGCGCCGATCAAGGCAGCCGAGGAGGGAGCAGCAGCAGAGGAGGCCAGGATCAACACAACTGAAACCGAAGGAGTAACAACTCGGTTACAAGCGTTGAAAAATAATGAAATTGAGATTAAAGGATATCAAGAAAAAGATTTATTCGAATTAAAACCAAAAAATTTAAATAAAATGATTAGTAAAATGAGTGAAAAATTACGATTCACCAGATATTATGATCTCAATGAATTTGAGAAAAAATTTGTGAAAGAGCATGGTTTATTATAATTTATCTTCTATTTCTTTACAAATATCACATATTTGTCGAATAGGTTCATATCTTGTATTTTGTAATACTTCTTGTAATTTTAAAAATGGAGTAATTTTATAATCAAAATCACCAGATAGAAAATGTTTAAATAAATTACTTGAAAAACCTGACATACAAATTACACCTTCTTCATCTGATTTAGCTACATTACTATCACCTGTATCACGTAAATTCCAATAACAAATTGTTGGCATTTTATATCCAGCTTTATCATGTGCAATTTTTAATTCATCTTTATTTGATTTAAATCCACCTTTAAATGGACAACAACTTTCACGTGAATACATACTATAAATATTATAATAACCATTACCTTCTGATTGATCAAACATCATATCTGAAAATACATATAACATTTTTGGATATGAATCTTGTGGTACATTATTAGAAACAGAAATATTAAGTATATTATTAATAGCAGCAGCAAAATTTGTTGAACCACCCCATCTAGCATTTTGTAAATTTTTAACTTTTTCTACTAATGTTTTACAATCAGATAAATCATGCCAAGATGCATCATCTGTAAATAGTAATACTTTATCTTTATATGGTGCAGGATTAATCATACTAATTACAATTCCTAATGCAATACATACTTCCATTGGAATACCACCCATACTACCTGATACATCACATAATGGAATTCCAGGTACAAATTCATCTTGTAATTCATTTTTAAAATCAAATACAAATTTTTCAAACATAACATTTAAAGCATTAACTTCATCTTCACTTAAATAATCACTATTCATAATTTGTCTTACAATTTCATGTGGTTGTAACTTAGATACATTTAATCTTGACTCACTAGGATTAGTTTTAATTTTTTCAAATTCAGCTAAAATTTTATTTCTTACTTTTTCTCTATAAAAATCACCAATATTACGACGATTTCCTTGTTTATCAATATCTAATAACGCTTTTTTATATTTAGCAAATGCTCTTGATGCAAAATGTTTAACTTCTAATTCACCCCAACTTGAATTACTTTCACACATTTTAACTTCTGGAGTATTTAATCTTTTATTTAAAGAACTAATTAATTTTCTATATTTTCTTAATTGTGTTTGAACTTCATCATCACAGAAAATTATTTTTGATAATTTTTTAGCTAATTTACATTTTTTATCAGTTTCTTTATTTTCACGTGGAGCCCATTTTCCTGATAAAGAAATATTATCTTCATGAACATCTCTTGTTAAATTATAAACATAATGATTAATAATAGATTCTTCTAATTCTTTAAATTTATCACTTCTTTCTGTACTAATAATTTCACATAATCTATTTAAATCTTTAAATGAACCAATAGGTTCATCTTCCATACATATATCCATTACTTCATCTACACCTCCTGTAATTAGACAAATTGTATTAATACAAGTAGCAGGAAAATCTTCAAATAATCTTAAAAATAGCCAATAAAATAAATCTCTTTCACCTTTACCATCTTTAATATCTCTTGTTTCAAATACAAGTACAATTAAATTGACTAAATTATCATATTTAGTTTCTTTATCTTCAATTTGTAAAATATCATCATAACATTCATTAAATAATTTAATTAAATCATTACGTGAAATCCCTTTTGATTTACTACGACTACCAATCATTCTATTATATAACGCAACCATTTTAGAACCTTCATAACCTTCTTTTAAAGATTTTACACCATCTGAATTATATGATGCTACTCCTTTTTCATTAGAAGTAATTCCTTGTGATTTTGCCATTGCTGTAATGAAATCCATTTTATATATTTATTTATTAATATTTCTTTAAATAGAAAAATCATTTTTAAAATATAATATAATACATATATGAATAATAGTGATTTTTTAAAAAAAATAAATAAAGATGAAATTAATAGAATTTATAATAGAAAAAATACTCACACTTTTTTATTAGATGATAATTTATCTGATTTTGAATTATGTTCTCAATTAGATAGATTAAGTAAAACTTCTAAAAATGAAGATGAAAATATTAAAAAAAAATGTATAGAAAAAATAAATTTACCAATAAAAAATAAATTAAAAGATAACAATTATTATTATGTTAATTTTAGATTAAATAATAAAAAATGTATTAAAACAAAAAATATACAAAAATATTATACTAAATTTTATAAATTTAAAGATAACATTAAAGAAATTTTAATTAATAAAGATATAATTAAAAGCAATGATATAATTCCTTATAAATTATTATTTCAATTATATATTAATTATATATCTAATGATTTAAAATTAATATAAAATATTTAAAATTGATTTATGTTAATATAAAATAACAAATCAAATGGATCATAGAATAAAATTAGAAATGTTAGAAAAAAATAATTTAGAAGAAAATATATACATAGAATCTTCAGAAAATCAGACAAAACAATGGAGATATGATAATATTTCTGTTAATCAAAAAAATAATTCAAATGAAAAATATCAAAGAGTTTTGATTGAAAAAATTACACAAAAACAATGTTTAAAAACAAAAGATAGAATAAATCATAGAACATTAGAATTATGTAAAAAAACTAATCCTATGTTTAAAAATAGAAAAGCTATTCCTGATGGTTATGATTGGTCAGAAGACTTTGATGGACAACAAACATTTAATGAAAAAAAATTATATTTTAATTTAAAATTTGTAGTAGGTACTGGAGGTCAACAAACAAGAACATTAAGAGATGAAACTTATAGATTTATTGAAACACAATTAAAATATTTAAGAAAAAATAAAAATGAAAATATAATATTTATTAATATTTTAGATGGTAATGAATCTTACTCAAGAATGGATAATTTTAAATATTTACTTAATTTAGAAGAATATAAAGAATATAATTCTAGATGTTTTGTTGGTGATATGAAACAATTTCAACATTGGTTTCATAATTTCGTTAATAAATAACTAATTATATCATAAGCTAATGTAAAAGATATTCTTTTTCTAGCAAAACCATTATTTTTAGATTCTCTATAATTTGTTAAAAATAAAGAATGATATTTTTTTCTTTTATCATCTATATATGAATTGAATTTTTTAATTAAATTATGTTGTTCTTCATCACTTATTTGAGGTTCTATAATTAAAGTAGCATAACATCTTGCAGATAAGTTTGGTGTATTATCAATATAATGTTTTTTATTATATGATAATGATATTTTACTATTTTCATTATCATCTAAACATTTTAATAAAATATTTGTATTTGCTTTATCTTTATTTTTTGATGTTAATCTTTCAATTTTAAAATTACCTTTTAATTGATATATTTCACCTCCAATAATATAATTGTTTTTGTTATTTAATTTTAAATTAATTTGAGTAAAACTTGGATAAATATCAGTATATATATCATAATTATCATTATAATCATTACAATATTCAAATTGAAAAGCACAAATAGTATAATTTGTATCATCAAATACATTTTCTTCAAAAATATTTAATCTATTAATTTTATATTTTTTTAAAAATAATTTTCGTAATGATATATCTTGTTTTCTCATAGTTGTCCAGAAATTTAAAGGTATTATTAAAATTCCACCTAAACAATCATTATCTATTAAAATTTTTATAAAACATTTATATAAATCATTTTGATCATATTTATCAAAATATGTTTTATCTTTTGATTTATTTCTTCCAAGATACGGCGGATTTGTAATAACAAATTTATTATTAAAATCAGGAGGATTTAATAATGTATCTTGTTTTATTATATTTAATTTATTATTTTTAGGATCAATATCATAACATTCTATATTAAAAATTCTGTTATATTTTTCTAAATAATTTAATAAATCACCTTGTCCTGCAAAAGGTTCTATAATATTATTTATATTATCAGGTATATTTAAATTTTGTAAAATATATTCATTATTTGTTGTATAAAATTGTCCTAAATTTTTTTTAGACATACTTAATATATTTAAGTATAAATCATTTTTATATATTATTTATTAAATTTAAAACTGATTTTTATTTATTTATATATATAATAATGTCAAACTTTCAAGGAGTTCATACTTTTAATAAATTAACTAAAAGCAATATTTATAATAAATTTGATAAAAGTAATTTTGATGATGATAAATTAAAAGAATTTAGATATAGTTTAATTAAAGAAGAATTTGAAGAATTAAGAACTGCTATGGATAATTATGAAAAAGCTAATGAAGAATCTAATGATGATGATAAAGAATTAATTAAAAGAACTGAAAGAGGTGAAATTGTAGATGCTTTATGTGATATCTTATATGTAACTTATGGTTATTTAGATGCTATGGGAATTGATGGAGATAAAGCATTTAGTCATGTTCAAAAATCTAATATGTCAAAATTTGATAATAAAGAAGAAGAAGCAAAATTATCAAAACAAAAATATTTAGATATTCCTGATGAAAAAAAAATATATAAAACACCCGAATATAGATATAATGAAGATGAAAATAAATATATTATTTATAATAAAGATACTAGTAAAATTTTAAAATCTAAAAAATTTACAGCACCTGATTTTAGATATCTTGAGGAATATTCAAAATAAATATTTTCAAACAAGTTTATTAAAATACTTATTTAAAACATTATGAATATTTATATTTTTTTTAACTTTTTGATTATTTTTACATTTAATATAATTATTATAATTTGAAAAAGGACAATTATTTTTTTTAATATTAAATAGATTAATGTTATACATTAAATATTATTAATAAAATAATTTTAAATATTTATTTTAATAAATGATTTAATATTTATTATATATAATAATGTTCAAAGTATATAAAAAATTATTTGCTTTATCAAAAAATAAACTTGATCCAAATATTTTAAAAGATATGAAACAAAGAGATATTAATATTTTAGTTAAAAAAATATGTAAAGAATTAAATTATGAATATAAAGATGTTAAGGATAAATATAATATAACAACTACTATTATTAATTTTAAAAAAAAAATGATAAATAATAAATAATAAATAATTAGAAAACTAATTGTGGAATATTATGATTATGCTTTGATAACCATCTTTTTAAAGGATGAAACATTCTATCTGTTGTATGAGAAGTGTAAATATTATTATTATTATCCATAATTTTAATAGTATTTTTTTTTGGATTCATAAAGAAATTGAATCCATGTTTTTTTAAAATATTAAGCATTTTAATAATTTTTGGAGAAGTTTTATGATTTGTACTTTTATTTGCCATATCTAAGAATTAAAAAAAAAAATCATTTTTAAAAAGTAATTTAAAATTTAAATTTAAATTTAAAATATGAATATAGAGAAAATTATTGAAATTAATTATAATTTAAAATCTTATTTAGGTAATAACACAATCATATTTAACAAAGAAATGGAATTTTATAATACATATATATGTGATAATTATGATGATTTATTTTATTATTTAATAGATGAATTGGATTTATTAAAGTTTACATTATACAAAGAGTATAAAAAATTTCATTTTACAAGTATTTTAAATAAAGATATTAATAAATATATAGAAAAAATAAATAAAAATAATATTAATATAGTATTAATTAGTATTATAAATGATAAATTAGAAATTATTTCTACTCATTTATATTAATAATTAATTATTAAAATTATTTTATTAAATTTTTTTTATTAATAATTAAATATATTTTTATAATATAATGGACTGTCACATATCTAAAAATGAATTAGAAGGTGATGATGCAAATGAAGCCTATAATTCTGGATCAATATATAATAAAATAGGTCATGATAAAAGTGTAAATATTTCTTTAACAACTCAAATACATAATAATTTAAATGTGTATGGAAATGCAAATGTATTAGAAAATATTAATGCTTGTGGTGATGTTCGTATTGAAGGAGATATGAAATTAATGAGTAGTTTGTCATTAGGTGAAAACTTAAATATATCAGGTAATTTAAATGTTACAGATAATGTATCAATTTCTAATGATTTAAGATTACATGGCGATTTATGTTTAACTGAAACTTCTGAAATTAAAATTGGTAATGAACTTCAAGAACCAGTATCAAAATTTAATGTATTTTATAATTCACATCAATATTATTTTAGTAATATTAAAAAAGGAATAGATAACAGTACATTAGGTAATCGTATTATTGGAATTCCTGATCCAACTGAAAATATTTTTTCAAAATATATTAATATTTATAATGAACAAATTCCTGTAAATGTATTATTTACAGAAATAGAGGCTTATATTGATAATTATGATACAGAAATAGAAAGAAATTATAATTATTTAATTTATTATTATAATAAAAATGATAAAGAAAAAAAAACTTATCCAGAAAATGGATTTGGAACTTTAACATTTAATAAAAAAGGAAATAATGGAAAAATAAAATTTAAATTAAATAATGATGGTTCAATTAATGATATCATTATTATAAATAATGGTTCAAATTATTATGAAAGAGATATAATATATATTAAAGAAGATATAAATAATGGAGTTAATGAAACTATTAAAATTAAATTATTAAATGAGTATTTAACAAATAATACTATTACAAATAATATAAAATATGGTTTATTTAAAAATTATGTATTTAATAAAATTAATTTATTAATTGAATTAAATAATTATAAATTTAAAATTAAAATAGATGTTAATTCAAATTTAATTGAAAAAATTATAGTATTAGAAATAGGAAATATAAATTATAATGAAAATGACACTATAATAATTGATAAAAGCAATTTTGGAAGTAATGATGATTTAATAATTACATTAAATAATAATGATATTTTTAATAATAATTTAATAGTAAATAGTGATTTAAGTGTAAGTATAACACAACATCCTAATAGTATAGAATTAATTACACAAGAATTTGATTTAGAATTAGAAGCTAATACTAATCATTTAAAATCTAATTTATTTTCATCAAAAATAAATAATTTATTTGGAATACGTATTTTAAAAGATTCATTTATAGAATTAAAATTATGGTCATCAGATGATAAATCAGTAGGACGTGATATAATTATAAATTTAAAAGGTCATTATTCAAGAGTAGTTAGTATTACATCAGGAGATTTAGAAGGATTAATTTCAACAGAAGAAATTAATAGTAGTAATAATATTAATACTTCTTGTAATATAAATGTAAGTGGTAATCTAAATGTATTAGATTCAATTAATTTAGGAAAAACTTATGATTTAAATAATAATAATAATTCAAATGAAGGTTCTATAAGATTTAATAAATCATTAAATAAATTTCAAGGTAGTATAAAAGAAGATAATATAAATAAATGGATTGATTTAAATTTACCTTCGTCAGATTTTTACAGCGAATTTATAATTCCATATAATTCATCTTTATTTCATATACCAGGTATAGTTAATAAATATGTTGAAGGTAATATTTTAACAGGTTTAGAAAGTACATCTGGATTAATAAAATATGAAACTATTAATGATGATGTTTTCATTGATAAATTTGAAATAATGTTAGGTAACAATAATACAACTGATATAGATGTTACATTTAAATTATTAGTAGATAATATAGAACAACCAATTAATTTATTAAATTTTAATAATTTATCATTTACTTTATTTCATGAAGAAGCAATATTATTTAATATTTCAATTAATAATGTTAATAGTCATTTTATAGTAGGAGAAGAAATTACAGGAATTGATATTAATAACAAAGCAATTGTACTAAGAGTTATATATCCAGAACAATTACTTGTAAAAGTAATATCAGGAACATTTAATAATGGAGAAAATATTACAGGTAATAGTAATGGTTTAGGTATTTATAATAATTTCGAATATACAATTCCTTTGAACTTACATTTTAATAAAAATCATACAGTTGAAACTTTAATAGAATATTTTGAACCATATGATTATATATTAAGTTATAATAATACAAATTTTAAATTTGAATTAAAAAATAAATATAATACAAAATTTGCTTTTGTTAGTAATAATTTTATAAAAGATGAATGTGTATTAAATATAGATAATAACATTTGTAGTATCGAATTAACACAAGAATTAATAAATAATTTTAGTTTAAGTAATAGTAGTCAAATTTATATTTATGGATGTAAAAATAATAATTCAGTAAATGGTATTCATAATATAACAATTAATAATACAACTATAACATTTAGTATATCAGATAATACAAATCCAAATGGTAATATATATTTATATAAATATAATGTTGTGAATAATACTGAAATATTATACATTCTTGGTTTTGACCAAAATCAAAGATATGATAATAATATTTATGAATCATTAGTACCTGTTGAACATTTATTAGAAAAACAATTAACTATTAATTATAATAATGATAATAGTATTTATGAACCTTATGATGATTATTTATATGATGAAAATAATAGATTTTATATAAGCAAAAATAAAAAAATTAGTGTTTTTGTAAAATCAAATACTAATAATAATAGTCAAGCATTAATCAAATTTAAAGGTAGTTATAAAACTAAACAAGTTAAAATATTATCATCAACTAATTCATTTGATAATGTTGAAATTACACAAGATTTAAATATTGTAGGAAATACAATTATGAATAATAATTTAGGTGTAGGTATAGATCAACCAAAAGCACCTATACATATTGAAAGTTCAAGTAATACACAAAATGATCCAAATACACATAAAGTTTCTTTATATGCTAGCGATGTAATTTATACTGGTTCTTATTATATATCAGATTCTGATGAAAGAATTAAATATAATATTTCTAATTCTTCAATTAATACTGATTATTATTTATTTGATAAAATAAATATTTATAATTATGAATATATTGATAAATCTAAATCAATACGTAGTCAAAAAGGATTTATAGCACAAAATGTAAATAAATATTATCCTGATGCAATTGATAGTAAAAGTGGTTTTATACCTAATATAATGCAATATTCAAATGTATTTATTGATAATAATGGATTTTTTATAAAATTAAGTAATATAGATTATCAAGAAATTTTAAATAAATATTTAAAATGTATTGTTAATAATAAAGTAGTAATTATACATATAAAAAAAAATATAAATAATAATTTTTATTTTATTGATAATAGATTAGATTCAAATAAAGAAGTTTTTGTTTATGGAATACAAGTAGAAGATTTAATGTCAGTAGATTATAATAAATTACATTGTATTCATTTTAATACTACAAAACATCTAATTAATAAAATTGATAGTTTAGAAAATGAAATTCAAAATATTAATAATAAAATTAAACATTTATAATATTTTTTTATAATAATATGATATATGGAATATATTAATAATATTACTAATTTTTTTATATCTATACCAATTATAAATTTAGCATATAATAAATTTATTAGTCTTGGTGTTAAAATGAAATTAGTTTTCATTATAGTTTTAATGATAATTATATATGCATTATATGTAACAAATATTAGACATATTTATAAACAAAAAAAAGAATGTTTTTTTATAGAAGGAAAATATAGTTATAAACAAGCTAAAAATGTAGCATATAGTATAGATTGTACTCTTGCTACAGTAGAACAATTAAATGAAGATTTTAAACAAGGTGCTAACTGGTGTAAATTCGGATGGTTAGATAAACAAATAGTAGCTTATCCAAATCAAATACCTTCAACTTATTGTGGACCAAAAGGTATTAATGGTAATTATCAACCAAATATTAATAAAAATTATGGTGTAGTTTGTTATGGATTAAAACCAAAAACATTAATAGAACAAAGAAAGAAAGAATATTCATTAGATAAATTAATTAAACGTATAAGACCATTTGATGATAGTTATTGGTCAATTAATGATAAACTTAAACAAAATTAGAATCTTCTTTATCTTGTTCTTTATCTTTTTTTTTCTTATATGTTAATTGAAAATTATTAGCATATTCATCTAATTCTAAATTATCTTCATCTTCTTTATCAAGTGGATTATTTTTTTCGCGTAAAAATTCAATTGAATTCTCTAAATCAATAAATTTTTTTAAAAAACTATAGAAGTTTTTAAATTCTATATTTTCAAAAAAATAATTATAATCATTATAATCTTCTTGTTTTATTTGATTATATATATCATATATATTATCAGTATGTTCTATATCAAAAATTAATTCAATGTCATTATCTGATAAATTCATATGTATTTTTTTATTATATTATAATAAGATGTATGCTTTAAATAATAATATATATATTAACATTATTAATTATAAAAATATAAATTATGGTTTTAATAAGTTATATTATAATATTGATAATAAAGTATTAAATTTAATTACAAAATATTTATATAATTATATTGTAAATAATAATTCTTTTAAAAATAAAAATATATGTATATTTAATAATAAAGTACTTAATAATAATAAAAAATTATATATAACATCGTCATTTAATTTGAATAATTTAGATTATAATAAATTAAAGGATAATTTAAAAAATAAAAAATATTATGTATATTGTTTTAAAATTAACTATAATACTATTGAAGATATTTTAGATAATAATTTTTGTATAAAAATGAATAAATACTATTGTAATGATTTAAAAAATATAATTAATGTATATTAATATATGTTTAAAAAAGTTATTAATTTTAATAACAAATTAAACGACACATTAAATATATATCATTCAATAGGTAAAATATCAAAACCTTTGTATAATTATATATTAATATTATTATCGTTTTTAATAATTACAAGTTGTTTTACTGTTTTATATACAGTAAAAAATAATGATAATAGCAATACAGATTTATATATTAATGTTGGATTACCAATTATTATATATGGAACTATATGCCCTGTTATTTCAACAGTAATATCATTTTGCTTTCAAAAATTTTTAATAAATATAGTTAATTTTCAAATTAATAAAATAAATAAAGTATATTTTATTTCATTTTTTGCTTTTTTAGTTATAGTATATTTTACATTTATAAATATTTATATTTCAATATTATTAAGTACAGGATATACTATATATTATTACTATAATTATTATAATAATAATATAGTATGTAAAATTGAATCTATTGAAAAATGTATAGATAAAAACAATAATAAAGAATTTTATCGTTATAATATTGAATTAAAATCTAATAATAATACACAAATAGTAAAAAAAAGATTTAATGATTTCAAAAAAATATATGATAATTTAAAAGATGTAAAATTACCAACTAATAGTTGGTATTTTCCTCCTATGAATATTTTAGAAGCAACAAAACGTGGTAAACAATTAAATTCTTATATTAATAATATAATTGATGATGAAAATATAAATTATTTATTAGAAGATAATTTAGATTCTTCACAAGATATAATTGTTTTAGAAGATATAAAATTAAATAATAAAAATATTAATTTAAATGATAATTTAAAAAATAAAATAAATAATTTATTTAATTGTAATATTGATAATATTTTTGTATATTATGAATTAAATTATTATTTAAATAAAAAAAAAAGATTTTTTGTTATTTATGATAATAAACTAATTAAATTAAAATATAATAAACAAAAAGATATATTCATCATTAAACTAATAATTGAAATTAATAATATAAATAAATTAATAAAAGGTGTTATTTCCAATACAAATTATTTTAATAATAATAATATTTTAGAAATTCAATACAAAGATAATAATAAGTTATTATTAATATCATATTTAAATAGTGAAGATAATAATATTTATAACATTAATAATTTATATAATTTTCTATTAAAAAATATTAATCATGAAATTTCAGTTATTATTGATAATAAATATATATTAAATACTGGAATAGGTTTATGTGAAAATATTTTCAATCATAAAAATGTTACATTAATAAAACACATGTTTTCATAATTTTAATTTTTTTTTAACAATAATTTAAATATTTAAAAGTGTAAAAAAAATATACGCAGACAGCAGGATTCGAACCTACGCGGGAGATTCCCAACCGCTTAGCAGGCGGTCGCCTTAACCACTCGGCCATGTCTGCATTTACGTCATCCGGGAATCGAACCCGGGGCAATTCCTTGGAAGGGAACTATGTTACCACTACACCAATAACGTACAAAGGCATAACAATTTCATCACTTAGAAATTTATAATAACATTCTTTTTAAGTTATAAAATTTATAATTAATTCCTATAATTAATCACAAATAAACATATATAACTATTTAGAATCATATTGTTATTATGTTATACCTATATTTCGCTGTCTGAAGGATTTGAACCTTCGCGTGTAATACACAGTGGATTTCAAGTCCACCCCCTTAACCACTCGGGCAAAACAGCTATATATTATAATATAATAAATTATTTTTAAATTGTTTTATAATTAATATAAATATATTATTTATATATATTATATATGTTAAATAATTTAAATGATGATTTAAATAATTTTAATGAACATAAAAACGAAAATGGTGAAATAATATATTTAAATATTCCAAAAAAATTATCACTTAAAAATTGGGAAGAAACTATACTAGATAATTCTACATACTATCATGAATTAATTAGTAATCAAAATCAAATTATACAAAAATATAAATTAAACTTTGACCAAATAACAAATACATTATTTGATTTTGAATCTGATTTTACACTAAATAAAACAGAAATTAACATTAATAATCCTATGATTAATAAAGGTTTAATTTTTAGTAGAGGTTATAATATATTTGAAAAAGACAATGCATGGTGTTTAATAATGAATAAAGATTATTCCGAAATTAACTTAATTCCATTAAATATAGAAAATGAAAATGATAAATATAAATTTAATATATTTAAAATATTTAATTCAACTTATCAAGATTTTTTAAAACAAAATACTTCATATTACAATATGAGATTATTGTGTTATTGGTTATATAATAAAAATCCTATTCTTGACTATAGTTGGTTATTCAGAAAAACTGAATCTAAAGATGAAAATATTTATTATATAAGCAAAAATAAATCTGAAATGATGTATTCTATCAAATCAAATTATATACAAAATTATAATACAAAATATTTAAAAATTTTTTATATTAATTTTGATTCTTTATCAAAAGGATTAAAACCAAAAACAATTAATGATGAAATAAGATACTTTTTTAATATATTATGTACATCTATAAAATCAAATGAAGAAGAATATTTGAATATTGAAAATATACCAATTTATATTAAAGATGATAAAAATAAAGAATTATTAAATATTGTAGATAGAACAACACTTGTTAATAATTTTCCAAAATTTATATTAGTAGATAAATCATCATTAATTAATAATTTAGATTTTAATCGTGAAATAATTTTAATTGAAACTAATAATTTACTACAAGGTGATAAAAAAAGAAAAATATTAAAACTTTATAAAACTTTTATACAAATATTAAATGATTCTTTTACTAAATATTATAATCTTAATAAAGAATCACAAATTAAATTTTTCTATAATGACAAAGAATATATTATTTTCTTAAAAGATATTTATAAAGAGTATCCTACAACTTGTCAAATTATTAATTATAAAGAATTATGTTTTAATATTAGAAAACATAAATTAATTCCTGATAAAATTACTACTTTAGACCGTTTTGAACAAAAAGAGTTAATGAAAAATTTATTTAAATCAGAATCATTAACTTTTAAGGATAAACTTCCTAAAATAAGAGGTATTTATACTTTTAATAATGATAAAATTAAACCTGATCCATTATCTACATTTTTTGGATGGAACTCTAATAATATAGTAAAATTTAATTCTTTTAACAAAACTCATTATAGAACTGTAATTGATAATTCAAATTATACAAGTATATTAAATCAAGATAGAATTATGTCATTTTTAAACAAAAAACAATTTGTTGATAAGTATAAAAACTTATTTAAAAAATATGAAGATATAATTCTTAATGAAGATAATATTGATGATTATTTTATATTTTATAATTTAATTTCTAATTTAAATCAACAGTTAAATAAAAGAGCTAATAAATTTTATTGTATTTTACCTTATAATGAAAATGATATAAAATTAAGACACTTATTTTGTATTAGAGGAATACAAAGAAAAGATGACTATAAAGATGAATCAAATAAACCAATAGCTGATTTTACTATAGATTATTTTAATGCATTAAATGAAGGTCAAGATACATTAAGTGAATGTATTGATTTAAATAAAGATAAAAAGTTTTAATTAAAAATATATAAAGATATTTATATATTAATATAATATGAATTTAACTATAAAAACAATAGATAATAAAAAATATAATATTGATATAGAAGAAAATAATACTATTTTAGATTTAAAAAAAATATTAGAAACTAAATATAAAATTAGTATTAATAATCAAAAATTAATATATTCAGGAAATATATTAAAAGATACAGATATAATTTCAGAACTTAATATAACAAATTTTATAGTTTTATTTATAAGTAAAAAAAATAAAAATCATGAATCAGTTATAAAATCTGAACCTATTGTAGAACCCGAACCAGAACCTGAACCTATTGTTGAAACTGAACCAGAACCTGAACCAGAACCAGAACCTATTGTTGAAACTGAACCAAAACCTGAACCAGAACAAGAACCTGAATCTATTGTTGAAACTGAACCAGAACCTGAACCTGTTATAGAACCAGAACCTGAACTTATTGTTGAAACTGAATCTGAACTTATTGTTGAAACTGAACCTGAACCTGTTATAGAACCAGAATCTGAATCAGAAATTGATAATAATGAATGTAAAGAATTTGTACGTAGATTTATAGAAATATTAGAAAATGAACAATCAATTATGGAAATATTATATACACATGATAATTTAGATACAAATATTCTACCTATAATTATATATACAATATCAGAAAAGGATGAAGAACTAGCTCAATATATTATGTCAAATCCAAGTGAATTCTTTATTGAATTAATGAAACAAAAAGAAGAAAGTGAAATGATTCATGTAAATAATATTCAAGAAGAATTAGAAAATAACATTGAAGAAAATACTATTGAAGAATCAGATATAACTAATAATATTTCATATTTAGAATCAAATTTAGAAACAAATGTAAATAAAGAATATCTAGAACAATTACAAAATATTTTTCCTGATTTACAAAAATATATATTAATTGAAGCATTAGAAGTATGTAATAATAATTTAGATGGTGCAATGAATTATATAACTGATTACTTCTTATAAATAAAACTGATTTTTTTTTCTTAATAATTAAAATGGACCAGATCAAATATCACTTCAAATTTCGTTTTAACAGTAAACGAATAGTAAAGTTTGATGAAAATGATACTTTTGAAATATTTTGTTGTTTATTATTAAATAAATTAGGTAAATTCTATATAGAGTTGATTTGCCAACCTATTTTTAATGAACTAAAATTAAAATTGTTTAAAAAATTATGTTTTAAATCATATGAAATTAAAATAGAAAAATTTTATGGAACTTATAGAACATATGTTAATAAGTGTCCTTGTTGTAATGTAACATATAATTCTAATAGAGTATTTAATTATATTAATAGAACTTGTAATCCAAAACCATCAAAATGGTTTATAAATCATTTAAAAGATAAACATAATATAAGTTTTGATGATGAAAAAACTAAACTTGTTATAATGACAGGTAAAACTATGTATCTAAAGTATTTAAAAGATAATAACTCTGAATTATTAAACTCTATGTCTAAAAAAGCTATATGGAATAATACTGATGCAAATGTAAAAAAAGAATGGACTATAAAAGCAAAACAATATAATAAAGAACACGTTATTCCTTCAAGAAAAAAAAAATGAAGTACCTCCAGTGAGACTCGAACTCACAACCCCCAGATTAGAAGTCTGGTGCGCTATCCAATTGCGCCATGGAGGCTCTAAAAGAAAATTTTCCAGCCAACCGGAATCGAACCAGTGACCCCGGGAACTACAGTCCCATGCTCTACCAATTGAGCTATAGCTGGACTTTTATGAAGAATTTAATCTTCTAGTTAGTCTTATAGGGATAAGAAAACTTTCTTAAACTAATATCTATTTAAATTTTTTTAATAAAAAATTTGAAGTATTTTTTTGCTGTTAGATATTAAAAATGCCCACCGTGGGGATCGAACCCACGACCACACGGTTAAAAGCCGTGCGCTCTGCCACTGAGCTAGACGGGCAGGACAAGAAACATTTAAATCAAAATGGGTGCTCTACCAAATGAGCTACATGACTGCTTGTGTAAATAAAATATAGCCATGAGTGGTTTCGATCCACTTACCTCCCCCTAATAATGGATATTGATAATTGATTTGCTGTGAGTTTCTTAAATAGCACTTGATGGTTTCGATCCATCGTCCTCCTGGTTATGGGCCAGGCGCGCTAACCTCTGCGCCAAAGTGCTTTATTTGCTCGTAGAGGGGCTTGAACCCTCGACCACATGATTAAGAGTCATGCGCTCTACCGGCTGAGCTATACAAGCGTTGATAATAATATATTTATATTATAATTAATATAATTAAATACTCTTTAAGTAGTTATATATATATAAATATAATATTTAATTATAATTATAATATTATAAAAGAAAAAAATTTAATTTAATTAATTTAATTAAATTAATTAATTATAAAACTTCTATATATCTACTACAGAACTTCTATATATCTACTACAGAACTTCTATATATCTACTACAGAACTTCTATATATCTACTACAGAACTTCTATATATCTATTACAGAACTTCTATATATCTATTACAGAACTTCTATATATCTATTACAGAACTTCTATATATCTATTACAGAACTTCTATATATCTACTACAGAACTTCTATATAATTTATATGTTAATAAAAAAAATGATTTTTTTTAATAATAGTTAAAAAATGATGCAAATGCAGATTCAGAAAACCATTGAGATGCTTGAAACAGAAATTGCAATGACTGATTCAACAACAAGAAAGTTGATTGAATCAAATCAAATAAAAAAATCTACATTAAAAGAATTATATAACACGCATTATAGTTTAAATTTATCATCTATTGATATAGATCTTAAAATACAAAATAAAGAACATTTAATTGATATTAATAATTATAATAAAAATATCGCATCTATTGAAAAAATTATTAAAAAAGACATTCTAAATATAAATTTAAAAATTAAACAAATTGAAGAAGAATTCATTAAAAAACAAAATAATAACTCTCAAGAAGAAAAGAAAGTAGAAGAAAAGAAAGTAGAAGAAAAGAAAG